>Ga0265293_10010541_pt1 | contig 12885 bp, 10 predicted proteins | sample Munlanlewell138R_FD_192505 | JGI IMG/M metagenome (GOLD analysis project Ga0265293, IMG submission 192505) | Leachate microbial communities from a municipal landfill in Southern Ontario, Canada - Leachate well 138R | ecosystem: Engineered > Solid waste > Landfill > Unclassified | place: Canada... | reverse complement strand
CAACATCCGAATTGCTTCCGGTCCTGTATAATGTTATTTTTATTGCTAATACATCCGGATCGTTGGCAGCATCGGAGATTAATTTTACGGTAGTAGAAGAAAATGAATCAAAGGGATGATGAACTAAAACATCATTTTTTTTGAGATAATTGAACAATTCATGTGGTTCTCCGAGAAACTCAGGAATTTTTTTTGATACAAAGGGTATATCTTTCAGATTTCTTTTGTCAAGTTTAAGCAATTCCATAAAATCTACGAGATTTAGAGGTCTGTCATGAATATACAAATCATCAGGTTCGAGTTCGAGAGCTTTCATCAATAAATTTGCAAGATAATCAGGCATTTTTGCTGTTACTTCGAGCCTGACTGCTGCACGTCCCCAGTTCCTTTGTTTGACCTGTTCGGCAATTTCGGAAAGCAAGTCTTCTGCCTCATCTTCAGCTATATCGAAGTCGGCATCTCTGGTAACTCTAAAAGTATTAGCCGCTTCAATAATTAATCCCGGGAATATAATATCGGCAAAAGAAATTATGATATGCTCGACCAGTACATATCTCAAATAATCGTATCCTTTAACCGGAATAAATCTTGTCAATATGTTAGGAATTTGGATAAAAGCGACATGCTTCTCAGGATTATCGTTAGTCGGGTCATCAAGAACAAACGCTATGTTCAGACTTCTGTTGATTAATCGCGGGAATGGGTTTGCCGGTCCCAAGCTGATTGGAGTCAGAAGTGGAAGGACTTCATTTTGGAAATATTCCTTTAAAGCAAATTTGTCCTTGTCGGGCAGGTCCCTGTAATGGTCTATTACAATTCCGTTTTTTGCTAATTCCGGGAAAATTTGTTCTTTTAGGATTATCTCTTGTTGCTTATATATTGGTATAAGATTATTTCTTATATGTTTTAATTGTTCAACGGGACTTTTGCCGTCATAAGAAAGTTCTACGACATCTCCTGCTACCTGACTTTTAAGTCCTGCGACTCTTATCATGAAAAATTCATCTAAATTAGAGCTTAATATTGCACAAAATTTCAAGCGTTCCAACAGCGGTTGTTCCGGATTCTCGGCTTCTGACAGAACCCGCCTTTGGAACTCTATTAAGCTCAACTCTCTGTTAAAATACAAATCATGGCTCGACAATGACTTCGACTTGTTGTTCGTGTTTTTCGAGCTCTTCTTTAATTTGCCTTCCGTTGATACGGTACGGCTTTCTGCCTTTTCTACAAAAATCATATTTCCAATCACTTTAAATCATGTCGTGTATAAAATCAGCGTCCCTGAAACGATGTTCGTATAATCGTTTTTTCTTTTGACAAAAATTATTAAAAAAATATGTAAACTCAGAAATCAATAGAATATTTTAATATAATAATTCAAGAAATCATTTGAACATATAAATATGTACATTATGAATAATATCTTCAAACAAATTAACACTGATTGTCCGTGAATCGGTTGATTATATTGTTTATATTATATTGCTAATTCTTATGAAGCTATGTCAATAATTTATTAAAAATATCACAGTTTGTTATACAATTGATTCATTCGATTATTATAATGAGGAGAATCACCCTGTTGATTATAGCCGATTAAGTCACCGGATATTGATATTCTCAGCTCCATGCAATTCAGACAGTCTTCTGCTTCTTCATTTGTACAAGGCTTATTTTCATATAATTTATAATAATCTCTGAATCTTCCGGGAGTAATATTAGGCATAACAATATTAGCACCTGCTTTCAGAGCTTTTTCACGGCCTAATTTATCAATTGTTTGCATAGCCGTAGAAGCAACAAGATTAATATTCTTCATCATTATTCGCATAATAGCGATCATTTTCAAGGTGAGATTGAACCTTTCTTCAGTTGAAATCAACTCATGTCGTCTGTCGTACAGAGGTGTATCTTTATGCTCGAGATAAGGTCCCATTCCACACATATCAATATCCAAGTCTCTCATGAAAATCAAATCATCGGCAAGGTGTTCAATGCTCTGCCCCGGAAAACCAACCATAACTCCGGTACCAACCTGATAGTTCAAATCTTTCAAAAATCCTAAACATTCCTTTCGCCTGTCGAAGTTGTGAAGCTTATTTTTCGGATGCAATTTATAGTATAATTCTTGATTTGAGGTCTCTATACGTAATAAATACCTTTTAGCTCCCGATTCTCGCCAAAGTTTGTAAGTTTCGACATCTTGCTCTCCGAGTGAAAGGGTTATGCCTATTTTCCCGTTACTGATTTCCATTGCACGTTGTATAAGCTTATTTATTCTTTCTGTATGTTTCGGCGACTCGATTTCTCCTCCCTGGAACACTATAGAGCCGTAATTGTACTCTATCGCTGTCTTAACAGCTTCAATAATTTCGTCGTCACTCAAATTATATCTTACAAGGTTTTTATTTCCTTTTCTAATGCCGCAATACAGACAATTCTTTCCACAAACATTGGAGTATTCTATGAGTCCTCTGAAATAAGTCATCTTACCGACATATTTTTCTTTAATTTCGGCTGATTTCTTGTAAAGCAGTTTACGTTCTTCAGTATCCGTCTCTAATAGTCTGATTAAGTCACTTTTATCAAATTTATCTTTATCTAATATCATTTCTATTGACATATCAATTCAGTTATGATGTAACATGACTTAAAGACAACTGCAAATAGGTATTATTTTAATTTTTTGAATCCGGATTATGGAGAACTTTCATGTAATATTAACGTAAATGAAGTATATTTGTAATTTTGTTAACAGTAAAGGCATAAAAAACGAAGAATGAATAGGAGAAAATTTATTAAGAACATTGGAATAGGAGCAGGAGCAATGATGGCAGCTAATATGTTACAAGGCTCGTTAGTTCAGCTGAATGCATTGAGTACTGATATCCCGGGTTACGAAAGCATTTTCGGTATTACAAGTAAGGAAATGAATAAGATTTTAAGTATTGCGCTTGAAAAAGGTGGAGATTTTTCAGAGCTGTTTTTTGAATATACAATTTCAAATTCAATGATGATGCAAGATGATATTCTGAAAAGTTCATCGGAATCAATAATAAAGGGTGTCGGTATAAGGGTTCTGAAAGGAGAACAAACAGGCTACGGATATGCAAACGAACTGACATTCGATAAACTCAGGGAAACGGCCTTAGCTGCTGCGAGTATTGCTGACGGAGGAAGCCGGATAAAAATTGCTGATTTTAATGTACGTAAGCCTAAGCATAATTATTATGACCTTAACACAATTATTGCTGAATCTGAGCTTGAACAAAAAATCAAACTCGTGAGTTCAGCCTATCAATCTGCCTTGAATTACGACGGAAAAATTGCAAAGGTTACTTCGAGTTTAGGTGATTCGATTCAATTCGTTACTATTGCTAATAGCGAAGGTGAATTGATTTCAGACCTCAGACCGCAGGCCAGACTTGTTGTCAGAGCTACTGCAGAAGACAATGGAAAACGCGGTACAGGATCTTACAATCAAGGCGGTCGTGTTGGTTTCGATTTCTTTAATCACGACGTTACTCCCGAAGAGATTGGAAAAAATGCTTCACGTGAGGCAATCATACTACTTGATGCAGAAAATGCTCCGGCGGGTGAAATGCCTGTCGTGCTTAGTAAAGATCAATCCGGTGTGATGATTCACGAGGCAGTCGGTCATCCCCTTGAAGCCGACGGAAACTGGAAAGGACAGTCTCTCATGGCAGACAAAATGGGACAGATGGTTGCTAACCCACTTGTTACGATATATGATGATGCTACAATCCCTAATTACAGGGGAAGCTTGAATATTGACGATGAAGGCACAGAAACTGAAAATGTCATGCTCATAGAGAAAGGACGACTTGTAGGTTTTATGCACGATAAGCTGTCGGCAAAGATGATGAATACCAAATCCAACGGACACGGCAGGCGCGAAAGTTACGTGAATCCTCCAATTCCGAGGATGAACAATACTGTTCTCGAAAAGGGTGATTCAATTCCCGAAGATATTATCAAATCGGTAAAAAAAGGGTTCTATGCTGTGTCTTACCAGGGCGGGCAAGTCCAAAACACCGGTAAGTTTACTTTCTCGGTTAATCTCGGATATCTGATTGAAGACGGTAAGTTGACAAAAGCTCTTCGGAATGCTACATTAATAGGTAATAGTATTGAAATTATGAAAGATGTTGACATGATTGGAAATGATACAGGATTTTTCCTCGGGAATTGCGGAAAGGACGGTCAAACTGTTCCGGTTACCTGCGGGACACCAACGCTCAGAATTAAAAAAATGACTGTCGGAGGACAATTATGAAACAGACAGAACTGTTGAAATTAGCTGAAAAATTGATTAAGTACTCTGTTAGTCATGGTGCCGATGATTCCGTCATCAGTATAAACAGAAGCTCTAACTTCAGTGTCGAATGCCGTAACGATAAGATAGAAAGACTTGAAGATGCTTCTTCTCTTTCGATTTCCGTCAAAATTATCAAAGACAGTAAGGTGGCTAATGCTTCTTGTTCGGATATAGATGTTTCTGTTGTCGAAAAACTTATTAAAGGGACAATAAAAAGAGCAGAGCTTTCCGGGCAAGACAAATATGCGACATTGCCGGAGAAATCCGCTTCTTATATAGACCCTGAAGAATTGATGCTGTTTGATGATGAAATAGCGAAAATGAAACCTGAGGAAAAAATCAAAATAGCACGCTTTTTAGAATCAGAAGCCATGAAAAATAAGTCCATTAATTTGTCGAATGGTTCAAGTTGTTATACCGGTTCCGGTACATCAGTTTTGGCTTTGTCAAATGGATTTTCCGGATTCTATGATTTTACTTATTTATCTGCAGGAATTGCCTTACAAACTTCAGATAATGATAAAATGTATCAAGACGGATGGTGGGAAACAAATGTAAAACGCTCGAAATTTCCAAAACTTGATAAAATAGTACAGAAAGCTGTTGAAAGAACAACAAGGCTTGTCGGTGCAAAAAAAATTAAGTCACAAAATGTTCCGATTGTTTTCGACCCGAACATGTCAGCTATGCTGCTCGGATTTTTTGCACAATGTGTAAGCGGTACTTCCATTTATACAAAACAGTCATTTCTCGTTGATAAGTTAGGCGAGAAAATAGCCAACCCTCTCGTCAATATAATTGATGACGGAACCTTAGCAGGACTGCCCGGAAGTCGCCCTTATGACAGAGAAGGTGTCAGCAGTAAAAGATTGAAAGTCGTCGAGAATGGCGAGCTGAAGTCTTATATTCTTGATACATACGCAGCAAATAAACTAAATCTGAAATCCACCGGTCACAGCGGTGGGACTACAAACTTTTATTTAGAAGCAGGTCAATCAAGTCCTGAGGAAATAATTGCTTCAGTAAAAAATGGATTATATTTAACCAATACTATCGGACAGGGGACAGTACCCACAACGGGTGATATTTCCAAGGGAGCCTCAGGAATATGGATTGAGAATGGAAAATTGACCTATCCTGTTGATGAAATTACTATTTCAGGTAATTTAGCAAATATCTTGAACGATATTGAGATGCTTGGAAACGACTTGGAGTTTTCACGTTCAAGAGTAGCACCGACAATTAAAGTTAAGGAAATGAGTATTTCAGGATTATAAAAAATAACAGGCGGCAAAATCAAACCGCCTGTTTAATTTATATTATTAGCATATTATCTGTTTATGGGTAGAATCTTATACCGATTGCACCCTCGGCACTTGAACCGAAATTAGGTATGACACCTACCAAAGCACCGATTTCAAGAAAAAACTCCAATGGTGTATTTTTAGGAATTATATTTAAACCGAAAATACCTCTGACACCAACCCCAATCTCTGAATCTTTACGAACATAATAATAATCTCCTTTTTTCTTGTAAATCCAGCCGCCACTTTCACCAATACCAACAACCACGCCGGGTCCGGCATATAATGAGACAACTTTGCTTTTGAAAGCATCAAAATGCCAAAGATAATCACCTGATATCCTTAGAGCACCAAAATATGAATTACCCAGGCTGAGAGCTACAGCATTTTCACGGTCAATCCAAAATTTACCTGTTAAACCGGTGGGGTCGCCTAAGATTATACCAAAACCAAAATCTTTGTTTCTGGGTCCTTGTGCCATTAAACTAAGAGAAGCAAACATTGCGAAAAAGCAAATAATAATAATTTTTTTCAATATATATCTCCAAAATTGTGATAAAATTAATAAAACGAAATTAGTTTAATATGATTACAATAATAAGATTTTTAAAACTTCATATTGCTATGTGTTCATATTGTTAAATAAATTGACTTTTAAAAAGGAGTTATTAAAATGGAGCAAAGAATCCCTCTAATCGGTGATTTATTTCCTCAAATGGAAGTAGTAACAACACATGGTAAGATTAACTTACCCGAAGACTACAAAGGCAAATGGTTTATACTATTCAGCCATCCTGCAGATTTTACTCCGGTATGTACTACCGAGTTTGTTGCTTTTCAGAAAAGATATGATGAGTTCAGAAAATTGAATTGTGAATTGATAGGTCTAAGTGTTGACCAGGTGTTTTCACATATCAAATGGCATGACTGGATTCATGAAAACTTGAATGTTGAAATTGAATTTCCGATTGTAGCCGACAACGGAGATGTGTCCAAGACCTTAGGTTTTATACACCCCGGTCGCGGAACAAATACTGTTAGAGCCGTCTTCTTAGTTGACGAGAATTCAAAAATCAGAGCTATTCTCTACTATCCTCAGGAGCTCGGAAGAAATTTCGATGAAATATTAAGGATGGTTAAGGCTCTACAAATTGCTGACAAAGAGCATGTTGCTATGCCTGCAAATTGGCCTGAGAATGAGCTTATTGGAGATAAGGTAATTGTTCCTCCTGCTACTGATGTCAAAGCAGCAAAATATAAACAAAGCCGTTATGATAATTATGACTGGTGGTTCTGTTACCGGGAACTCGGAGCCAAAGAAAAGTAATCCGGTCCCATAATACTAATTACAGAGGCTGGTGTATTCAATTCTATAAGTGTAAAGGATGATTCCGAAATACTTAGGAATAAAATACAACAGCCTCTGTTTTGATTAAAAAAGACTATTTAGTGTTTTTCAACAAATCCCTTATTTCCTCAAGCAATACTTCTTGTTTCGGAGGAGCCGGCGGCGTTGCCGGTTTTTCTTCTTCTTTGCGTTTCATAGTATTGATAGACTTGATGAAAAGAAAGATTACAATGGCAACAATAAGGAAATCAACTATGTTCTTGATGAAAGTACCATAGTTAATGGTTACAGCCGGAATGTCACCTGATGCCTCCTTTAATATAAATACAAAGCTCGTAAAATCCACGCCTCCGAGCATAACACCGATTGGCGGCATTATTACGTCACTAACAAGAGAGCTGACAATTTTACCAAATGCACCACCGATAATCACGCCGACAGCCATGTCAACCACATTACCTCGGGCTATAAATGTTTTAAATTCTGAAACAACTGACATATACAACTCCTAATAATTTATAAAATCAAGCTATTTCACCGATAATCAAAGGTGCATAATCGGATAATTTGCTTAATACAGTATCTGCCTTTTCCTTTCTAACTACGAGTACCATTCCAATCCCAAGATTGAAAGCGGCACGCATTTCTTCATCAGAGATATTTCCTGCTTCCTTTATCAGTTCAAATATGGGTAACATCTCCCAAGAAGTCCAATCAATGTTCAATTCTAATCCTTCCGGTATTATTCGCTTAGTATTACCTATCAATCCGCCTCCGGTTATATGTGAGATACCTGTCAAGAGTCGGTTTTCAACAAGCTCAATGACACCATTAAGGTAACATCTGTGGACCTTAAGCAAGGCTTCGCCAACTGTCTCGCCCAGGAAATCAACATAATCATCAACATTATATTTGGGAAACAATACAGCACGAGCCAGCGAATATCCGTTTGTATGCAATCCGGTGGACTTAAGACCGATCAACACATCACCTTTACGTATGTCTGAACCGTTGACTATATTTTTCTTGTCAACAATTCCTATGATTGTTCCGGATACATCATACTCACCAGCATTATACATTGAAGGCATCTCTGCAGTTTCCCCGCCTATTAAAGCAGTGCCTGTTTGTCTGCATGAAGTAACAAAACCTTCGATAACTTTTACTGCAACGTCGGGTTTAAGCTCTCCTGTTGCAAAATAATCAAGAAAGAATAAGGGTTTGGCGCCACAGCAAAGTATATCATTGATACAATGATTAACTAAACATTGACCGATAGTGTCATGCTTATCCATCATGAAAGCAACTTTTAATTTAGTTCCAACTCCGTCAGTACTTGCAACGAGAATAGGATGTTCATAATCTTTAAAAGATGCATCATAGAATCCACCGAAAAGCCCAATGTTTGATAATACTTTGTCACTGTGTGTTGATTTCACAAGTGGCTTGATTCTGTCAACCGTCTCTTCACCGGCGGCTATGTCAACCCCTGATTCTTTGTAAGATATCGCCATGATAACTCAATTTACTATCAAAAAAAACAAAAGTAATCAATAAAAGATTGATTTCAAAATGATGTTTATAATTATTTATTGGCTTGTTATGTCTATGATTTTCATTAGCACCAGCTGAATACTGATTCTAATTATTGACTAATACTTAGAGTTGGTCCAGTTCATCGGCAATCTGTTGCAACTTATAAATTTCGGCATATTTCCCGTTGATTTGCATCAATTCTTCATGATTACCTTGTTCAATAATTTTCCCTGCATCTAAAACGATGATATTATCAGCATGTTTAAGTGTTGACAAACGATGTGATATAATAAGCGTCGTTCTGTTTTTCATGAATTTTTTTAATTCATTGACAATATAATCTTCGGTGTTGGCATCAACAGCTGACAGAGAATCATCTAAAATAAGAATCTTAGGTTCACGCAGTAATGCTCTTGCAATAGCCACTCTTTGTTTCTGACCGCCGGATAAAGTTATGCCTCTTTCACCGAGCTCAGTTTTATATCCGTCTTGGAAAGTCAGGACTTCTTCTGATAATTTACACATTTTAGCAATTTCTTCGATTCTATCATCGCTTGCATCAGGTTTACCAAACTTAACATTATTTTCTATTGTGTCGGAAAATAAAAATGAGTTTTGCGAAACAAAGCCTATGTCAGCCCTTAAATCATCGAGTGGGTACTTTTCTATTGGTACACCGTCAATCAGAATTTCACCTCCGGTAGGTACGAAAAGTCTTGGAATCAAATTTGCAATGCTACTCTTACCGCTGCCGACAGCACCCACAACTCCGAGTGTCGAGCCTGGTTCAACAGTAAACGACACGTCATCGATGACCTTAGGTAATAGTGGTGAATATTGCAAGGATACATTTTTATATTCAATCTTACCCGATTTGATAATGTTGTCTTTATCAGTGATTTCATTATCAATAATTTCTGGCTCAATGTCCAAAAGTTTGCCCAATCTTTCAGACGAAGCTGACCCTCGCTGAACGAGGTTTGTAACCCAGCCAACAGCCGCTACCGGCCATATAAGGAGCTCAAGATATATGAAAAATTGGGTCAAATCCCCGAGTGTAGATTCTCCTTCGAGAACCTTCATACCTCCGTATGCAAGGACACTCAATTGGGACAATCCGACCAACACCATCAAAGTAGGCATCATAAATGCTTCAAGCCGTGCGAGCCGGAGGTTTTTTATAAGATATTTTTTACTTAATCTTGAAAATCTGATGCTTTCAAATGCTTCACGGGTATATGCTCTAATTACTCTGGCACCTGAAATCGCCTCTTGAGCCTGTGTCGTCAAATCAGCAAATTGTGCTTGTACATCCTTGAAGGCAATATGAATTTTTTTCCCGATGAGATATGTTACATAAGCAACTATTGGTAAGGGGATGAGACCTACAAGTGCTATCCATGGGTCAAGGCTGAACATAAAATATAATGCAAAAGTAAAAGTAGCCAATGTATTTGATGAGTACATTATCGCCGGTCCAAGAAACTCACGAGCGGATGGAATATCATTTGTGGCATAAGCCATCAGATTTCCGGTTGGATTCTTATGGAAAAAAGATGATGATTGAACTTTTATAGAATCGAACATATCATTTCGTAAATCATATTCAATTTCTCTGGATGCAACAATGATTGTTCTTCTTGTCCAGAACATGAAAAATCCACTTATTAAAACGAGCAACAATATCTTTGATATCTCTGTCATTACGTCTCCCATTGTAAATTGCTCCATTGAAATCATGTCAATAGTTGAACCTACTATTCTTGGTACGTATGTTGATGCCAAATTTGATATTGTTACAAAAAAGAATCCTAATATCAGCTTGTGTTTGTATTTACTGAGGTAAGGGTATAATCGCTTTAATTCTTTCATTTATGCATTAGTGATTTCAAAATATAATTGACGTATTATTCTGATAAAAATTAGATTACTTTAACTATGAATAAGGCAAATCAAAAAAAATATTTAAAAGTTATTAATTCCTAAATTATCTAACAAATTTAAGTTGAATTCGTTATTACAGCTTTTAAATTTTTAGATTAATAAAATGACTTTAACTATCGGCGTCGTTGCTGCTGCAATATTTTGGTTTATAATGTTCTCTGTTTCGACAGAATTCACAAAATTGATTCATTACAATTACTTTTGGTATGCAATGAGTATATCAACATTAAGCCTCACAGTATATTCACTAATTAATCAGAAGTCTAAGCTTAAAGATTTATTCAAGTTTGAAAAAAAGTATATTCTAATCGGAATTGTCCATGCAATACTATTATACTTATTGTCGCGATTTGGCATGTGGTTACTTGTTTATATGTTTGATTGGGCTACTTCTCAGATAGAAGCAATATATCAAACTCGTAATCAAGCAAGTCCTTATTTAATCGGAGCTTTATTGTTCTTTTTAATAGCACCTGCCGAGGAAATATTTTGGAGAGGATTTGTTCAAAACAGATTCATTACAAAGTTCGGTTTAAAACAAGGCACAGTGATAACGATTTTCTTATATACCTTTGTACACATTTGGGCAATGAACCCATTATTGTTACTTGCAGCTCTGGTACTTGGTGTTCATTGGAGCATAATGTATTCTAAGTACAGAAGCATAGTACCCGGAATAATTTCGCATGCATTTTGGGATTGTCTTATATTTGTAATTTTACCCGTAAATATTTAATAAAGGTTGCATTATGCCTAATATATTTGAGTTTAACGGAATCAAACCGGTTATTCATGAGTCAGCTTTCATACATCCTAATGCGACAATTACCGGTAGTGTTGTCATCGGGAGAGATGTATATATCGGTCCTGGAGCAGCATTAAGGGGAGACTGGGGAGACATAATAATCGAGGACGGTTGCAACGTACAAGAAAATTGTACGATTCATATGTTCCCCGGGGTTACGGTTAGATTGCACGAGGCGGCACATATCGGTCACGGTGCTGTTATACATGGTGCTATTATCGGTAGAAATTCATTGATAGGTATGAATGCCGTTGTGATGGACAATGTTGTTATTGGCGAAGAGTGTATCGTCGGAGCTTTGTGTTTTGTGCCTGCCGATATGAAAATACCGGATAGAAAAATCGTAGTTGGTAATCCGGCAAAAATCATTAAAGATGTCAGCGACGAAATGATATCATGGAAGTCCCAAGGTACAAAATTGTATCAGACGCTTCCTGAAGATTGCTATGAGTCTTTGACAGCCTGTGAACCTTTGAGAGAAACCCCTGCTGTTAAGCCTCAACCGGTAATCAATTACAAAACTTGGAATGAGACAAAGACTTGAGATTGGATGAATAGTACCATAATATGTGACAGAGAAATTGAATTTAAAGTAACTAATTCCTGAGAAAAATCAAACCCACCACTGAAATCGTGTGCTATTTAATTTTTACTCGGTCGCAGGATTCATTAGTGATGTTAGTCTGGTTCATACAATAAAAATTTGTTAGAATAAAATATTAATTGATGCGTTGTAAGGTTATGTTTACTGCATTCATACGATTAATTACTTGTATTCAATACAAGTTTGTAGGATGATTAATTATTTATATTAGAATTAACTTATAACTAAGGTGATTATTAAATATATCACTCATAATTTTATATTACAGGACTGAATATGAGGACTTCAGGAGTGCTTATGTCCATAAAGGAAGCAAGTGAATGGGCAACTCAACACATTAGAAGAAAAGTGACACCATCTAATATTTCATATCTTATTCAATATGGGAAAATAAAGAAATTTGGTTATAATGGTTCAACAGTAGTTGATTTGAATGAATTAGAAGAATATTATAAAAATCTTAGTGTTAACAAAGAGGATGCTTGGCGTAATCAGTTAGGAGATGACTTAAACTGGACCTTATCATTTGATAAGTATAAGGAAGCTGAAACAACAAAGCATGTTCACAGGTTACACCCTTACAAAGGAAAATTTATTCCACAATTAGTTGAATACTTCCTGGATAGTCATACTGATAAATTTAAGAAGGATATATATTTTTCACCTGGAGATATAATTTTAGACCCATTTTGCGGTAGTGGTACTACAATGGTTCAAGGAAACGAACTTGGTATTCATATTGTAGGGATTGATGTTTCTGCTTTTAATGCATTGATTTCAAATTGTAAAGTTAAGAGGTATGATTTAGATGATGTCCAAAAAGAAGTGGATTCAATAACTAATAATTTAAAACTTTTCTTGTCAAACAGTAATACTATTAAATTTGAAGATGCACTATTGAAGGAACTGAACGATTTCAATAACAAATATTTCCCTGTACCTGAATACAAATATAATGTCCAAAGGAAAATTATTGATGGAGACAAGTATGGCGCTGAAATAGCT
>Ga0265293_10010540_pt1 | contig 12885 bp, 9 predicted proteins | sample Munlanlewell138R_FD_192505 | JGI IMG/M metagenome (GOLD analysis project Ga0265293, IMG submission 192505) | Leachate microbial communities from a municipal landfill in Southern Ontario, Canada - Leachate well 138R | ecosystem: Engineered > Solid waste > Landfill > Unclassified | place: Canada... | reverse complement strand
CAACAAATAGTGTATTCTTCTTCACGACCAACTCCCTTCGTATGTAGCTCTGTGCTACGTTTTTCAACATTCGCAGTATAACCTACGATTTTGCGATCGGAGTTGGTCGCTCCATACTGACTACAAATTGAGGCGTTCAGAGTCATTCGGGACGGGCATTTTGGAGGCGCTGCATTTCGGCAATTGTCACGGGAGCGCGCCCTGGCGCATAATTGGCAAACCAAAGCCCCAACGCGCGCCAAAGGATAACCACATGGAAGAACTGCAATACGACGAAAACGGCCAAGTGATTTTGCCGCAACCCGACGACATCCCCGGAAAAGACCGCGACCACGCCGCCGGCGCCTACATCATGATGTTTGCCTCGCAGTACTTTCCCCTGCCCTTTGCCAATCTCATCGCCGCCCTCATCTACCACTTGGTGAGCCGCAAAAAGTCGCGCTTCATCGCGTTTCACACCTGGCAATCCTTGATTTCGCAAATTCCCACCACGCTCATTTCGTGGGGCTACGTCGCCGCCATCATCGGCACCCTGGTGGCCTATCCGGCCCAAGAATGGGGCGATCGCATCTTGGGACCCCTCTTTCTCGGTGCCCTGGCCTTCTTGATTGTGTGGAACATCCTCTACATCGTGTTCTCCATTATCGCCTTTCGGCGCGCTGGCAGGGGTCGCCTCTACTACCTGCCGCTGTTCGGAAAGTTGGCCTACAACAAGTACTTCGGCACGCGCGCCCTGCCCGCCTCCCGCGCTGTTTATCAGCCTCCGGTGAACCGCCCGCCGGGCGCCGCCAGCCCTTCGGCCAACACTTCTAAAGAATACTAAGCGAACGCCCGCGCACCGCGACCCCGCAGCGCAATTTTACGGATCGCAGATTGTTGGGGGAGGCGTTGGGCGTTGGGGGTTAGGGCGTTGGGGGTGTTCAGACGTTGAAGCGGATGTGGCAGATGTCGCCATCCTGAATGATGTAGTCGCGCCCCTCGACGCGAAACACACCGGCCTCGCGACAAGCGGCCTCGGACTCGTAGCGATCGAAATCGGCGAAGGCGATGACCTCGGCGCGGATGAACCCACGGGCGAGATCCGAGTGAATGCTGTGGGCGGCGTCCACCGCTGTAGAGCCGCGGCGCAACGGCCATGCGCGGCACTCGGTGGGGCCGAAGGTCAAGAATGTAATGAGGTTGAGCATCCGATAGGCCGCCTGTACGAAGCGCGTGACCGCTGGCTCGCCAAGCCCCAAATCGGCCAGGAACTCCGCTTGATCCGCTGGATCGAGGGCGGCGATCTCGGCCTCAATGGCGGTGCAAATGGGCACGACGAGGGCGTCTTTTTCATCGGCGACCTGCGCCAAGTCGTCGGGTAAGGCGTCGACGGGAGCGCCTTCGGGGAGGCTGAGCACAAACAAAATGGGTTTGAGCGACAAGAAGGAGAAGCCCGTAATGGCGGTCTTTTCCTCGTCGGAGAGCGCCAGGGTGCGCAGGGGTTGCTCGGTTTCCAGATGCGCCAGGCAGCGCTCCAAAATCGCCAACTGGCGGGCGTCCGAGCGGCTCTTTCGCAGCCGATCAATGATTTTCTCGATGATGCCCATGTCCGACAGGATCAACTCGGCCTCAAAAGATCGCAGCTCGCTGGCGGGATTGGGCGGCGTCCCATCGTCTGAGAAGCCGCGGATCACCTGCACCAGGGCATCCATCTCGCGAATTTTGCCCAGGGTTTGTGGATCGAGGCTGGCGCTGCCGCGACCACCGGGCACATCGGCGAACAACACTTCGGCGTAGTTGACGCGCCGCGGATTGCCAATCTCGGCCAGGCGATCGACCCGGCTATCCGGCACCTTGATGGTGCCCAGGTTGACCTTTCCCCCAAAACCGATGGGCACGTTTTGTCCCGTCAATGCGTTGAAGAGTGTGGTTTTTCCAGAACCGGGAAACCCGACAATGCCTATTTTCATCTGTGTCTCTCTCCGCTTGTTTTTTTCCCGAACGGCGCCGCGCCGCTCTTGGGTGCTCCATTAGCAGATGTTCAAAAGTGTTGCATCGAAAAAGACTCCGACTATAATGGCGCGCGCTGGCTTTGGGGCCTGTAGCTCAACTAGGTCAGAGCTCCCGGCTCATAACCGGGTGGTTTCCGGTTCGATTCCGGACGGGCCCACCACCGGCGACGCGTTCACCAGCCAGCCGCACCGCACTGCGCCACCCCAAGGAGTGCCATGCAAATACCAACCCGCGAAACAACCGACTACCACGCGAGGAGATAACGTGACCGTGCAACAAGAACTCGCCTCCCTTCAATCCCTTCAAACGCTCGACCTTCAAAACTTTAGTACCCAACAAGAACTCGACGACATCCCCAAGGCCATCAAAGAGAAACAGCAAAATGTCGAGTTCATGCGCAACCTGTTGCAAAAGGACAAAGGCCGTTTAGACGAAGCCGAAAACTGGCGCGTTGAAACCGAACGCGACTTGCAACTGCAAGGGGACATGCTCGCCAACAGCCGCAACAAATTGCAGGCGGCGCGCAACGAACGCGAGAACAAGGCCGCCCAACGCGAAATTGATTCCTTCCGCAAGCGCATCGCCGACGGCGAAAAAGAGATGCTCAAAATTCTCGAGGCCATCGAGCAGTGTCGCCTCGCTTACGAAGAGCACGCCCGCGAGTTCTCTGAGCTCGAAGCCGCGCTGCACATCGAAGAGGAAAACGCCAAGACGCGAATCGCCGAGCTGCAGGCGCGCGTCGACGACTCTGCGGCCGAACGCACCTCACTGGCCGCCAAAATAGACACCCCGTTGCTGCGGCGCTACGAGCGCATTCAAAGCCGTCTCGGCCGTGCGTTGGTCGAGGTGGTGGACGGCAAGTGTACGGGCTGTCACTTCACCGTGTTGCCCCAGCTCTTAATTGAATTGGAGCGCGGCGAAAAAATTATCAGTTGCACCAATTGCAAGCGCATGCTGTACCTCAAGCCCAACGAGCCCGCCGACGCGGGCGACACCGACGCGGGCGACACCAACGCAGACGACGCCAACAACACCGCGAATTAGCGGTTCAATTTTAATGTTGCAGTGGCACAGACAATCGCTGGCAACCCTTGGGTTGCGGGAGGAAAGTCCGAGCTCCGCAGGGCAGGATGCCGGGTAACGCCCGGTGGGAGTGATCCCGAGGATAGCGCCACAGAAAACAAACCGCCTCGTTCGCTTTGCGCACGGGGTAAGGGTGAAAAGGTGCGGTAAGAGCGCACCGGGCTCTCAGCAATGAGGGTCGCACGGCAAGCCCCATCTGGAGCAAGGCCAAACAGGAGATGGACTGCCCGTCCCATATCTCCGGGTAGGCCGCTGGAGACGGCTGGTAACGGTCGTCCTAGATGAATGATTGTCGCCGCTGTTTTGGGCAACCGAGCAGCGGAACAGAACTCGGCTTACGGGCCACTGCAGCAGGGTCGTTTCTTTGTTTACAAAGGGACGACCTTTTTTTTGCGCGCGCCACACCACACCCAGGGCGCGATACCCGGGCGAGACGGCCTATTCGACGGACCGACCTATTCGCTCTGACGCCGCAAAAATGTGGGGATGTCCAGGTCGCGCTCGGGCACCATGCTCGTGCGGGACACCGTGGTGCGTCCGGAACTAATTTGCACCTGCTCGGTGGAGTCGCGTCCGGCGCTCACCGGAGAGGTCATCGAGGCGCGGCTGGTCAGGGGCGCCTGCACCTGCGACGGGGTGGAGATGCGGTTACCGGAATGCGAGTCCCGGGAGACGGCACCCGCGGTGCTGCGGAAATGCGTCGGCTGCGAGACGGGGTCTTGGAAGCCCGTGGCGATCACGGTGACCTTCACCTCCTCGCAGGGCTCGGGGAGATTGACGCAACCGAAGATCACGAGGACGTCTTCGTGGGCCGCCTCTTCGATCATGGCCACCGCTTCGCTGACCTCGTTGATGGTCATGTCGGAGCCGCCCGTGACGTTGATCAAAATGCCCGTGGCCCCATCGACCTTGATGTCTTCGAGCAGCGGGTTGTTGATGGCCGCCAGCGCCGCGTCCACAGCGCGGTTGTCGCCCTGGCCGTAGCCGGTGCCCATCAAGGCGCGACCGCGGTTGCCCATAATGGTTTTGACGTCGGCGAAGTCGACGTTGAGGGTGCCGTGGGCGGTGATGAGATCGGAGATGCCGCGCACCGCGTTGCACAGCACGGTGTCGGCCATGGCGAAGGCCTCGGACACCGACAGCTTGTCCTCGAGGAGCAACAGGCGCTCGTTGGGGATAATAATTTGCGCGTCCACTTCCTCTTGGAGGTTGAGCACGCCTTCATCGGCAAAGCGCGCGCGCTTGCGCCCTTCGAATCTAAACGGCCGCGTGACCACGCTCACCGTCAGGGCGTTGACATCCCTGGCTGCGGCTGCCACCACCGGCGCCGCACCCGTGCCCGTGCCGCCGCCCATGCCCGCTGCGACAAACACCATGTCGGCGCCCCGCAGGGCCTCTTCGATTTTGGTGACGTCCTCGAGAGCGGCCTTCCGCCCCACTTCGGGCGTACCCCCAGCCCCCAGTCCCTTGGTGGTGTTGGTGCCGATGAGGATCTTCGTCGGTGCCGGGTTGATATCCAGCGCCTGGTGATCGGTGTTGATCACGATGAAGTCGACACCTTCGATGCCCGCTTCCATCATGTTCGCAATGGCGTTGCAGCCGCCGCCGCCCACGCCGACCACCTTGATGTTGGCCTGTTGTTTCAGTTTTTGTTCTGATCCCTCGAGTTCGAAACGCATGTTCCCTCCCTGAGTCTCGCGCGATGTGTGTGGCGCATGGCACCGCAGGTGTCACCACCTGGCCTCTCGATGCCTACGCAAATTTGACGCCCTTAAAAAATCTCCTTAAACCAGCCCGACACCCGCCCCAAAACCTTGGAATACCTTTTGTCATCGCTGCGATGCCGCGATGCGTAGGTCGTGTTGTGGCTATCGTGATTGGCGCCATACTGCACGAGCCCAGCGCCCGTGGCATATATGGGGTTTGAAATCATGTCGGACATGCCGCCAAACGCATAGGGCACCCCCAGGCGGATCGGCATACCGGTGAACTCTTGTGCGGCCTCGCTGATGCCGTCGAGCAAGGTGGTGCCGCCGGTGATCACCAGCCCGGAGGCCAGGAGATCGGCGTAGCCCGTCTCGATGATGGATTGGTGTACCAGCGAGAAAATCTCATCGATGCGCGGCTCAATGATGTGGGCCAACATGCTGCGGGACTGCATCACCGGAGGACGGCCGCCCACGCTGGGCACTTGAATGGTTTCGTCGGCGTCGACCAGGCGCGCCAGGGCACAGCCGTTGGTGCGCTTGATGCGCTCGGCTTCGGCGCGGGGTGTGCGCAGCCCCAAGGCCACGTCGTTGGTCAGGTGGTGTCCGCCGATGGGGATGACCGAGGTGTGGGCCACGGAGCCATCGAGATAGATAATCAAGTCGGAGGTGCCGCCGCCGATGTCCACCAGGGCGACGCCGAGCTCTTTTTCGTCTTCGTGCAGCACAGACTCGGCCGAGGCGATTTGCTCCAGCACGATGCCCGCCACGCTGAGACCGCAGCGCTCGGTGCACTTGATGATGTTTTGGCTCGACAGGGCCGAACCGGTGACGATGTGCACGCGGCCTTCGAGGCGCATGCCGCTCATGCCGATGGGGTTGCGCACGCCGTCTTGATCGTCGACCACAAACCCCTGGGGGATGGCGTGGATGATCTCGCGGTCCATGGCGATGGGCACGGCCTTGGCCTGCTCAATGACGCGCTCGAGATCGCTCTGGGCGATTTCACGCGCCTTCACGGCGACGATGCCGTTGTTGTTAAACGATGAGATGTGGCTGCCGGCGATGCCGACATAGACCGTGGAGATCTCGACACCTGCCACGTGCTCGGCCTCTTCGATGGTGGCGGTGATGGCGGCACAGGTCGCGTCGACATTGACCACCACGCCCTTGTGCAAGCCAGCAGATGGATGGGATCCGAAACCCATGATGTCGATGCCGTCGTCGGTAACCTCGCCGACAATGGCCGCAATCTTGGTTGTGCCAATATCCAGACCAACGATGATGTCACCTGACTTTGCCATGCGCTACCTGTCCTTCTCTGCGTTGCCTGACTCGCGGTATTGTTGCGATTCTGAATGACAGTTGCATGGAGCGTTCGGGCGAATCAAATTTTTGGCTTCTTTTTTTCTGTCGCCCGCCCCACGCGGTTTGAAGCGTTGCCAATGCCCCCGTGCGCGGGTATAGGTCGGGCATGAAATACCCCTCGTTTATCGGCGCCAGATACATCCGATCCAAAAAGAAACAAACCATCTCCGCCATCTCGGCGATCGCCATTGCCGGCGTGGCGTTGGGCGTGGCAGCGCTGGCCACCGTCATCTCCATTTCATCGGGTTTTCAGGACGAATTCACCCGCAAGGTGCTGGGGGTCAACGCCCATGTGCTGGTGATGAAATACGGCATGGACTTTCAGGAATACCGCGATGTGATGGACATGGTGCAACAGGTGGAGGGCGTCAAGTCCGTGGAGCCCTTTGTCATTCAGGAGATGATGATGGCCAAGGACGACCACACCGCGGGCGTGCTGCTCAAAGGCATTGATCCCCAACGGGTCGCCGGCGTGCTGGATCTCTCCAAGTACATCGTCGACGGCGGCATCGACGCGCTGCGCACCCCCGGGACGCGACCGCCGCCCCATCCACGAGATCGTGTGCGCAGTCTGGCCAGCCCCGATCGACTCCGCATTGCCGACACCAACGACACCAACGGCAGCGATCCCGCCAGCGCCGGCGACGCGACAAACGACACCAACGACACCAACGACACCAACGACGACGCAAACCCATCCACGCCAGAGACACCCTCGAGCGACGCGCTGCCCGGCATTGTCATCGGCAAAACCCTGGCCGAAACCCTCCATGCCCAGGTGGGCGACGAGGTGCAAATCATCACCCCGCTCATCGGCCTGAGCGTCCTGGGATGGTCGCCCTCGGAGGACACGCCAAAGTTCATGCGCTTTCGCGTTACCGGCATTTTTTATGCGGGCTTTCACGAGTACGACAGCAAGCTCGTCTTCGTCGATTACTTCCGTGCCCAGCGCTTCTTCGAGCACGGCGATTCGGTCACCGGCATCGAGCTCACCGTCCACGACATCTACAAGGCGGCGGCCATTGCCGACACCATCCGCGACGCGCTCAAAGACGGCCCCTACCACACCATCCACTGGGAAAAACTAAACGAGTCGCTCTTCACGGCGCTCAAGACGCAAAAGCTCGTGCTCACAGTGGTGCTGGCCATCATCGTGGGGCTGGCCTCGTTCAACATCATCGCCACCCTGGTGATGATGGTCTTCGACAAGCGCAAGGAGATCGCCATCCTCAAGAGCATGGGCGCCACACACGGCGGGATTTTGCGCATTTTTGTGCACGTGGGAACCATGGTGGGCATCTACGGAATTGCGCTGGGGCTCGCCATCGGGTTTGCCATCTGCTTTGCGCTGTACCACATCGGCTGGCCGCTCGATCCCGAGGTGTACCTCATCGATCACCTGCCCGTGACCCTCGACTGGCGCGACTTCGTCGCCACCGCCGGCGTGGCCTTCTTCATCTGCATCGCCGCCACCATTTTTCCGTCGCTGCACGCGTCGCGCATGCGCCCAGTGGACGGCCTGCGTCAGGCGTAAACGCGCCACTCTTTTTCGTTTGTTGCTTACTGCACTGTGAAGGTCAGTTGCGACACGGACGTCGTCCCAGCGCCCACAGCGGAGACCGTCAGCCATCCCCATGAGTCTACTGCGCCGCCGACCAGATCAATCGTGTTGGTGCCGACGCGGATGGGCTGGCAAACATACCTGGCGCAATCGGCGATGTTGTGACGGCGCATGATGAGGCTGACGCCCGGCGACGACACCGACGTGACGCGGACAGTTTTGTTTGTCGGCAGGAGCACAAAATACCAGACGTCTTTGTCGCCCTGGGTGCAGATACCGTTGTTGAGGTTGTTGTCGTAGAGCCGCCACGTAATGTTAGCGGTGTACGGATGGACTTGCACCGGTCTGGGATTGCCACACGAGTTGGGAAAAGTTTCGTCTGCAGCGGCCTCGAAGGAGCGCTCGATGAGCGTGAGGGTGCCGAACTTCCGCGTGCTGGTATCGTTGGACGCGGTGCCCGACCACATCAGGCGCCCACTTTGCGCGGCGTCGACGTCGTAGTTGCCGAGGTCGAAGCCGATGGACATGCCCGTGTACGGCACGGCATCCAGCAAGGTCCAGGGCACGGCAAACTCCATGGCGTAGCCGTTGGCAGTGGTTCGCGCCGCGTGCAGCACACCGGTGTCAGAGCCGTTCAAGGAGAGCAGCGGAGACGCCGGTGACGCGCCCCGCACAAAGTGTTTGTCGTAGATGTCGTACTCTAGCGAAGCGCTGTAATCGCCGTCGATGAAGATTTCAATCGCGTCGTTGTCGCGCGGGTCTGGGGCGTCGACAAAAATGTAGGCGTCGCGAACCGTTACCCCGATATAGAGGTAGTCGAGATCCCAGAGCGCATCGAAGGTGACGGTGTTGTCGCAAACGCCCGCAATGCACTGGGTGGCGGCGGTGTTCACACGCCACATGGTTTCGTTGAGATTGCCGTCGATGGTGGGCGGTGCGAGGGCAAACGCGGCGTCATCTGTCGCGGTGGAGAACTCTGTGTCCGTGCCCGTGTCCGTGTCTTCGGTGTCAGTGTCTTCGGTATCTGTATCGACGGTGTCCGTATCGACGGTATCCGTGTCGACGGGATCTGTATCGACGGTGTCCGTATCGACGGTATCCGTATCGACGGGATCGGTATCAATGGGAACCGTGTCGACGGTCTCCGTATCGACGGGATCGGTATCAATGGGAACCGTGTCGACGGTTTCCGTGTCGACAGTCTCCGTGTCGACGGGACCGGTATCTTCGGGGCCAGTGTCTTCGGGACCAGTATCTTCGGGGCCAGTGTCTTCGGGACCAGTATCTTCGGGGCCAGTATCTTCGGGGCCAGTGTCTTCGGGACCGGTGTCTTCGGGGCCAGTGTCTTCGGGACCGGTGTCTTCGGGACCAGTGTCTTCGGGATCGGTGTCTGTTTGCGCAGCGGCGCCGACCACTGTTAAGGCCCCAGGCAGGAGCACAGCGTGCCCATCGGGGGTTTGGAGTTGCACGTCGTAACGCCCCGCCGGCCACGGTTTTTTGGCGGTTTGCGGCACGGTGGTTGTCAAGCGGTCAAAATCTACCCAGGTCACCTTGGCGAGCGCCTGCCAAGCATCGTCGCTGTCGACAGGCCGCAGGCGGACGACAAAGTCGGCATCCAATACCACGTGGCGACCGCCACAATCGACGTTGCGCGACACCAGTGGGTGAAACCCGCTGCCCTGCAGCTCGATGTCCACCGCCGCGCCTTGGACCACCTCATCGGGCACGACGCGGTGCAATGTCGGCGCTGTCTCGCTGGTGACATCGCAGGCCGCCAGCGCGCCAAAGCATGTGAGCAGCAGCGCAGCGCGCCAAATCAAAGTCGTGGAAGATCGATCAAACATACTGTGGGTTATCATAACAGAAGTGCGCGTTTCTAAAATTGAAAACACCCCAAATCCGCGGGAATGCCCCGCTGGGGCGCGCACCAAGCCGTTTGATTTTGCCCAACAAAGCGTGTACAAAATCAGCCATCATTCTTTTACAGTGAGGTATGTCATGAGCGATATTCAAACCCGAGCCTTGGAAGCGTTTCCCCATTGGTTAAAGGCCCTCAGCGACGATCTGGTGGCCCTGCACCGCGTCCTGGACTGCCGCGACGAGCGACAGGAGATCCGCCGCGCCGCCGCCGGTGGCATCAACTATTTTTTCAAATCACTCGACCTGATCCCCGACGGCATCGACGACATCGGCTATCTCGACGACGCCTTCATCATCCGCCTGGCCGCCAAGAGCATCATGAACGCCGACCCCGCGCACATCGACGACGACGCCCGCAGCCGCCTCAACCAACTGCGCGAAGACACCGGCCTCATGTACGAGCTGCTCGGCAACGACCTCTTTTTGCGCCTCGAAAAATACGCCAACGCCCTGAGCCACGGTGCGGTGCGCGGCCGCACAGTAGACGAAATGCTCTCCGATGACGAGGTCGCCGGCCAGGTCTCCATCGACGTCGCGGATTTCGCCAACACCTACGGCGCGCCAGCATTTTCCAACGACCCCAAAAACCTCATCAAACTCAAAGCCTTTCTCGACGCCAAGCTGCCCCAGTAGGGGCCTTTGCCGGGCCGTGCGCACCCGGCCGACCGGCGCGATGCGCTCCTTTTGCCCCGCATGACACCGCTCATCGCCACCCTCATTCTCGCCGTTGGCGTCGCCCTCTTTGGCGTCTCGGTCATTTATCGCGTCGCCCTGTGGCGCCATCTGCGGCCCAACCTGCCGCGGGAGGGCGCGTCTGTGGGGCGGTCGCTGTGGCGCGTGCTGCGCTTCGGATTCCTCCAGCACCGGGTCTGGCGCCATCCCTTTGTCGGGGCGGCGCACCTGGTCATTATGTGGGGATTTTTTGCGCTCCTCGCCAACACCATCGTGCTGTGGGGGCGCTATTTTCACCCCGACTTCGACCTGCCCTTCTTCGCCGACACCGTGGCCCGAGGTGGGCTGCGCGTCGCCTCGCACATCGCTTCGGCCCTGGTGCTGGCGGCGGCCTTGGCGGTGCTCGGCCATCGCTTAGTGCTGCGTCCCGCGCGCCTCAAAAACAACCGCGACGGCCTCCTCATCCCCCTGCTCATCGCGGCGATGATGGCCTGTGACCTGCTTTACTGGCTGCTGCACATCGAATGGGCGCGCAGTGCCCACGCCCTGGCGGTGCTGGTCTTTCTCAACTACCTGCCCTTCAGCAAGCACTTTCACGTGTTGTGCGCCTGGCCCCAGCTCTACGCCGCACGTCCCGAGACCGCGACCGTGCTCAGCCGCGACGCCGCCATCGAAGCCGCCCTGGCCCCCGATGCACACGACGGCGACAACGGCGATTCCCGCGGCGACATCCCCGAAGATTCCGCGACCTTTGGCGCGGGCACGTGGGCCGACCTCACGCGGCGGGATGCCCTCGAAGCCCTGTCCTGCACCGAATGCGGGCGCTGCACCGAGCGGTGTCCGGCGGCCCAAGCGGGCAAGGCGCTCAGGCCCGGCGATGCGATGATGGCGATGCACCACGCGGCGCACCACGGCGTCCAGCACACCGCGCTGATCCCCCAGGTGTTGGGCGAGGCCGCCCTCTGGGACTGCACCACCTGTCGCGCCTGCGAAGCCGAATGCCCGCTGCTCATCACCTTTGTCGACCGCTTTGTGCGCATGCGCCGCCACCAGGTCGAGGAGCGCGGTCAGCTCCCCCCAGAGCTGGCCCGGACATTGCGCGCCCTCGAGAGCACGGGCAACCCCTGGGGCCTGCCCCCAACGTCGCGCACCGACTGGACATCGGGGCTTTCGGTGCCGCGCTTCGATGCCGCCCAGCACGAGTACCTGCTCTTTGTCGGCTGCGCCGGGAGTTGCGATCCCGCTGCGCTCCCGGCGACGGCGGCCCTGGTGCACCTGCTCACCCACGCGGGCGTGCGCTTTGGCACGCTAGGCGACGACGAAACATGCTGCGGCGACGTGGCGCGACGCCTGGGTGCCGAGTCGACTTTTTTAACGATGTCGCAACAACTGATGGCGCGGCTGTGCGAAGCAAACGCGCGGCGCATTATCACCGCCTGTCCCCATTGCCTGCACATGCTGGCCAGCGAATACCCGTCGTTTGGCGCGCATTTCGAGGTCGTGCACCACAGCGTCTTGCTCGCCGCGTTGATCGACGAAGGGCGGCTCGTGCCCAAGGCCGGGGCCGCAATCGACGCATCCCGCATCGCCTTTCACGATCCCTGTTATGCGGCGCGTTACCAGGACATCGTCGCGGCACCCCGGCGCGTCTTGCAGGCCATCGGGGGGCTCAGCTTGTGCGAGGCCGCGCTGTCGGGGGCCCAAACCCAGTGCTGCGGAGCGGGTGGTGGCGGGGCCTTTCGCGACGCACCCAAGGGAGAGCGCCTGCAGGAGCGGCGCTACCACGACCTGGCGCAAACCGGAGCGACACAGGTGGGCACCGCTTGTCCCTGGTGCCTCGCCATGTTCGCCGACGCGCACACCAACGCCCCCGAGACCCTAGGCGCTGCCCCGGTGGACATCGCCCAACTCCTGTGGCGCGCCATCCAACCCTAACCCACTGTTTTTATTATCGTTTACAACCCTTGTTTACAACCCATCAGAGTCATTAGAAAAGCAACCCATCAGAGTCATTAGAAAAGCGTCCGCTATCTGCGCAATCGATTTGTCCATCGCCTTGATTTGCGTTGTGAGTGCGTGAATCGACGCCATCAAGGGCAAGAATTCGTTGCGCGGCGAGGCCGGCAGCGCGTCTTGCAACAGATGAAACAACGCGGCGCTCTTCGTGGGCAGGCGGCACCCAATCAACTTCACGGCGCTGCGGATACAGCGGGGCCTTTCGGACAAGAAATCCGCTGTACGGTGGCATGACGGGGGCTGCCGTTATGGCCTGTTCTGCGGTCTAGGCCGCGATATCGGCAACGGGCCGCAGCACCGGTGGCCTGAGTGACCCCGCGGGAAACGCCACCAGCCAGTGTCCCTGCAAGTAACGACGAGAAGCCGAGCGGTAGGCCGTTAGAAACGCCCGGTGCGCCACGCGAAACTGCGCACGCGCTTCCTCGCTCGCCCCGTGACAGAGCGGTCTGGGCGTGTTGGGCTTGGGATTGCGCGGCCGGTCAAAATGACTCAGACGAGATAGTTGCGCGGCGGTCATTGTGGTGAGCCCCTGCTGCTTTCGCTCTTGGCGCAGCGAGGCCTCGCGTT
>Ga0265293_10010539_pt1 | contig 12886 bp, 14 predicted proteins | sample Munlanlewell138R_FD_192505 | JGI IMG/M metagenome (GOLD analysis project Ga0265293, IMG submission 192505) | Leachate microbial communities from a municipal landfill in Southern Ontario, Canada - Leachate well 138R | ecosystem: Engineered > Solid waste > Landfill > Unclassified | place: Canada... | reverse complement strand
TTATTTGAATGCTTTTTTTGCATTTATAATCATCGATATAATTGATAGTGAAAAGAAACATAAAAACAATCGAACCTAATATTGCTATGAATATTGAGACTTCAACAAATGTGAAATATATCATAATTTAACATCCTTTACTATTTCTGCTACAGCAATTTTTGATAATACTCGTTTTTTAAAGAATCTGTCCAAACAATATCATTTTGATGAAGTGATGGCACCGGAACTAAAACGTATAATGATTCTTTACCTCTAGGTGCGACGCTATCATCTATTTGAGATGGAGAATACATATAAAATGACGGATCTTCTGGAATAATAGATTTAAAAAGATCTGAAATATTCTTTTTGAAATCCTTAGCAAATCTGATGGCATGCACATTAGTTTTATACTTTTTATTTAATCCTAGATACATAATAAAGCCAGAAGTTGAATATTTCATGCGATCAATTTTTTTTGATTGATACTTGCCTTTAAATTTCTCATCTTTAATGAGATGTTTCATAGTCCATGGGAAATCAGCATTAGATAATACTGCGTCATAATAAATCTTTTGATCGCCTATTTTAATACCATATGCACGTTTATCCTTAATAAGGATCTCATCGACATCTTGATTAAGATAAATATGCCCGCCTAATTCTAAAAATCTTTTTTCCATCGCTTTTGCAATTTGATACATGCCACCTTTGATATACCAAACACCATAAAATAATTCAATCATCGGGATAATCGTATAAATCGATGGTCCATTATATGGTGACATGCCAATATATAATGTTTGAAATGATAATGCTTGTCTTAATTTTTCATTTTTAACAAATGATGAAATGGAACGATATGCACTACTGAGTGTTCTTAATTTTAATACTTGAATGAGTGATTTAAGATTAAAAAATTCAGTTGGACGACGATAACTTTTATATAAGAAATGTTTTTTCGCTCTTAAATACCTTTCATATACATCACTTAAATATGCCATTTACCCTTTGGCATCATCTTCTCCAAATGATTCTAGTTGTTTGATAAGTTTTGTTAAATCTGATGATATATCAAAAAATGAACCATCTGAAAAATAAACTCTATTCATAGGATCAAGAAGCTTCATATCTAGATATTTGTTCGCATCCACACCAGAAAATTCAAATACTTCTTTATATAATTCAGGCATCATGACAATCGTTGGACCTACATCAAAAGAAAAACCTTGATCGGTTAATTGATACATACGACCACCAACTTGATTGTTTTTCTCATAAACATCTACATCATAACCCATTGTTTTTAATCTTATAGCTGATGCTAGGCCTGCTGTTCCAGCTCCAATGATCCCAATTTTTGCCATATACTCAAACTCCCTTTGAAGATATTTTAACATGGTTACATATTTATTTTGAAATCGAAAGCAAATTTACATTTTTTTATATTTTATGCATGTTATAATAAATACAAATAAACATGTTAAACATGGAGGCAAAATTATGGATGCTCAAACACAAGAAAAACTTTTAAAGCTTAAAAGATTTAATAAAATTATGGGGTCACTACATTTAATTCAAGGCATCATGATGATTCTAATCGCAATATTTGTCATTAGTTCAATTAATCCAGCATTTCAAATTACCATTACACAAAACTTTTTGAACTTTGATGAAGTTAATCAACGCTTATTCTTAGATACAAAACCTTTATTTGATTTACCTTTCGGAGTTATGGTTGGTGTTTTCTTACTACTTTCTGCCTTGGCACATGCGCTTATTTCATTTCCTAAAAAGATCAATGATATGTACAATAAAGATTTGTTAAATGGGGTAAACAAACTTAGATGGTTCGAATATGCATTAAGTTCATCAATTATGATCGTCTTAATCGCAACCTTGTTTGGTATTTATGATATTGCAACTTTAATTGTCATATTTATTGTAAATGCTGCGATGAATCTATTCGGTTTAGATATGGAATTATTATCATCTAAACGTAAAGAAGGCGAAAAATTAAACTGGGGCCCATTTATTTGGGGTTCAATTGCAGGTGTAGCACCTTGGATTGCTATTATATTATATATGACAGGTTCAGGTGGCGATGTAACGCCTCCATGGTTTGTTTGGGCAATTATAGGTACGTACTTTGTAGCATTTAACACTTTTCCAGTCAACATGATCCTACAATATAAGAAAATAGGCAAGTGGAAAGATTATTTATATGGTGAAAGAACTTATATCGTCTTAAGTCTTGTTGCTAAATCAATACTTGCATGGTTAGTTTTATTTGGAGCATTTCAACCATCATAATTATTAAACATAATAATGCTAGGGTAACCTAGCATTTTTACTAGGAGTAGGGCTAATGTATTTTAAAAAAATTAAAAATCCTGAATTATTTCAAGGTGATAAAAAATCAAATCATTATTTTGAAGGCTGGTATTATAAACTTGTTTCTACTGATTTAAAAACAAGTATCGCCTTTATCCCTGGGATTAGTATTCAAAAAAAAGATCCACATACATTTATTCAAGTCTTTATATCTTCACAAGATGATTTTAAAATGCATTATTATAGATTTGATAGTGATGTTTTTACATACAGTCATGATTCATTTTCTGTAAATATAGATAATAATGTTTTCACATTAAAATCAATAGATATAAATTTAAAAGATCCATCAATGCAAATATTTGGAGTCGTTCATTTTAGAGATCACAAATCATTAAATAAAAATCTCTATCAACCAAATATTATGGGTCCTTTTGCATATCTACCCTTTATGGAATGTAATCACGGTGTCATAAGTATGCAATCTCATTTAAAAGGTACGCTAACTATAAATAATAAAGAGATTGATTTTACAAATGGGAAAGCATACATAGAAAAAGATTGGGGAAAATCATTTCCGAAAGCATATATATGGCTTCAATCTAATCATTTTAAAAATGACAAAACTTCTTTGATGTTTTCATACGCAACGATACCCTTTAGTGTCTTATCTTTTAAGGGATTAATCGTCAATTTATTATTTAATGATAAAGAATATCGTTTCGCAACTTATAATATGACAAAAATCATCAAAAAAGAAATTAGAAAAGATAAAATTGACTTTATCTTAAAAAGGGGAAAGTATAAACTATATGTTTACGCTAAAAAAGATAAAGAGATTGAATTGAAATCTCCATCACTTGGCATCATGAATCAAACAATCAAAGAAGGTTTATCTGGTATCATTCGAATTAAACTCTATGAAAAAGATAAACTTATTTACGAAGATGAAGGGCTTAATGCGGGTATAGAAATTATGATGTAAAAGTAAAAACACCTAAAAAAATAGGTGTTTTTTTATACATTTTTTAATTACTTAAACTGCCATTGCAGCTAAAGCTATCGAGTAAAATTTAGATTCTGTAGAATCTGCTCTTGATGTTAATACAATTGGTCTTTTACCACCAACAATAATCGATGCACTTTTTGCGTCTGCCAAAAACATCATACTTTTATAAAATACATTACCTGATTCAATTTGAGGCATTAAGATCATATCCACATCGCCAGCAACTTCACTATCAATCCCCTTATGAATCGCTGCTTCTTTATTGATTGCATTATCTAGTGCAAAAGGGCCATCAATCATACATCCAGTGATTTTGCCTTCTTGATTACGTTTAATAAGTTCAACTGCATCTACTGTTGGAGGCATTTTTTCATTTAGTTTTTCTATAGCCGCAATCACACCAACTTTTGGATTTTGGATACCTAAATGATGGAGTACTTTAACAGCATTTTCGATAATTTCTTGTTTTTCATCCACACCAGGATACATATTCATTGCGCCATCTGACATTAATAACAACTTATGATAATTCTTAATTTCAAATAAAGATACATGTGATAGTCTATTTTTACCTTTAAATCCAAACTCTTCTTTTAAAACAGATTTTAAAATAACTTTTGTATCGACATAGCCTTTCATTAATGCATAACCATCATTTTCGCTCACTAATTTAACTGCATAATCACATGCTTGCTCATGATCCATGATATCTATGATTTCAAAATATTTTGGATCAATTGTTAAATCATCTAGTAACATTAAAATAATTTCCTTATTGCCAACTAAAATAGGTCTAATAATACCTTCAGCTCTAGCTTTTTCTACAGCATCTAAGACATGTTTATCATCTGCACAAGCAACGACCAAAGTTTTTTGTTCACCTTCTTTAGCTTTTGCTAATAAATCATTAATAGTTTTTAACATTCTACCACTCCTATTTTAACTATATATTTTTGCTTCTTCTTCACCCTTTAAAACTCTTAGTGCGCCTAAAGCAAGTGATTCCATCTCGTTTTCACCAGCATATACAACAACAGGTGCTATAAATTCAACTCGCTTTTTAATTATATCTACAAGCATCTTGTTATAAGCAAGTCCGCCTGTTAATATAATCTCATCAACATTGCCTTCTAAAACAGTTGCTTCACTTCCTATTTCTTTAGCAATTTGATAGCACATCACTTCAAATATGAACTTAGCTTTTAAGTTACCTTCTTCGATCATTTTAGATATCTCTAAACCATCATTAGTTCCTAAATAAGCGACTAAACCACCTTTGCCATAATTCTTTCTTTTGATTTCTTCTAATGTATATTCGCCACTAAATGCCATTTTATATAAAGGTCCCATTGGTACAGATCCACTTCTTTCTGGTGACATTGGACCATCACCATCAAGCGCATTATTTACATCAATGACTTTCCCTTGTTTATGCACCGCAACACTGATTCCACCACCAAGATGTGCAACAATTAGATTTAAATCTTCATATTTTTTATTTAAATCATGTGCTCTTTTTCTTGCTACTGCTTTATGATTTAAAGCATGAAACAAAGATCTTCTTTGAATTTCAGGAAAACCAGTATATCTATAGTGATCATCCATCTCATCTACTGCCACTGGATCTACGATATATGATGGTATGTGATGAATATCTGCTAAATCTTTTGCTAGAAGACATCCTAGATTTGATGCATGTTCTCCTCTTTTGGCTTCTCTCATATCATTAATCATTAGTTCGTTAACGGTATAAGTACCACTTTCAATAGGTTTTAACATCCCCCCTCTACCAACAATAGCGGAAAAAGATTTTAAATCAACTTTTTCTTTATTTAAAAAATCTAGTATAACTTCTTTTCTAAATTCATATTGATCAATGATATGTTTATAACTCAATATTTTTTGTGTGTCATGAGAAATTTTAAACTCAGACTTTAAAGTTTCATTTTCATAAATCGCTAATTTTGTTGATGTAGATCCTGGATTGATTGCTAATATTAAATGTTTTTTCATCTTAATTCTCCTTGTTTAAAGTTTCTATACGTTCAGCAATCGTTGGGTGGTTATAATAAATATACACATATAAAGGATGTGGATTTAAATTTGCAAAGTTCTCTTTCGCAAGTATTTCTAAAGCCCCAATCATTTCAGCTTTTCCTACATGCTTTTTAGCAAAACCATCTGCTCTATATTCAATCTTTCTAGACCAACCATTTGTAATTAATCCAATAATTAGTGAAATAGGTTCAACTAAAACCATAAATAATATAATCGCAAATCCGAAGAATATGCCACTTAAATGAAACTGAACATAAATTTCAGGAGATTGCAATATAAAGCCAATAATCGTTGCATATAAACCAAATGTAATTATATTTTGAAACAACATTTTTGTTGTATCTTTATGTGTGGCATGTCCGAGTTCATGGGCTAAAACCGCTAATATTTGATCTTCGCTTAATTTTTCTAATAGCATATCATATAAGACGACGTCTCTTGTTTTTCCTAGACCACTAAAAAATGCATTGAGTTTACTTGATCTTCTTGATGCATCCATAATTGAAATCTTTTCCACTTCAAATCCAAGTTTTTGTCCAAGTTCATCAATTCTAACTTTTAATGGACCATCTTCTAATGGTGTTAACTTATTAAATATTTTAACAAATACTTTTGTGTTAAGTAAAAATAAAAGTATCATAATGATTGATAAAAAGCCCCATGTACAAAGTATAAATATCCATACATGATCAATAAATGCGATATATAAACCTTGTAGTCCAGCTATAAGTGCTCCAAATAATATAAGATTTAATAGAAAACTTTTGATTTGGTCAATAATAAATGTTTTATATGTGGTTTTATTAAAACCATATTTTTCTTCAATTTTAAAGGTATGTATATAATTGAAAGGTAAATCTATCAATGTTTCAATCACTAAGTATATCCCTAGAAATATAAGTGTCTGAACGATAACATGCCCACTTACTTCTTTCGCAATAAACTCAAAAGCTCCAAACAAGCCAAAAATTAAAAATGATAATGTTAAAACAACTGAAAAAGTCTTTTTAATAATACCAAATCTAAGATGTTCCTGATGATATGACATCCATTTTTGATATGATTCATCATCATAAATGTGTTTAACACTACTTGGCATTTCTTTTCTAGAATGACTTACATTTAAAATATTAATCCATAGTTCAAAAATAAACATGAAACCAATGATAGCTATAATTACTATATGCATATAATCTACCCTTTCTTTACAGGTTTAAATGTAGATGTGAAATGTCTTAACATTGGTGATTCATATGAGAATTCATAACCAACTAATTGATCCCTATGTTTATACACTTCTATCATCGCTTTTCCTACAACATCTAAATGTTGATAAGTGTATAATCTTCTTGGAATAGTTAATCTCATAAATTCAATTGGACTTTCTAAGTTTTTGTGTGTATCAGGATCTCTACCTAAAAGAAGCGATCCTATTTCTACACCTCTTACTCCAGCTTCTATATATAATGCATTTGTAACACTTAATGCAGGAAACTGATCGTATGGTATGTGAGGTGCTATTTTTCCACAATCGACAAACACTGCATGCCCACCAACAGGATATTGTATCGGCACACCAGCTTCTTTTAACATGTCTCCTAAATATCTGATTTGATCAACTCTATGTGTTAAATATCTCATATCAAGTGCTTCTTGTAAGCCTTGTGCTAATGCTTCCATATCTCTTCCACTTAATCCTCCATATGTAGGAAAACCTTCGTAAGGAACAATATATGTCTGACATAGTTTAAATAAATGCTCATTATCTTTAATTGCGATAATCCCACCCATATTAACTAAACCATCTTTTTTAGCACTCATCATGAAAATATCTGCTAAATCAAATGTCATACGTGCAATGTCTAAAATTGATTTATCCTGAAATCCTTTTTCTCTTTCTTTAATGAAAAAAGCATTTTCAGCATATCTTGCCCCATCAATAAGTAATGGTATATTATATTTTTTACTAATTTTTTTAACTTCAACCATATTCTCATAACTCACTGGTTGTCCACCAGCACTGTTATTAGTAATCGTCATAATAATACCTGCAATATGGTCACTGCCCTTATCTTTAATGATATTTTCTAATTTCTCAATATCAAAATTACCCTTAAACGGATGGTCTAAATCAATTTCAAAACATTCACTAATAACACAATCAAGAGCTCTTGCACCAGCAAGTTCAACATGTGCTCTAGTAGTATCAAAATGAATATTTGAAATAAAATACATACCTTTTTTAGTCACAAGTTGAGGTAATACGATTTGTTCTGCACCTCTGCCTTGATGTGCTGGTATAAAATATTTATATCCAGTGATATTTTTTACAACACTTTCTAATTTATAAAAACTTTTACTTCCAGCGTAAGCTTCATCAGCAGTCATCATATGTGCCCATTGCTCTTGACTCATCGCTCCAGTACCTGAATCAGTTAATAAATCAATATAAACGTCTTCACTTCTCAAAGAAAAAGGATTATATCCCGCATTTTTTAAAAGTTCTATTCTTTCATCTCTAGTTGTCTCAAAAATAGGTTCTACCATTTTGATGCGATACGGTTCTGCTACATATTTTTTATTCATTGTTCACCTCGTATTGTATTTTCACTTCTATTATACATGCTTAAAGGTATAAAATAAACCCTTATATGAAAACGCTATCAAAAAAAGCACCTTAAAAAAAGGTGCTTTAAATATATCATCTAAATTATACTAATTTAATAGTTTTGTTTCGCAGGAATAACACCTCTTACGCCACCTCTTGGATTTGATACATCACCTATATATCTAGGGATCACATGAAGATGACAGTGTAGAATTGATTGCCCTGCATACACCCCTTCATTAATACCTAGGTTATATGCATCAGGTTTAAAGTTTTCATCTAGAAATGCTTTGGTTCTTGTGACTAACTCATCCATTGCTAGTTTTTCATCACTAGTTAATTCGAAAAATGATTCTACATGTCTTTTAGGCATAATTAACATGTGGCCTTTATTCACTGGAAATCCATCATAAATCGTAAAAGCTAATTTATTATCAAAAATCACTTTCTCTTTCTTTACTAGATAATCACAAAACACACACAAACTGAATCACCTCTTTATTTTTTTATATTTCTATTTTATATGATTTTTGCTTCAAACGCTACATAAAAAAGAATAAAACTTCTCAAATGCTTTAAGTAGTGGTATAATAAAGAAAAAATAGGAGGTATAAAAATGTCAGATTTCATTAAAGCTTTTGACAACTTACCATGGATTGTTAAACTCATCTTAGCTCTTCCAGGTATAGACAGTTTTGCATGGGGTATTTATCGTATTATTAAAGGTCTTAAAAACAATGATATGCTTCAAATCATCATTGGTATTATTTGGTTATTAGCTGGTTGGGCTGTACTTTGGATTGTTGACATCATTACAATTATCCTCTATAAGAAACCTACAGTATTTGCGTAATAAGAACCAAAAAAAGTATTCAATCAAAGTTGAATACTTTTTTTATGCTATATTTTACTAACTTTTTCTATCGAGTCTTTTTCTAATCTAAAAGTAATCCAATCACTTAATGGTTTTGCACCTAAACTTTCATAAAACTCAATTGACTTTTTGTTCCAATCTAAACATACCCAATCTATACGTTGACATCCATTTTCAACAGCAATCTGAGATAACGCTTTAAACATCAATTTCCCGTACCCCTGATGTCTATAAAGTTCATCAATGAATATATCTTCTAAATATAGATTTGCTCTTCCTAAAAAGGTAGAATAAGTATAAAAATAAAGCATAAATCCGATGGGTTTTCCTGAAACTTCTGCAATCACTACTTGTGCCTGATGTTTTTTATAAATAGTTTCTTTAATATCATCGATGGTAGCTACTACTAGATCACTCATATGCTCATATGTAGCTATTTTTTTGATGTAACTCAGTACAATCTCACTATCTTCAATACTAGTTTTTCTAATCGAAAATTCATTTTTCTTTAATATAATATCTTTCATCTGTTCTACCTTTCAAGTAATTTGATACTGCTTAATGGTGTATATGTTAAAACATCTTCTACGATATGACTATAAAATATAATGACTTCGCTAACTTTAAACATATAGTCTTTAGTTTTATTTTTTCTTAGTATATCTTCATGTTCAACAACAACTTTTTTTGCTAGTGTCACATGAGGACTAAACACAGACTTTTCTAAATTAAACTTATCACTTAACAATGGATCTATTGTTAAATGGATCTTTTTTAAAGCACCGACGCCTTGTAATACACCCATCCACAAAATTAAACCATCCTTTTTCTTGAAATAGCCTAAATCTTTAAGATGCACATCAAATGCTTCTACATCTTTTAAACTTTCTTTTAATAAACGATCTAATTCATCTATTTGTGCAACATCTATCTCACCAATAAATTTTAAAGTTAAGTGATAATTATCTGTTGACATTTTTCTAGAATCACTTGCATACTTTAAAAACTTATCTGCTTCTATATCAAGTTGTGTCTTTATTTCTTTAGGGATATCAATACCTACGAATATACGCATTCGTTCACCTCATGCATCTATTATAAACAAAAAAAGGATTTATATAAACCCTTTAGATGTCATAACTAACATTATCAATAAAGTTTTTTAAATTGTTTGTCTTTGGTTGATCAAGGATACTTATATCCCCGTGTTCAACAATCTTACCATTTTCCATGAATATGACGTAATCAGCAGCTTTTTTTGCAAATCCAATTTCATGTGTAACAATCATAAAATTCATTTTTTTCTCTCTTAGTTTTAATATCGTTTTTAAAACTTCATGAGATAGAATCGGATCTAGTGCTGATGTAGGTTCATCAAGAAAAACAACTTCTGGTTGAATTGCTAAAGATCTAATAATGCTTGCTCTTTGAGCTTGACCACCAGATATTTTTGCTGGTATTTTATCTTTATGTTCGATCAGTTCAAACTGTTCTAATAAATCTAGTGCTATTTTATTAGCTTTCTCAATCTCATATCCATGTACTTTTTCTAATACCAAAGTGATATTTCTTAAAATAGTCAAATGTGGAAATAAATTATGTGCTTGAAATACAAATCCAACTTTTTTAAAGTATTCATGCTTATCTTCATGAGTCACCTCATGGTGATTCAAACATATCTCACCAGAAATCGGATCTTCTATCCCTGATAATAACCTTAATAAAGTTGATTTTCCAGCACCACTTGGGCCAATCAAAGCTATACCGCTTTTATTTTTAATTTCAATATTCACATCATCTAAAATTATTTTACCTTCATATGTTTGACTAATATGTTTTAATGCTAAATCCATGATGCCACCTTCTTTTCAAAGTATTTCGCAAGGAAAATTAAAGGTATCGTAATACTTAAGTATAGTAAGAACATAATTAAGTATCCTTCAACAACCGCATATGTTCTAGATTGAATTGTTGTTATTTGGTTGTATAATTCTTCTACACCAATGAAGTTTAATAAACTTGATCCTTTAATTATAATCGCAAGATTACCAATCATAGGTGGAATAATAACTTTTACTAATTGCGGTAAAATAATATAACGATATTTTTGATATGAACTAAAGCCTAAGACTTTCATCGCTTGATATTGCGTGTCATCTATCGATTTAATCGCACCAATAAAAGCATTTCTCATATATGGCCCCATAAATAAACTAAAGCCAATGATACCTGCTAAAAATCTATTGGTTAAATTCAGTGGAACAGCAATAAAATAAAATGTAACAATTAAAAACACAATCGTTGGTGTTCCAAATACAACTTCACTAAAAATATTTGATATGTATTTAAATGTTAAGATTTTAGAGTTTGATAGTAGATATAAAACAAAGCCAAAAAGAAGACTTAAAACCAAAACGATTAAACTAATAATAATCGTATTTATATATCCTTTTGCCAAAATGTTAGTATAACCAAAAACCGCTTCAATTCTAAAATTATCTCTTCCTGGATAAGAAAGCACTATAAAACTTACTAGCGCTATATAAAACAATAGCGCTAGTAAGATGTGTTTAAGTTTACTCTTCTTCATTGATAATGCCTTGTAAGTAGACATTTAATGTTTCTCCAGGAATATTAGCTGCAATATCATCATTGTATAATTCTCTTAAGATATCATAAATACCTTCAGATTCTAGTCCAGCAATAAATTCATTAGCTTGTTCTACTAAATCATCACTACCTTTTTCAAATGCCATACCAATAGGTGATAATGATACTGGATCAAGTAGAATTTCGGTTGTACTTGGGTTTGCTAAATGATGTCCAGCTGCATTACTAATACTCATTAAGAATACATCTGAAGTACCAGAAACAACTTCTAGTACTGCTGCATTGACATCATCAACTTCGCGGATAATTGGATTATTTGCTAGTTCTCTAGCAATCTCTAGTGGTGCAAATGTCTTTGGCCCAACAAATTTAACACCTTCTAAAGTTAATATATCTTCTTTTGTTTCTATATTATTTTCGTCATAAAAAGTTTTATTGACTAATGATACTAACGGAAAATTAAAATATGGATCACTAAAATCTACAGATAATGCTCTTTCTTCAGTAATACTTAAAGATCCTATAATAACATCTATAGTTCCACTATTTAATTCTGTAATAAGCGTAGCAAAAGGAAGATCTACAATTTCTACTTCTCTACCTAAAAACTTACCGAATTCTTCAGCTAGTGTTACACTAATACCTGTTGGATTTCCTTCATCATCAACCGTTTCAAACGGTGGATATGTTAAATCCATACCAACTCTTAAGACATTATCATCAGATTGACAAGCTGTTAATACCCCTAAGGTAAAAACTAGTAATACTATATATAAAAATTTCTTCATTTTTCTTTTCTCCTATACTTCTTTATTTTGTATTAATTATAATTAAAAAAGTCATAAAACACAAAGATATTGCTTATAATTTTTGACAAAAAAGAGCCATCGGCTCTTTTTAGCTAAAATTATCAAATAATACGTTTTCATCTTTCATATCATGGTTTTTTAATACTTTAATACATGCGTTAATCATCCCTGGTGATCCACATAGATATGCTTCATGATTACTTAAATCATCTACATGTCGATCTACAACATCAGTAATGAGTCCAACATCACCTTTCCATTCATCTTCTGGAAGTGGTTCTGATAATGCCGGTATATATTCAAAATTTGGAAATTCTTTTGATAATTCCTCAAATTCCTCTGTGTAATATAGATCTTTTTTAGATCTAGCACCAAAGAAATATTTAACCTTACGATTCATACCTTTAGCTTGAAGTGCATATAATATTGATCTAATAGGTGCTTTTCCTGAACCACCAGCAATACATATCATATCCTTATTAGAATCTTCTCTTAAGAAGAAATCGCCATAAGGACCAGTAATAATCATCTTATCGCCAACCTCTAAAGCTTTATGTACAAACGTAGTTGCTTGTCCATTTGGTACTAGTCGAATAATCAAT
>Ga0265293_10010538_pt1 | contig 12887 bp, 10 predicted proteins | sample Munlanlewell138R_FD_192505 | JGI IMG/M metagenome (GOLD analysis project Ga0265293, IMG submission 192505) | Leachate microbial communities from a municipal landfill in Southern Ontario, Canada - Leachate well 138R | ecosystem: Engineered > Solid waste > Landfill > Unclassified | place: Canada... | reverse complement strand
AAGTGAATTAAATGAGGGTGCTACCTTTTTCATCGAGCTCCCTGTTAAAAAAGATTACTCTTACGATGAATCTACTGAATCGGCTCTGTCAATGAATTCTCAGGGCAGTTCGAAAAGAATAAACATTCTTGTTGTTGATGATGAAATGTATGTCAGGCAATTCATAAAATCTTCTCTCAACACCGCTGAATACTATGTAGAAACTACCGCTAGTCCGTATGAGGCGTTACAAAAAATCAAGGAAAGTAATTATGACCTTATTATTATCGATATTCGTATGCCTGATATGAGCGGACAGGAATTATTCGAAAAAATAGTAAATGACAAACCTTATATGTCAAAAACCATACTCATTACAACGGGCGATTCCGCAAACAGCGAAGTAAAAAGTTTTATTCAAAAGTACAAGCTTCATTTTCTAAGCAAACCTTTCAGCCGTCAGATGCTGGAGAGTAAAATCCGAGAAGTGTTAGGGTGAAGTTTATGAAATTACCACCTCTCCATAAAATAATTTAATCCAAAAACTCTATTTTACTCATAATATAATTTTCTGATAAAATATCCAATCTTAATCAGTTTTATCATATCCTGAACTGTACGTTTAACTAATATTCGCAGGAGAACTTTGGTATGAATAAGTATAGTTATATAGGCGCATCGATTATTCCGGTATTAATGGTTATGACATCTATATTATCGAGCTGTAGTGCCCCCACACCGGAAACGGTTATTAGCACAAGCACTGCTTGGTCTACAAATGTATATACAACTACCATATCAAATCCAACAACAACGACTGTTACTTTATCGGAAACAATTACTTCAACATTAAAAATTACCAGTACCTCTACGGTTACAGTTTCTCCTACATCGTCTTCAACAACAAACACTTCTACCAATACTTCTACTACAGACCCTTATAACCATTATCGTGGTTATCTTCTTGAAGGATACCCTGAAGACATCTGGCCGCTGTACGGCAAGCTAGCCATAGATAGCTGCGCCCTTGATATTCAATTCCCTTCCTATAACAGTATGGGTATTTATTTTAATTCATACAGTGTCGTCTATATTACAGACAAAACAAAGGAAGAAATAGCAGAATACTATACTGCACTTCTTGACACAAGAGAGGAATCAACTTTCTACGATGCTATAGGAACAATTAGCGGTTATGAGGTAGATGCACGCTGGGATGAATGGAGCGGGGAAAATATAGTTTACCTGTCGGTACTTTTACCAAATACCCTGAATATAACCGGCAACCCATTTCACGCCGACTTCCCGGAATCACTGCAAAACCTGTATCAACTTGGAAACATGTGGTCGGAATACTATGTGTGCACCAGTAACCCACCGGCAGGGACAATAATCTCAGCCAAATTATTTAGTCATACCGGTACATATGAAGACGCAATAGAATATTATCGCGCACTTTACAGTGATAAACAGGATTATACTGAAACCGTCACTCAGGAATCTGGAGGCCCAAGCACACGACTTAAAGGGGTAATCGATGAACTGACCTTTACGATCATAATCGGTGTTTGGGGTAATCCTGATATGATCCAGGTGAGTTATCAGACAGCCAGTTAATCCTTGTTATCACTATACTATAACTGAATATTGCATATAATTTAGGTATATTATTGCTGCCAATCTCTTTGACGGGGTAATCTCTACCCAGTATAATAATCCGGATGATTAATATTGATTTGTTTGTTAGCAAAACCGAGCTTTCTGTTAGCAATATTTTTTATCATGTTAGCAAAATGTTAGCAAAATGACATTATGTAATTCATAAATCATTAAGCAATTATCCCATTTTGCTTTATTTTAAGCATTTGGAGAGGTGTCCGAGTGGTTCATGGTGCCGCTCTCGAAAAGCGGTCTTCACGTAAGTGAAGCGTGGGTTCGAATCCCACCCTCTCCGCCATTTCCCCCAAGAGCAAAACAATAATTTTTGAATTTAGATTTTTATTACAGCAGACCGAATGTCAAAATGAGGCTTATGGTTTTGTTACAAGTAATGTACGATTTATTCCAATAACTATTATTCTATGTACACAATTAATAGTCTATTAACTAAAAGGATTAAGTTTAATACGGTTGTTTACATTTAACTGGCATAAATAAACAAAATATACTACAATATTCAGGATTCATTTTTTCTATGTGGCGGATTTGGAGAGGTGCTGGAGTGGCCGATCAGGCACGCCTGGAGAGCGTGTGTCGGGGTAACCTGACCGTGGGTTCGAATCCCACCCTCTCCGCCATTTAATGCCCGCCCCGAAGAATCCATTCAAATAAACGATTGAACCCACAGATTATGCTTTTCATTATTATTTACTATTGTGCTAGAATGTAACCGCTTTGACTACCAAGAATGAAAAAAACAAATACTGGATAGGTTTCAATCTGATTCCGGGCATCGGCAGAGTTAAGTTTACCCGGATTGAAAACTACTTCGGTGATATTGAAAAAGCCTGGAATGCCGACATCGGCGAGTTCAAAAAAGCCGGACTTGACGATACTACCGTTAGCTCCATCGCAAAACACAGGCCTGACATATCGCTTGACACAGAGTTGGCTAAACTGAAAAAAAACGGCATTCAAGCATTAAATTACCATGAAAACGGCTACCCTGCCCGCCTAAAAGAGATACACGATTTTCCCCCTGTAATCTATGTCAGAGGCGAAATACCTGCTAAAGATGAATACTGCCTGGCGGTAGTCGGCACCAGAAATCCCAGCGTTTACGGGCGGCAGTTGACCGAAGAAATAGTATCGGAACTGGCAAAGAACAGGATAACCATCGTCAGCGGTTTGGCGAAAGGTATTGATACAATCGCTCACCGCTCCGCGCTGAATGCCGGCGGCAGAACCATTGCGGTGATGGGCGGTGGACTTGATAGCGTGTATCCGGCAGAAAATGCCAATCTGGCGCGCCAGGTGATAAAAAACGGAGCTATGATAAGTGAATATGCTGCCGGTACAAAACCCAGACCGGAGAACTTTCCCCGCCGCAACCGTATAATGAGCGGATTGTGCTTAGGCGTACTTGTAATAGAAGCGGGAGAAACCAGCGGCTCCCTGATTACTGCTCACCTGGCATTCGAACAGGACCGCGAAGTATTTGCCATCCCCGGAAGTGTCTTATCTCCGGCAAGCATTGGCACAAATAAACTGATTATGGAAGGCACAGCCAGGCTTGTACGTAATGCATCTGATATTTTAGAGGAGCTTAATTTAACCGCCATTACAGAACATATCGAAGCTAAAGAAATTATTCCCGCTTCGGATACTGAGGCAGTAATTCTCAGGCAACTGGGAGCCGAACCCACCCATGTGGATGAAATATGCCGTGCAGGCAATTTGCCGATATCCGTAGTCAGCAGTACACTGGCTATGATGGAACTTAAAGGTATGGTAAAACAAGTAGCGACAATGAGCTACGCACTTTGCCGCGAAATACGCGAAAATAAAGAATTCTATAAGATTGAGATTAATTAAATGAAAAATAACCTTGTAATAGTAGAATCACCGGCTAAAGCAAAAACTCTTTCCAAGATTTTGGGGAAAGGGTATACCATCAAGGCTTCTTTGGGACATGTCAGGGACTTGCCGAAAAGCCGTATGGGCGTTGATATCGAAAATAATTTCGAACCTAAATATGTTGTTGCCAGAGCTAAAAACAAGACCGTAAAAGAGCTTAAGGACGCCGCCAAGACAGCCTCTACCGTCTATCTGGCGACTGACCCCGACCGAGAGGGGGAAGCCATTGCCTGGCATCTTTTCGAGGCTATAAAACTAAAGGATGTTAAGTATCGTCGTGTCACTTTCCACGAAATAACCAGTGAAGCAATCACCAATGCCTTTAAATCCCCCCGCGAAATCGATATGCAACTGGTAAATGCGCAGCAAACACGCCGCATACTTGACAGGCTGGTCGGTTACAAGCTCAGCCCTCTGTTATGGCGCAAAATCAGAAAAGGATTATCGGCAGGAAGAGTACAATCGGTTGCTGTAAAAATTATTGTAGACCGCGAGCGCGAAATTGAAAACTTTGTTCCTATTGAATACTGGACTATAGAAGCAGAATTACTGAAAGACACAAAGGAAAAGAGCAATTCTTTCCGTGCATTACTGATTAAAACTGCTGACAGTAAAAAGGCAGAGGTTAAAAACCGGGATGAAGCGACAGCAATCAAATCAGATTTGGAAAATGCTATCTACAGCGTCAGTAGTGTGAATGTAAAGAGAACACCAAGACAACCGGCGCCCCCGTTTATCACCAGCACCTTGCAGCAGGAAGCCTGGAGACGTTTTCGTTTTACAGCAAAAATGACAATGGCTACGGCACAGCAGCTTTATGAAGGTTTACCCGTCGGTAATGAAGGCAGCGTCGGCTTGATTACCTATATGAGAACAGACTCTACACATGTGGCTCCTTCTGCAGTAACAGAAGTAAGAAATTACATTTCAGAAAAATACGGTTCGGATTACCTGCCTGCCCACGCCCGTTCTTTTTCCCGTAAAGTAAAGGGAGCGCAGGAAGCTCACGAGGCGATACGCCCGACTAAAGTGTGGCGGACTCCCGCCTCGATTAAGCAGTACCTTAATGCGACACAATACAAGATATATAACCTGATATGGCAAAGAATGGTAGCAAGTCAGATGGCTGCGGCTTCTTTTGAAAATACTACTGTTGATATCGATGCCAAATGCAGTCTATCTAAAAATAAATACCTTCTAAGAGCAACCAGTTCAATCAATGTGTTCCCCGGTTTTATAATTCTTTACAGCGAAAAGAAAGACGATGATGAAGAAGAGAAATCACCTGCACTGCCGCAAATGGTAAAAGGCGATACTCTAAAGCTTTTAAATCTTTTCGACGAACAGCATTTTACCAAACCGCCGTCACGATATACTGAAGCTACGCTGATTAAAATGCTTGAACAATGGGGTATCGGGCGTCCGAGCACCTATGCACCTATTTTATCCACTATTCAGGACCGTGAATATGTCACTAAACCCGGCGGCAGTTTCAAACCGACCGAACTTGGGATAATTGTTAATGATTTGCTTTTTCAGCATTTTTCCAACATCGTAAATATAGATTTCACAGCTCACCTTGAAAATGACCTGGATAAAATTGCCAGTGGAGACAGGAACTGGATAGAGGTAGTAAAAGAGTTTTACGAACCGTTTAATGCTGACCTTCAGAAAGCCGGCGAAGCTATAGAGAAGGTAAAATTGGCAGATGAGGAGACCGATGAAGTATGTCCGCTATGCAGTAAACCGGTTGTTATTAAAGTCGGACGTTTCGGCAAATTTTTGGCATGCAGCGGATATCCCGATTGCAAATACACCAGCTCATTCAAGATTAAAACCGGCGCTAAATGCCCTGAATGCGGTGCGGATATTATCGAAAAGCGCAGTAAAAAGAAGCGTACTTTTTACGGATGCAGCAATTACCCGAAGTGTAACTTTGCTATAAATACGAAACCTTTACCACAACCCTGCCCTAAGTGCGGCGGGTTGTTAACAGTATATCGAACAAAGTGGGCTAAATGCACCAAATGTGATTACAAAAATAAACTTCAGCAGGATTGATATCAATGCAGGAAGTTTTTAACAGGTATATTAATTATCTGGTAGCTGAACGCAACGTATCGCCATATACGGTGCGTAACTATACCAGTGACCTGGTCGGCAATTCCAAACGCGGTACAGAAAAAGGCTTTTTCCAGTTTTTACGTATGAAAAAAATAGAATCGCTGGACAAGGCCGATAAGTGGGTATTGCGAGAGTATCTGGCATATTTGGCAAATCAAGGGGTAGCCAAAGCCAGCATTGCCCGCAAGCTTTCAGCTATACGCTCTTTTTACCGCTATCTTTCCAGGGAAAAAATACTGGATACAAACCCGCTTGAACATTCTGTTTCCCCCAAGCTGGATAAGCGTTTACCTGAATTTTTAACAATTGAAGAGGTTGTAAAATTATTACAGGCGCCCGATTTATCCACTCCGCAGGGGTTACGCGACCGCGCCCTGATAGAACTTATATACGCTTCCGGTTTACGTGTAAGCGAACTGGTTAATCTGAATATTGAAAATATAAACACCGAGAGTCACGAAATACGCGTCTGGGGCAAAGGCTCCAAGGAACGCATGGTTCTGATGGGAGAACATGCCGCCGCTGCAATAGTTAATTATCTGACCAACGGCAGGCCTAAATTACTGGTTAAGAGAACCGGAGGCAACGCTCTGTTTTTAAACCGTGATGGCAACAGGCTTACCGAGCGTATGGTACAGCTGCTTATGCACAAATATGCCGGTCTGGCAGGTATCGAAAAAGATGTACATCCCCACCTGTTGCGACACACCTTTGCTACACATATGCTTGATGGCGGCGCCGACCTGAGAGTAGTACAGGAACTTTTAGGACATTCAAACCTGTCAACCACCCAGATTTATACCCACGTCACACATGGTCAGGCACGGAAGGTATATCTTGCAGCCCATCCGATGGCAAAATCAGAAGGGAAGATTGATGAAGATAGACAAGAGAATAACCGGACTTAGACACAGACTCAATGAAAAAAACGTAGATGCCATTTTAATTTCCCGGCCTGAAAACAGGTATTACCTTTCGGGTTTCAACGGCTCAGCAGGCTATCTTTTTATAACTCATAACAGCCTGGTACTGGCTACTGATTTTCGTTATGTCGAGCAGGCTAAAGAGCAGGCACCGGCTTATACCCTATTCCGGATTTCGGGCAGTACCGATAAATGGTTTCCTGAAATAATTGATGGGCTCAAAATCAAACAGCTTGGGTTTGAATCTTCCGATATGAGTTTCGAGAGGTATCAAGCCTTGTCTTCTTCAATAGATAAAGCCGGAATAGAATTAGAATTTGCACCTTTAACGGATGCCGTTGAAACAATAAGGATGATAAAAGACACCGAAGAAATAGCTTGTATCGAACGCGCTACGCAAATAAGCGATAAAGCATTCAAACATATCGAGGAAATTATCCATGCAGGAATGACCGAACTCGATGTTGCGTGGGAACTGGAAAAATCACTTCGTGAAGCCGGCAGCCAATCCATTCCATTTGAAATAATTGTCGGCTCGGGGCCCAATGCGGCGTTGCCGCATGCTCAACCTTCGGTACGTATGATACAAGAAGGTGAGCCGATAGTCATCGATTTCGGCGCCAAAATAGAGGGTTATTGCAGCGATATAACCAGAACGCTGTGTATCGGAAAGCCGGATGCCACTTTCAATAACATATACCGAATTGTTCTGGAAGCACAGTTGAATGCCATTTCAAAAATTGTTGACGGAACGACCGGGGCAGAAGCCGATAGATTTGCCAGGAGCATTATCGAAGAAGCGGGATACGGCGAAGCCTTCGGGCATAGCCTTGGGCACGGAATCGGTCTGGCGGCACATGAAAAACCCAATCTTCATCGCATTTCCGGTGACATTCTGACTGAGAACATGGCTTTTACCATAGAACCGGGAATATATATTCCGGGGTGGGGCGGAGTCAGGATAGAGGATACAGTTATGCTAAAAAATGGTAAAATAAGCGTAATTTCAAAGTTGAAAAAATAGATATTGGGGAGATTATATGTTAAGCGGCTCGGAATTGAGAAAAGGTGTGGTTATTGTATTAAACGATAAGTTGTATCAGGTTATAGATTATAAGCATATAAAAATGAAAAGGACTGCCCTGGCGCATGTAAAACTTCGTGATATCGTAGGCGGACATACCATTGAGCAGAGTTTCCAATCGGATGATAAATTTGTAAGAGCCCATCTGGATACAAGAAATATGCAGTACCTTTATAATGACGAAGGCCTGTACTACTTTATGGACACGGAGAACTTCGAACAAATCACCGTCAATGAATCGCAGGTATCGGATTCTATAGCATATCTTAAAGAAGGGATGCAGGTAGAAGTATCCAGCTATAAAGAAAAGATATTGGATATCGAGCTACCTGTCGCTGTAGAACTGGAAGTGGTTGAGACCGAACCCGGATTTAAAGGTGACACCGCAACTGCCGGAAACAAACCGGCAAAACTGGAAACAGGTACCAGTATCCAGGTTCCTCTCTTTATTAACATAGGAGATATTGTTAAAGTAGATACCAGGTCGGGGGCTTATCTGGAAAGGAAAAACGGATAAATGCTGAAAGCAGACCTCCACATACACACCTGCTATTCTCCCGACTCTAACAACTCACTGGATGACATCATTAAACAGTGTTTAAAAATAGGAATTAATTGCCTGGCAGTGTGTGACCACGGCACAACAGAGGGAGCACTTAAATTACAGGAAATAGCTCCTTTCAAAATAATTGTAGCCGAAGAAATACTTACTCCTCACGGGGAGATAATGGGAATGTTTTTAAAGGAAACCATACCCAGCGGAATAACACCGCAAGAGGCGATTAAAAGAATAAGAGAACAAAACGGACTGGTATGTATTCCGCATCCTTTCGATAAGTACCGTTCATCGGCATTTCAGGGGATAAACCTTGAGGCTATTAAGCAGGATATTGATATAATCGAAGTTCATAACGGCAGAACTCTTGCCTTTCAGGACCGTAGTCTGGCGCTTAACTTCGCTATAAGAAATAATCTGAGGCAAAGCGCAGGCAGCGATGCACATTCAATACCTGAAATAGGAGTCAGTTTTATAGAGATGCCTGATTTCAATAATAAAGAGGAATTTTTAACCGCACTTGATGAGGGCAAAATCAACGCCCATTCCTCCAGCCCGTTTGTACACCTTATCAGTGTAAAAAATAAATTGATGAAACGGTTTAAATAAAATGTATCAATTCGGCTGGTTTTCCACCGGAAGAGGCAAAGGTTCAAGAGAACTCTTTAAAGTTGCTTTGGACGGTATAAGTAGCGGACAAATAAAAAATGCCCGCATTTCCTATGTCTTCTGCAGCCGCGAAGCGGGGGAATCTCCGGAAACCGACCGCTTCATCGAACTGGTAAAAAGCAGCAATATTCCTATAGTATGCTTTTCTTATCAAAAATTCAAAGGCGATAGGCCCGACAACGCCCCCGATGAACCATTACCGGAGTGGAGACTGGAATACGACCGTCAGGTTATGGGATTACTAAAAGATTTTGATTGTGACCTGTGCGTACTGGCGGGTTATATGCTTATTGTAGGTCATGAAATGTGTAAAAAATACAATATGCTCAACCTGCACCCGGCAGCGCCCGGCGGCCCGAAGGGTACCTGGCGCGAGGTTATCTGGAAGTTGATTGATACTAAAGCTAAAGAAACCGGCGTAATGATGCATATGGTAACCCCTGAACTGGATAAAGGCCCGGTTGTCAGCTACTGCAAATTTCCTATAATCGGCGAGCCGTTCGACAAGCACTGGCAGTTTGTTAAAGAAAAGAGGGTTGATGAAATTAAAAAAAACCAGGGAGAGGATAACGAACTTTTCAAAATCATTCGCCAGCAGGGAGTGAAAAGAGAGCTCCCGCTTATTTTAACAACTATGTCCGCCTTCAGTTCGGGAAAGGTAATCATTTCCAACGGCGCGGTTTTTGACTCGCACAAAAACAAAATCAACGGCTACAATCTCACAGATGAAATCGAGAGGTTACTGGAAGCTAATAATTAAACATTCACTCAGAGTTACAATACACCTGCGTCTTTGCGAGCCTCAACAAGTTGAGGCGAAGCAATCCCTGCAATGCCCTTTAATTACCCCTAACTGTATATGTAATTATTATAGCGCAGCCCTGATAATATTGAACCGTAGAGATTGTTTCGTGGTTCAGCAGGCTCACCATGAACGGATTTATTGAGACCTCTCACAACAACCGGTAATTTAGTGTCATACTGAATTTGTGATGGTCTAATAAAATATCCGAGACGTAATAATAAAAGCCATCCCCTCGTGGAAGTTGGCATTTACGAAGTAAATGACGGATGAGGGCTGATATTCTGCCTGTTGCCGCAGTAGCTTTATGCCTGATTCACCCGACACCCCGTATTCTTGGGTCCCGCCCTATTGGGACCGCCTGAATGACAGTTAAAGGTTTGGCGGCCCGCGTCTTTCGATGAACTCAGCAACCAAAAATGATAGGTAATCTTCCCGCATTCCTTTAAAAGAAAACCGGCAGGATAACGCTACCCCGCCGGTTCTTACTGCATATAAAAAGATTGAATGTCTGATTATTTCTTGTCATCTTCCGGTTTTGCTAATATCTCATCGATTAAACCATATTCGACAGCCTGTTGAGGATTCAAATAGAAATCACGGTCGGTATCGTGGATAATTTTCTCCACTGGTTGCCCGGTATTCGTTACCAGAATACCCCTTATTAAATCCTGTAATCTCATAATTTCACGGGCGGCAATTTCGATATCGGAAGCCTGTCCCTGCGCTCCGCCGAGAGCCTGATGCATATGTATTGTAGAGTTAGGCAGAGCAAACCGCTTGCCTTTGGCGCCGGCGCTCAATAATACGGTAGCCATACTGGCTGCCATACCGACACATATTGTCGATACGTCCGGTTTTATTAAATTCATTGTATCGTAAATAGCAAGACCGGAAGCAATCACGCCACCCGGCGAGTTTATAAAAAGCTGTATATCCTTATCGGGGTCTTCCCTTTCCAAAAAGAGAAGCTGGGCAACAATAACATTAGACACCTGGTCGTTTATCTGAGTACCCAGTATGATGATACGCTCTTTCAAGAGTAATGAATATATATCGTAAGCCCTCTCCCCCCTTGCACCGCTTTCAATCACCATGGGTATTACATTGCTCGGATTTTCGTACATTTTTTACTCCTTTATAATATTAATTTTCGGACGGAGTGTTAGCTTTCACCATCTCCACCAGCTGTTTAATGGTTTTCTTGGCATGTAAAAAGCTTTCCACTTCCCTTCTTCCGTTGCTTTCCTGTAAATATTTTCGCATTTCTTCTTTTCTTTGCCCGGCATCTTTTAACATACTCTCGATTTCCTCATCTACTTCCTGCTCAGAAACGGCTATTTCTTCCTGCTTGGCTACCTCGCTTACCACCAGTGTCCATAAAACTCTCTTTTTAGCCATAGGCTTACCGTTTTCTCTTAACTTCGCTTCGGGCACCTGTTTCATTCTCTCTTCGAATTCCTTCTCATCACGGCAGGATGCCTGCAGTTGCCGCTTGTATTCCTCTATAAGATCCTGCAATTCCATATCAATCATGACCGGAGGGTATTCCAATTTGCTGATTTCTATCAATTTCTCAATAACCTTTTCCTCATAATTGGCAACAGCATTGCGTTCTTTTTCGCTTTTTAAGTTGGTGCGAATTCTGTCCTTCAAAGCCTCAAGAGATTCTATGCCGGGTGAAACTTTCTTGGCAAACTCATCATCAAGTTCCGGTAGAGTCATTCCACGCACGTCCTTTATTGTGACAGTGAATTCAACCTCTTTCCCGGCTACCACTTTATTCTCATAATCATCGGGGAGCGTCAGTTTGAATTTCGATTCCTCCCCTTTTTTCATTCCGACTAACTTATCGGCTAAACCTGGTATTTCCTTTGCAAATTCCGAATTCAACTCAAAGGTGATACCCTTATTGCGAATAATCGGAGACTCATAAACCTCTCCTACTATGTCCGCAGTGATGTTATCCCCATATTTAATCGGGCTATCCGATGACTCGGCACTACCACCATACTGCTTGCGCAGATTATCCAGAACCTCATTAAGTTCTTCATCGCTGACTTCCAGCGGTTCCGGCTCTACGACCATATTTTTATAATCACCCAGTTCGACTGTCGGTTTTAAAGCAACAATCATTTCGAACTTCAACGGTTCGTTTTCCACAATTTTAACCATCGGTTGCATTACCGGTTCCAAATTGTGTTCTTTAATAACGTCATCGCAGATAAAAGGAACCGCTTCCCTGATAGCATCTTCAAGCAGTTTTTCTCTGCCGACATGTTTTTCCAAGATATCTCTGGGTGCATTACCTTTGCGAAAACCCGGCACCTCGGTTCTTTTAACCAACCGTTGATACGCTTTCTCCATGTATCCTTCCATCTCCGAAATTTCGTTTACAACGGTCAGATAGCTCATATGGTTTTCTGTTTTATCCAGTGTTGATTTCATCGTTACCCCTTTATATTATTTATTCTTCTATCTGTTCATCCAACAGTTTTATATGCAATACGTCTATATCCTCCCGGCTTACAACATCGGGAGCATTAAAACATAAATCATAAGCATTTTGATTCTTCGGGAAAGGAATCACTTCCCTGATACTGGTTTCACCGGCAATCAGCATCAACATACGGTCTACCCCTATTGCTATTCCTCCATGCGGTGGAGCACCGTAGCTGAAAGCCTCCAGTAAATGCCCGAACAACTGGTCGATGGATTCATCCGTGTGCCCCATCACCTTAAAAACTCTTCTCTGCAATTGGGCATTATGAATCCTGATGCTGCCACCACCAACTTCGTATCCATTTAATATTATATCATAGCTCTGGCTAAACACATCTTTCGGATTCGATTCCAGAATGGGGATGTCTTTTTCTTTCGGAGATGTAAAAGGATGGTGCATTGCTTCCCAGCGATTCGTTTTATCATCCCACGCAAATAACGGGAAATTGACAACAAAACAATAGGCAAATAAATCAGGGTCCGCCAACTTCAAACGGTTTCCCATTTCCAAGCGCATCCTGCCAAGAACATTGCTGACGGTAGCATCATCACCTGCGGCAATCATTAACATATCACCGGGAGCCGCCCCAAGACGTTTAGCCATTTCTTTAATCTGTTCAAGCGTAAGAAACTTGGCTATCTGAGATTTAATTGTCTCTGAAGTCAACTCTT
>Ga0265293_10010537_pt1 | contig 12888 bp, 9 predicted proteins | sample Munlanlewell138R_FD_192505 | JGI IMG/M metagenome (GOLD analysis project Ga0265293, IMG submission 192505) | Leachate microbial communities from a municipal landfill in Southern Ontario, Canada - Leachate well 138R | ecosystem: Engineered > Solid waste > Landfill > Unclassified | place: Canada... | reverse complement strand
AAGAATGCCTCCAAGTCTTTGGATGAAGAAGAAGGCCTTTGGAATATGTCGATTGATGGTTTGCCCGGCGTCGAAGTCACCGTGGACATACTCGATTGCAATTATATTCTAGACGATGAAGAAAACTTTAAAGACTTGACCGAAAATGAACGGGAAAGCCTTCCTCCCCAGCGGCTAGGCGGTGAAGGTGACAATGGATCTAGCGGAGGTTCGGATGAGCGGCCCCCTGAAGGCACTTCAATGATTATTGACCCCTCAAGATGGGTTTTCCCCAAACCTGGGAACGGAAAGCAAAGATATTTTGTTATTCGCTCTACGGCCCTTGAAGAAAAGGGAGAACAGCAAGTCCAAATCGAGGTAATGGTGGAGTTGAAGCCATGAAAACAGAAAAGTATTTGAAAACTAAGAGTGCCATAATTTTCCTTTTGACGGGCTTTCTTTTGTTGCTTGGCCCCGCCGGCGGAGTCCTTTTCGCCCAGAGCCCCGACCGGGCCGACTGGCCTATATGGCCGGAACCAGGCAAGAGAATTCTTGAGTTGGACGTTAAGGAACCCGCCACTTTTTTGAGCATAGGAAGAGAAGTAGTCCCGTGGCCATTCTTTGGGGAGACCACAGTAACGAATAATTTTGTCGACCTGATCGGGTCACACCTTTATTTTACGATTGAAGAATTTCCTGTGGAAATCGATGGGGAAATTGTGACCGGATATAAAACGGTTAAACCTAATTCTTCAAATACGGACATCCTCTTCGTCGTTTCAGGTGGTGCCTCCTTTCCGATTACTGAGCTTTCAAACCAGGAGATAGTCGATTCCTTGCGGAGCCGATCTGCTTTCCCCTCCTATAAAGAAAAATGGTTCAGTTATGGGACTGAACCGAACCGGGTTTTTGTAGATAACGAAAGCTTCATGGCCGACAGGGAGGCACCTCAGGATCGTTATATTGAATCTTGGAAGTCTTTTGTTCTGGAAGACCGTAACATTGGAACGTCACATTTCTTTTTTGCCGATTCAGGTCACGCTCCCCCTCAAATGGTCTGGCCTCAAGACCCCTGGTTATTAAGATACAGTTCAAAGACGGGGTACCCCTTAGACTCCCCGGAAGCCTGGAAGGACCGGCATGTTTGCCTGTGGCCGACAAACCAGGGCGCTCTGCAAGTTTTTGAAGCTTTTAACGTAAGAAAGCCTGATTCTACTCCCTATGCAAACCGTTCCTGGCTCATCATCCCTGCCCCTGCCTTCCGGCAGTCAATTTACCATGAACTTAGAAAAAACGTGCCGTTGGGTAGCGACAACAAATTGATTTACAAGAGGCACACCCTGTTGGACGGTCCCGTCACGGTTCGGGACGTGGAAATCGACGGCCAGTGGAGGCGGATCGCCGTCGGCACCACCGGGATCGGGACCAAGCAGGTGCCGAAACCCCTTAACGCTTGGGTGAAGCTGAAGCAAAGCTCTCAGAATCCGCCCATCTCGGCCCCGGGGCAAACAACAGGGCGAGCCTTTGGCATCTATGCCTTCGACATCACCGAACTCGGGGCTTCTTTGGAGGGCAAATCTCCCGAACCGCTCTGGTCGGTCTCCAATATCTCTTTCAGCCACGCATCGACGACATACCAGAAATCTTTTCTTGAAACTGGTTCAGGCATCCTGGATATCCAAGCAGGTAATACAAATTATGGAGCGTATCGCGATCTTCTGTTTTCGGTCAGCAAGCCCCTGATAGGTTATTCCAGGGATGTGAACGGGGATAAAAAGTGGCATGTGATCATCCTGGGCGTGGAAAAGGGCTCCAACAAATTCAAATGGCTCGACATCGACCCCGGTAACGGCGAAGTGATTCGATCAGGTTATTTCCGCAACTCCATCAGCAATGATGATGAGGTTTTGACGGGGAGGACCGTTAAACTGAAGGGCACGAACTATGTATATACAGGGGAGAATATGGAGGATCTTTACCCCAGCAGGATCCTTTCGGCCTTCCCTCCTCCTCTCAACGACTCCGAGGATCCCAACGACCCCAGTTATTACCAGGAGCCGCTTCTGAGCAATGTGTACGTTTACCTTTCAAACGGCGGCATATACAAGTGGAATTTGAACCCGTCGGGTTCAACGCCCGTGCATCTCGTGACCATTCTGAATAAAATGGATAGCAATAAGCCGTTGGTACCAATAGCTGATTTTGATATCACCTACATAGGTGGGGATACCTACTTGGCCGCGACGGTGGCTCTTACCTTTGGCGGGGGCGCTGCCCATGACACCGAGGCCCTTTTGACCTTTAATGAAAATAAGCTTAGTTCTAAACAGATTATTGTAGACTATTCTCCTGGACAGGCGGGCGACCTGATCGACACTTCAGATAAAAATACCATGCTGGTGCAGCTTCAAATCGACAAAGGCTCTTATACAGCTGTCAAGAAAAGCGTTCTCGCTTCTCCGGTTTTCGTCGAAAAAAGGTTGTATCTCGCATTCTATGATCTGGATGACAAGGGCAAGACAAATGTGTCTCGCCTTTACTCAATTGATTTTTTAAAACACGCTGGGAAAAAGGGAAACTTGTCGAAAGCAAATGTCCTGGAAGAGTTAAATTATGAAGAAGATGGTAGTGCTAAGGAATATTACGATTTCCCTAAGGGCGATGAGGCCATAATGATGTTCATCGATTCCAAGGGTAATCTCGCTCTAGTTTTTGAAAAAGACGGTGAGATGGTCACAAAAACAATATCGACCGGGTTAGATCTTGGATCTGGCACGGGATCCTCAGGCAGTGACGAAGACGAAAAATTTAAAACCGTCTACTGGAAAACCCTGTAAAATAACGCCATGCATATCGACGCCCACGTACACGTATATCCGCCCGAGATAGAGAAAAACTGGAAGAAAATAGCCGAAACGGAGCCCCACTTCGGCACGCTCTGTGCCGGGAAGGCCCACAAGTGGGGGACCGTTGAGGATCTTGTCGCCCGGATGGAGATCGACGGGCTGGACCAGGCCTGGGTCACGGGGGTAGCCTTCCGCGACCCGGGCCTTTGCCGTCTTTGCAACGACTATGTCATGGAAGCCCTGAAGAAGTACCCGGGAAAGATCCAGGGCCTGGCCGTGGTGAATCCCCTCTCCCGGGATTTCGAAAAGGAGATAGGACGCTGCCGCGAGGCGGGCTTCATCGGCGTGGGGGAACTCTTGCCCTACGGGCAGGTCTTCGACATCTCCGACAGCCGCGAGACCTGGCGGCTGGCCGCCGCCTGCCAGGAGAACGGCCTGTTCCTGATGCTCCACGTGGCCGAGCCCGTGGGGAGGGACTACCCCGGCAAGGGCGGCATGGGCCCCGGGGAGGCCGCCGCCTTCTGTGAGAACCACCCCGAGGTACAGGTCGTCTTCGCCCATATGGGCGGGGGGCTCTGGGCCTACGAGACCATGAAGTGCATGAAGATGATCCTGGAAAACGCCTGGTACGATACGGCCGCCGCGCCCTTTCTCTTCGGCCCGGAAGTCTTCCGTGCCGCCGTCGCGGCCGGGGCGGGCGACAAGATCCTCTACGGAAGCGACTTTCCTCTGCTTTGCGCCGACCGGTACGAGAAGATGTTCCTCTCCTCCGGCCTCGGTGATGACGCCCTGTCAAAGATCAAGGGCGGCAACGCCCTCTCCCTGCTCGAAAAGGTCCGCTCCTTCCCTGGCCTTTAATAAAGTCACCCCTTCCTTTTTTTGTACAACGCGCCGGCCCTGCCGTAAACGGGGAAAGGGTTCTCGAGTCTTTTTCTTCCCTCCTGTTTCTGCTACCCTATTTCCGTTTCCAGGCTCAACGAAAGGGGATGTTCAATGAAAACCTACACCGAGTACTTGTGGTTTGAGACGAGGAAAAGGAAAGAACTGGTACGGATTACGCCGGACCTTGAAGCCATCCTGGGAAGGAGCGGCGTGACCGACGGGATGATGTTGGTGTCGGCTATGCATATCACTTCCGGCATCATCGTGAACGACAACGAATCGGGGCTCCACCAGGACATCCTCGAGTGGCTGGAGAAGACAGCCCCCGAGGACCCATCCTACGCCCACCACCGCACGGGCGAGGACAACGCCGACGCCCACCTCAAGCGCATCCTGGTGCATCACCAGGCGATACTGCCCGTGACGGGCGGCGAACTGGACCTGGGGCCCTGGGAGCAGTGTTTTTACGCGGAATTCGACGGCCGCCGCAGGAAGCGCGTGGTGGTCAAGATCATGGGGGTATGAACGAATGATCAAACTGACCGTTTTCGTGACGACGATCCTGCTGGCTGTTTTTCTTCTTTCCCGGCCATCCTTCGCCGGCGAGGGAGGCCTCATCCCGATGGAGGATTTCTTCAGGAACCCGGAAAAAAGCGGCTTCCGGATCTCCCCCGACGGGGCCCGGATCTCCTGGCGGGCCTCCTGGGAACGGCGGTTGAACATCTTCGTCCAGAAGATCGGCGAAGAGACGGCCACGCGGGTCACCGCGGCGACGGAGAGGGACATCCTGACCTACTTCTGGTCGGGTAATGACCGCATCCTCTACCTGCAGGACTCGGGCGGGGATGAGAATTACCACCTCTACGCCGTCGACGCCGGCGGTTCCGGAACGAAGGACCTCACGCCCTTCGAGGGCGTTAGGGTGACCATAGTGGACCCCCTGGAGGAGATCGACGATGAGGTCCTCATCGGGATGAACCGCAGGGACCCGAGGGTCTTTGACGTCTTCCGGCTGAACATCGCCTCCGGGGAACTGGCCCTCGTCGAGGAAAACCCGGGGGACATCGAAGGGTGGGTGACCGACCACCAGGGAAAACTACGGGTTGCCCTGAGGACCGACGGGGTGAACCAGTCCCTCCTGTACCGCGACCGGGAGGAAGACGAGCTCAGAACCCTTCTCACCACCGACTTCAGGGAGAGCGTCGGCCCGCTCTTTTTCACCTTCGACGATAAAAAACTCTACGTCTCCTCCAACCTCGGCAGGGACAAATCGGCCATCTATGTCTTCGATCCCGAGAAGGCGGCCAACGAGGAACTGATCTTCGAACACCCCGAGGTGGACGTCTATGCCCTCCTGCAGTCGAAGAAGCGGAAGGTCATCACCGGGGTGGGGTACGTCACCGACCGGGCCCGGTATCACTTCTTCGACAAGGAGCGGGGCGACCTCCAGGAAGAGCTGGAGTCCCGCCTCCCCGGCAGGGAGGTGGCCGTGACCTCCATGAGCAAAGACGAGGACAAGGTCCTCCTGCATGCCGGGGGCGACCGAACCCAGGGAGCCTATTACTTTTACGACAGGGCGACCGGGGAGTTCCACAAACTGGCCGAACTCAGCCCCTGGCTTCCGGAGGACGAACTAGCCCCCATGAAACCGGTGCAATACACCGCCAGGGACGGGCTCACCATCCACGGGTACCTGACCCTGCCGGTCAACAGCGACGGCAGGAACCTCCCCGTGGTGATCCACCCCCACGGCGGCCCCTGGGCGCGGGACAGCTGGGGCTACGACAGCGAGGTCCAATTCCTGGCCAGCCGGGGCCTGGCGGTGCTCCAGATGAACTTCCGCGGCTCCACCGGGTACGGGCGGGCCTTCTGGGAAGCCAGTTTCAAACAGTGGGGGAGGGCGATGCAGGATGACATCACCGACGGTGTCAAGTGGCTCATCGAGCAGGGCATAGCCGACCCGAAGAGGATCGGCATCTACGGTGGATCCTACGGAGGCTACGCGGTCCTGGCGGGGTTGGCCTTCACCCCCGATCTTTACGCCTGCGGCGTGGACTACGTGGGTGTGTCCAACATCTTCACCCTCTTCGAGACGATGCCGCCCTACTGGGAACTGGGCCGCAAGATGATGTACGAGCAGGTCGGCGACCCCGAAAAGGACAAGGACCTCCTGGTGGCGGCCTCGCCGGTCTTCCATGCCGACAGGATCAGGGCCCCCCTCTTCGTCGCCCAGGGAGCCAACGACCCCAGGGTGAAAAGGGCCGAATCGGACCAGATCGTGGAGGCGATGCGGAAACGGGGCGTGGACGTGGAATACATGGTGAAGGACAACGAAGGCCACGGCTTCCTCAACGAGGAAAACCGCTTCGACTTCTACCGGGCGATGGAGCGCTTCTTGTCGAAGCACCTCGGGAGCCTGTCGGAGCAGTAGGAACAGGTACGGCTGGGGCTTCCTGACAGGAACGGGCGGAACCCATAGCATAAGATGGGTTTCGCCCACTAACCCGAAAGCCAGGAAAGGACCTCCGCCTTGTCGGGGACCTTCCCGACCGACTTCACCTCGCCGCCCACTACCACGGCGGGAGTGCCCAGCACGCCGTAAGCGACGATCTCCATGACGCCGGTGACCTTTTCCACCTCCGCGTCGACGCCAGCTTCGGCGATCGCTTCCTTGACCACCTTTTCCGTCTGCTTGCACTTGGGGCAGCCGGAGCCCAGTATCTTGATCTTCATTGCTCACCCCTTCTTTCTGTTCGCGTTGCGGTAAACCTGCGGGCTGCCACCCGCTACTCGGCCTCGCCGGCGTCTTCCCGGAACCCGTGTCCCCTCCGCCGCGACTAGGCGAACATCGCGCCGTACAGCACCCCGGCAATGGTGGACAGGATCACGATGATGCCACAGAACGTGGCCGTCTTTTTCACCCCCATGATGCTGCCCATCACCAGCATGCTGGGCAACGACAGGGCCGGACCGGCCAGAAGCAGCGCCAGGGCCGGTCCCTTGCCCATGCCGGCGCCCAGGAGACCTTGCAATATCGGGATCTCCGTCAGCGTGGCGAAGTACATCAATGCCCCGGCGACGGAGGCTATGAAGTTCGCCCTGAGGGAGTTGCCGCCCAGCAGGGACTGGACCCACTCCCCGGGGATCAGGGCCTGGTGGCCGGGACGGCCCAGCAGGAAGCCGGCCGCCAACACGCCGAGGGCCAGCAGGGGAGTGATCTGCTTTATGAACCCCCAGGTGGACTCCCCCCAGCTTACGCGCTCATCCCTGGTGAACCATGCTTTCAGCATGAAGCCCAGGACGGCCAGGAGGAGGGCAGTGATGTACCACTTGGCGGCGAAAACGGCCGGCCACAGGCCGGTCGACCCTGGGGCCGGTTTGGCGAAGGCCGCAAAGACCAGGATCAGCACCATCGTCAGCAGGAACAGGCCGTCCTGCAGCAGGGTGCGCCCCCTTTCCTCGGCCTCGGGCAGGAAGACCTGCCCGGCGGTGCGAGCGGCGTCGTCCTTGCGGAAGATCAGGGCCATTAAGAGACCCGTTACAACGGCGAAAACAACCGCACCCACGGCCCGGGCCAGGCCCAGTTGCCAGCCCAGGATCCTGGCGGTCAGAATAATGGCCAGCACATTGATGGCCGGTCCCGAATACAGGAAAGCCGTGGCCGGCCCGATGCCGGCACCCCGGGTATAAATTCCGGCAAAGAGCGGGAGCACCGTGCAGGAACACACCGCCAGTATGGCTCCTGAAACGGAAGCCACCGAATAGGAGAGCACCTTGCCGGCCTGCGCCCCAAAATACTTGAGCACCGAGGCCTGTGACACGAAAGCGGAAATAGCCCCCGCGATAAAGAAAGCGGGTATAAGGCAGGTGAGGACGTGTTCCCGGGCGTATTCCTGCAGCATCATGAAGGCCTCAAGCCCCGAGCGGCGGACCGCCGGGTCGCCCCAGGGGACAAAGTAGGCCGACGCGAAAACACCCACGATCAAAAACAGCTTGGTCCGTTCCTTCATAAAGCTTCCCCCTCGTGACTGCGGGCCCGCCCTGGGAGCGAAGGGCCCGTGAATCCCGTCTCATTCATGATTCGTCATATAACGATATCATGAGAGCAAAAAAAATCAGTTACCGCAAATGCTCTCCCGGTCTATCCCCGGGAGCCTGGCCACCAGCGCGGCCACTTCGGCTTCGTCCTCCAGCCAATGCTTCAGGTTGCCCAGCAGGATGGCCGCGTAGCGGTTCCTCCCCCCGTCGGACAGCCGGTAATTCACCCACGGCCCCTCCTTTGAAAAGGAGATCAGGCCCGCCTCCTCCAGGATCTTGAGGTGCTTGCTGGCGGTGGACTGGGCCAGCCCCAGCGCCTCCTGGATCTCGCACACGCACAGCACCCGCCGCTGGAGCAGTTTGATCATCTTGACCCGGTTCGGGTCGGACAGCGCTTTCATGACCTTGATAAAATCCCTCATGGCACCTCCATATCGTCATATAACATTATGATAAGGCTGGTCCCTTTTGTCAAGGGACAATTTGTTGTGGAAGAAGCCGGCCGTGCCCATTTCCTTTCCATGGGGTCTGAAGGATTGTCGCAAGTCCTGTCGCGAGTTTGTCGCAAGTTGGGAACCCGAATTGTCGCAAAAATGTCGCAAACATTGTCGCAAACCTGTCGCAAAGATCAGCTCTCATCCCGTGATCCATCTGAGTACTTGGTGAGTTTAATCGCTGCTTCAAAAGAGTTTACTGTGTTTAACGGCAAGGTGCTTGAAACTACGGAACTGTAACGAGTTGTAAAGCCTTGTTCTTATATTTCGACCATGCTCCCTCAACGGACCTTTTCACAGTCAGGCCAAGGAAAGTCTCGGCTTTACAGCCTGGAACCACTAAAAAACATCTAACTGCCCCGGAAGAAAAGGCCGAAAACAAGGGCCTTGCCAACGATACTACGACCGTATTTCCCAACCGGGTATTCGTGAGTTTTTTAACCTTGATTTTGCCCGAATTTGGCACCAATTGCAAAGCAATCAATCATCCCATTACCTAAGTAGATAACGTCTGTCCTTTTGAACTCATGAACTCGTCTAGTTAATTCGTCAACATACATCTTTGGGTTGTCCTCAAAATGCCGCAGGTAAATAAAGTAGTCCACTTATTGTTGTATCGCTACACATGCACGCTTTCTGACATATCCCTAATGGTAAAAGCAGGAATGCTCTTTCCTCTGTATTCCTTATCCAATATGCCTAGTTGTAATTTTATGTGATGCCTCATCGACATAGCACGCCTTAAGCAATAGCGTTTAAACTCTTGCGGATCAATATCGCGTGTAGAACGTACGTGCGGGAATAACAACTTCAGATAGGCCGTTGCAATTCTTTTCACGGCCTCGGTGTCGCGAGTGTCTGATGCTTCGGGCACTATTACCAATGCATCTACAATGGCACGATAACTGGCATCATCCCGTAGCTCATGCAAAATGGAAGTGAAATACTCTGAATTCAATGCCCAACCGGATACTTTCAAGTCATCGTTCATTCGCGGAATGTTCCATCCTTGAATAAAGCCATGGAATCGGTCAATCAGTGCTGATTCATGAAACACCGGCGGTAGCTCCTCGAACATATTTTCGTATTCGCTCATCTTATCTTGCGAGATGTTGCCGCAAAGGATCACACCCGCATCTGATTTGCCTTCAACTTTTCCTACCGTGTACACGCCATTCTCCATATAGCCTTTGAGAGCCGCTCGCATTTCATCAACAGGGTGGAAGCTTATTGTCTGTACTTCGTCAAAGACGATGAAGTCGTAACCGGAGATCAAACCGTGCTCTTTTTTTTGAATATCATAGAACAGCTTCGCACGGGTCATCATTCCCCCGGAGGAAAGCCAACCAAAGCGACTGATCCTACCGAAAAGATACGATTTGCCAGTGCCTTTTGGGGCGAGTTCCACTAAATTTAGCCGTTTCTCCACAAACGGTAATAATCGGGTGAGCATAGTAAGTTTTTGTTCGTCCTCAGTATATCCTGCGGCATTGTAGTCTATTGCGCCCAACAGAACGTCGATCCATTCTTTTGTCGTGAACTCGCGTCGGGTATCTTTGTAGTAGTCCAAATCAATTTCGTACGGGCAAAAGTTGGTAAAACGTTTCATTAGGATTTTACCTTTACGTTTGAGTGCCTCATCAGGTTCCAAATATTCCAGTTCAACTACACCCCAGGTTTCATGACCTCTCACAAGGTCGTCGGCGCTTTCATACCATACTTCAGATGGGATAAGCGTCTCTTTGGCTGCCAACCCAAAGTCGGGAAGGTTAAAAGATACTAGCCCGGTTTTGACATCAACATCGACAGACACCTTGGCTAAAAAGCGCACTCGTTCCAATTCAGTGACGATCTTGCTCTTGATTTCTGTCCAGTCTTCCTTGCGAGGAAGGTTTTTTCGAATGAAGGCAAGCATCTCTTCCTGGTCGAACTCTCCAGATTCGGACATAAATTTTTTTAATAGCCAATCTCGCATAAAAGAGGGCAAAGAAAGACTTGCAAAGAAGTTACTCTTTTTAAGGTCTTTAAAAACTACCATCTCAGCGAAGCAAGTTCGCAGTTTGTCCGTCATTTAACGCGCCCCCTAAAAATAGTCACGTTCAGCAAAGCCCTTGCTCTTAATTGTGAACTCCTTGCTGGCTATCTTATTCTGATTTTCGAAGACGTCTATTATGTATGTGCCTTTCTTCAGGTCGGGCATTACGACCTTGAAACGGCTTTTTTCGAGTTCTTCTACTCCATAGTGAGCTCCGTTTACGCTTACTGTAACCGCATCACAGTCCGGCGTAATTATCAATATCAGTTCAGCCGCTTTCTTATAACTAATTTCAATTACACTATTTTCGATTGTTACCCGAATGTCTTTATTCGCTAAGGTCAGTTCGATTATCGGTACAACAACTTCCTCCAAGGTGGCGCCGCCATGTACTTCTACACTGGCTGATCTGGACCCATTGAATCTTGAGTAATCCGCCACAACCGCATAATCATTTTCTATCGCGATGTTATCCGCCATAGGCAAATTACCTCCCTGGCAGTAGCGTCCGCTCGACTTTGGCTCACAATCTCCGCAATCTATTTTCACATCTGGACTAATGACAGCAAGCCTGCTCGCTCCGTGATCGGAAGCAATGATAACCTTGCGATATTCAGCTGATCTCAGCTTGATCGCAGCCCGTTCCAAGGCTGAGCGAACAGCGTCCAGTTCTTCTGTCAGATGTATTGGATAAGGTGAATTATTAAAATCATATCCTCGTTCGGGATTATGTTTCAGGTCGTCGATGTCTTTTATGGGTGGTTCTTTGCTCTCTTCCCAATCGTCGTAGAAAACCCTGTTTAAACCAGTTATAGTTGGCAGGTTCGCTCTTGCGATATTCGCAACAAACCTCAGTTTCAACTCCGCACATACTTCTTTTACATAGCCCAAGAACTCTACTCCCATAGCATCTAAAAAAATAAGTAGGGTGCTAACCGAGTCTAAGTCTGAAAAAATTGAGGTTATGGATGGCAAGGCATTGTATGGACGGCTCGTTGCGTTTTTGCTCACCATTTCAGCAAACGATTCGTTTATTTTGTTATAAACCTTGCATTTTTTATAGGCGGCAAAATAGGCCGTAAAGTAGTCATCGGCAAAGCAATAATCCTTCAGGTAAGCATATAACGCGGGATAGCTTGTTTCCAGATAGTCAGCTTTTGCCCCTTCTCCCAATGAAACGATAATCTCCTGTTTCTCACGCTTGGTGTTATCCGTCAAATAAGCAATTCTGTCCGCACCCTGACGATAGATCTGTGGAATAAAATTTGCCATGTCAGCGTCACTGCAGCCTTTTAACAGCGTTTTTCGTTGTTCGTAAAATTGAGAAAATTGGCTGTCGGATACGCCAATGTCGAGAATTGCAGTTTTTGCTGTCTCAAACAAATTGTCGATGGTATCAGTTTGTGAAACCACCAACCCCAAGTAAGTTTTACTGCTGAAATTCAATTTCAACCAGATAAAGAAGAGCCAGGATTTATAATCATTTGCTTTAGCGTATTTTAAGAAGATATATTCAGGTGAGGTAAATTTTTGGTCAGCTAAGTATTGAAGGATATTCTTTTTACCCTTGCTTACTTCAGTGAGTAATCTGCTCCAATTTTCATATGTTCCATTTGCCTGCGAGAGTTTATTGAATTCATTGGGGAACTTGTATTTCAATTCATCGTATGCGTTTTCAGGATCAATCACAGTAGCATTGGCTACCCTTAACGCGGTCTTGACCTTCCCAACGGGTTCGCCCCTTTCGGAAGCATCCAGATATGCTTTAATTCCATGGACGAAGGCGTTATTGTTCATTGAGGGAGGTTCGGGAACATTTACAGGGAGAATGACTCGGGATTTCGCTCTCAAATCCTCACTGACAATGTTTTTTACCACGGGATACATGTGCGCAGATAAAATAATAGCTACATAGCTTTGGGGTTGTAAAACCAATGCTTTATATGGAGCCAAAAGATTTTTTGCGCGATCGCCTTTACATGCCAGGTAATCGCCCAATCCCAGCAGCAAAGAGTTTCCCTTGAAAGCCTCGACATCCTTTTGAAGTTTTGCGATATCTGGTTCCTTATCAGCACCGACACAATAGTCGCTAACCTTGATTCTGTGGACACCTGGAAAGGAACTGATGATTTTATGATACTCAACACCTGAAACTACAGCCATTAGAGGATATCGTGAAGTACCTCCAAAATAATTTTTGATTTTCGCTATTATGTCACTCATGATCATCCAACTCCGCGGTCCTCTAAAATTTCGATGCCAACCGTCATATTGTCTTTGACGAGGCGTTTCAAATATTCTTTCAGTTTGTCTCCTTCCATGTTTTCAATGCAGCGCAAAACTTTTTCGAAGGGCTCCTTGCTATATTTAATTTGCGCCAGTTCCTTAACCAGGTGGTTGACCTCAAAATGCCCGCTCCAGTCGTAGGGGTCGACTTGCGTATGGGTTTTAAGATACTCACGAACCTCGTCGAGATCACTCAAGATGACCTTATATCTCCCGAGAATGGCCTTCTTGAAAGTCTCGTCAATTTTTCCCTTATTGGTAAGATCATCCCAGATAGGATTGGCCGTCAAAAATTCCAGTGCAAACCTAATATCGCTATCTTCCGGAT
>Ga0265293_10010536_pt1 | contig 12891 bp, 12 predicted proteins | sample Munlanlewell138R_FD_192505 | JGI IMG/M metagenome (GOLD analysis project Ga0265293, IMG submission 192505) | Leachate microbial communities from a municipal landfill in Southern Ontario, Canada - Leachate well 138R | ecosystem: Engineered > Solid waste > Landfill > Unclassified | place: Canada... | reverse complement strand
TAATAGCTTGGCAAAAAAAGCACCAGCTCGAGAGTGAAGAAGGCAGGGTGGGGGCAATGACCAGAGAGAAAATTGCTGCTAATTTAGCTCAATTTTACTTAACTCCCAAATGGTCTGAATACAAAACAGGTACTCAATTTGAGCGTCAGGTGCAGCAACAGTTAATCGCTTTTTCCTCGCTCTTTGAACGCCATGTTCCCTGGTTGGTAAAAATCATTTTAGGATTGGTTTTAGCGAGATTGGCTTTGGTGTCTGCTTTATTAGTTGTCAAAAAGTTTATGCCCAAAAAAGTCAGTCAGCATTGGCGCGGGGGTGTGAGTGTGGTAATTCCAGTTTTTAACGAGGAGGAAAACATTGAGTCTACGTTGCGAAGTGTGTTGATAACAGCCCGAAAACGAATGGAGGTACTGGTGGTTGATGATGGCTCCACTGATCGCACTGTGTCAGTTATCAAAAAAATTATTAGAAAAAATTTGCGTACTAAAAAATCACAACCTTTCTATCATGAGATAAGACTAATAAAGATGAAAAACTCTGGTAAAGCTGCTGCGCTGAACCGAGGTTTTGAGGCAGCGAAATATGGGGTGGTGGTGACGATGGACGGTGATACGATCTTTACTCCTGAAACTATACCCAATTTAGTTCGTCCATTTGGCAACGCTAAAATAGCGGCGGTAGCTGGAAAAGTAGCAGCTACCAACTCCAAAAATTTTATCAATATCTTTCAGCAGCTGGAATACATTATTGCCCAGAATGTTGATAAAGCCGCCTTTAGCTTCTTAAACGCGGTAGGGGTAATTCCTGGGCCGGTTGGAGCGTGGCGGAAATCGGTGGTGAAGGCACAAGGGGGTTTTAGTCAGCAGACCATGGTAGAAGATCAAGACCTAACGCTTGCTATTTTGGCTGCCGGGCATCTCATAGCTTATGAAGCGAAAGCAGTGGCGTTTACAGAAACACCCTTCACTATTTGGGATTTTGTCAAACAGCGAGTGAGGTGGGTGTTTGGAACGATTCAGTGTTTTCTTAAATACGTCTGGCGGCTGCGCCGCAATCGATCGATTTCTTTAAACCTAATTATTCTGCCCAACACGCTCATCTACTCTATTCTCTTGCCTCTTTTTTACCCGCTGATGGACGTCGTCTTTTTGATCTCAATTTTTGCTGGCTATGTAGACCAGATTTGGCTACTTTATTTACTCTTCATGGGCATTGATTTAGGCTATGCGGCGGTAGCATTTACTCAGGAAAAAGCACCTAAACAAATTCTGCTCTGGCTGCCACTGCAGCGAATTTTCTATCGGTTCATTCTTTACTATGTAGTGACCAAAAGCTTGGTTAAGGTTATTGAAGGCAGTGGGGTGCTGTGGAATAAAGTTCGCAAGCGTGGTGATGCGACACAGCATCATTTGGGGCTGATTGGTCAAGAAGTTCAGGTGGAGCTAGCTAGAACTTCCTAACTGTATCTACCAGCTAACCGACCGGGTGGTGATAATTTCTGTCCATGGACCAGCTGGCACTTCTTCACCCTCAACAAACTTCCAGCCAACTCGATCATTGGTAGTCATCTTTAAACAATCTCGCATGGCGGGAGATAAATCGAGTCCGGCTTTAACTCCTAACTGATTTTGTGGCGGCTCTTCTCCAAAAACATAATCAAAATCATCAGTTTCGAAAGGACCAACATCTTGCCACTGGGCATAGCAGGTTTGATCAAAGTATCTCACTTCAATCCAGGTATTCTTCAGGACGGATTTTTGATCTTGAGCAGTTTTAAACCATGGAATTTGCCTGGCTGAATCTTTACGCAATCCAGCTGCATCGAGGTCATTGTAAGGCAGTGCAAAGTAAAAAGGATTTTCTAGAGGAGTAAAACTGCATGGATGATAGCCGCACCTGTCCTCAGGATCGTCAAGACCGCCAAAATGGGTCATCCAGGAGGAATCCCAAGCGCTCTTCACATTATCAATATAACCATTGCTTTCATCAGCAGGCTCGCCTACCCAAAAGAAAGTAGCAAGGGTGAGATGATAACTCTCATCTAGATTTTGGGTGGGGTCTGGACTGGGAGAAGGAGTGGGAGGGGGCATGCTTAGGGAAGCTGCTTGATCTGAAGCAGGTAAAAACTTTTGCTGCAGGTGCTCTTGATTTTTACCCAGATCATAAGTCACAGCAGCTGAAACAAATACAGTTAGTAGTATGCCTAAACCGAGTCCTAACTTCTCCTTAGCCATGATTAAAGCCTTATGATTGATGTTTCCAAACGTGCGCCAGACAGGACTCGAACCTGTGACCTACTGCTTAGAAGGCAGTTGCTCTATCCAGCTGAGCTACTGGCGCTCGAGGAATAAGGTCAAACAATTATAATCGCTCAGACTATTCTATGCAAACAAATTTACCAACAACTTTGTCCGCTACTTATCCACCCTAAGCCTTCTTAGATTTAGCTTTGGCTTTTTTAGCGATCTTTTTTGCTGTTTTATTCGCCTGATCTATCGCTTTTTTTGTCTTATCTCGATTTTCTTCCTTACTCAAGAAAAGTGCAGCTGCTCCAGCTGCTAATCCAGCTACGACCGCGAATACGCCGGCTTTTGATTTTTTACTCATGTTGTTCCTTTCAAAATATTTCGCCTACTAGCTAGTTTTAATTAAACTCAAGGTATTGGTCAAGCCCGGTCTCTGCCATTCACTGCCGTGAATCATCAAAATCGTCATCCCCGAAATTTCCATTCCAGAGTTAACAAAGCGATCTATCAAATCTTGATCGACTTCAACCTTGCCCTCAGGAAAGTCAAACAAGTAAGGTTCAACTCCATAAACCATGCTTAGTTTTTGATAGGTAAGCGGATCATGTGTTACTGCAAAAATGGGTTGCTTGGGTCTAAATCTAGACAGCAACTGGGCGGTGCGGCCGGTTTCAGTCAAACAAACAATAACATCAATTTTTTGCTTTGTGTGAATGAGCAGGTTAGCAGCATTTGATGTAATATCCAAACTGCTGGAAGTGTTAGCGGGCCAAATCATTTCCAGTTTGGTGTGCTGTTCATTAAAAATGGCAATCTCACTTTGAGTCCTCACCGCTTTAACCGGGTACTTACCAATGGTGGTCTCTTCTGAAAGCATCACTGAGTCAGTGCCATCATATATAGCATGTGCCACATCGCTGACTTCTGCTCTTGTTGGGCGAGGATTTGTCACCATCGATTTGAGCATCTGGGTTGCAGTGATCACTGGTTTAGCTGCTTGGCGGCATTTTTCAATAATCACCCGCTGCCAGTAAACTAACTCTTGATAGCGAACTTCGACTCCTAGATCCCCTCGGGCAATCATGACGCTGTCAGCAGTTTCGACAATTTCATCAATATTATCTAAAGCAGCTTGATTTTCAATCTTAGCCACCACATCAGCGCTGATTTGGCGTTGGGTCATCTCATCGCGGAGGATATCAATATCCTCTTTGTCTCTGACAAATGATAAACCAATAAAATCAACTAATTTCATATCTACTTCATCAAGGTAGGAACGATCGCGGTCGGTGATAGAAGGCATGTCAAGGATTGTACCGGGAGTATTCATGGTTTTGCGATGCTGAACGCGGCAGTCATTGAGGGCTTTGGCCACAAAATGATCCTGATTAACTTCAGTCACAATTAGTTCACATGCTCCGTCATCGAGCAAGATTAAACTTTCTGGTGATAGGCTGTCGATGACCAGCTGCGGCACAAAGGCAGTTCTCTCTCCTTCAGCGGTTGTGTTACTCGAAAAAATTACATTATCATCAACTTTAACTTCAAAAGCTTCTTCACGAGGCAGATCAATTCTGACCTCTGGTCCCTGTAAGTCAAGGAGGATGCCGATTGAGACTCCCATCTCGTTTGCCACTTCTCTGACGCGGTGAATTCGCTCATTGTGCCAATCTGGAGTGGAATGTTTGGTATTAAACCGGGCGACATTCATCCCATTCTCAATTAACTCTTGAATAATCTCTTTAGATTCGGTGGCTGGACCAATGGTCGCAATAACTTTAGTCGCTTTCTTCATAAAACTTTCTTATAAACGGATAATTATGGTATTTACATTATATGCTATTTGAACATCTCTGGAAATAGGCGGCAACAGTGTAGTATATTTGTTAGGTAATTACGAAGAGAAGGAGTAACCCATGTCCGATGCTAAGACAACTGCCAATGAAAAGAAGAATTTAGCTGATGAGGCTTTGGCTGAAGCTGAACAGTCAGATCAGTTTGCGGAAACTCTCACGTCTTTAGAAAGAGTGATTGAGCACAATGCAAATCAACTGGAGCAGATCAAGCAGGAACTTAAAGAGCGCCGCGAGATGATTAATAATTATTTTGAAAATGACGTACAGCTGCAGGAAGCTGAGGATCAGTTGCAATTAGTCCAGCAGTCCGCCAAAGAAAGAAAAGCAAAACTACAGGAGGAGCCGCAATTGGTTGATCTCAAAATTAAAGTCAAAGAACTGAATGAGCAGAAAAAAGAGATTGAGGAAACGCTCAGTAATCATTTGCTCAATCACTTCCAAATGACTAACTCCACTAGTTTTGATACCAGCGAAGGCGATCAGTGGGAATATCAAGTGGGTGCCAAAGTTAAAGCTAGACCAAGACGATTAAACTAATCTAATCCAATTTAGCTTCCTAATTTAATAAGGTGAAATTTTTACTCTGCAAGACGCTCGGTGAGTCTGGAGATCACTTCTTGAGGAATATTTTTCATCTTTTTCAAGCTACGAATCTTTTTCTTGAGACGTCTTTTTTCACTGCGCATCACATTGCGAGCTTCAGCTGGCTTAACGTGATAACGTCTCTCTTTCACTTTATCGACAATATCGACTGCAAAAGTAGCTTTCTTAAAGCGTTTGATAATGTCGTTGGTTGAGTCGCCTTTTTTGGCGGTAACTATGATTGGCATAACAAGGGCGCTATTATACCGAATCCCTAAGCTTTTTGGCAAGTGCCGCTAATTTTTCATCATCAGCACGATGGGAATCGTTAGAAATAAGATATCCAGGATATTTTTCATAGTAAGTTTTGACCTGTTCTGACTCGATCTGCTCCCACTCATTTAGCCGGCCGGTGCCATGCATGGGGAAAAGTTTGGCGTGTAGATGATCAACACCAAAACCTTCAAAAATTACTCCGGTTCGGCTGACGTCCTGAAAATAATTGTCAAGGATAGCCGCTGTTTTTTTAGTGGCTAGCATCAACTGGCAGATAACCTCATCTTCCTGATCGAAAATGTAGCTGCCATAGTGAGCTTTAGGTACAACAACAGTTGTTCCCTCTGTATTGGGGAAAATTGATAAAAATGCTAAATGATGTTCATCTTCCCAAATTCGGTGAGCTGGCGACTCTCCTTGAGCAATTTGACAGAAAATACAATCAGGTTGTTGAGCCATAGACTTCCTTAATGAGTGATACCACTTTGTCTAACGTTAGCGGAGTAGGAGTTTGCTGGTGATGTTTGCGAGAGCCATTAATTAACATCTTGCCGCTCGGATGAAAATACCAAGTGCCTTTAGTGTCATGCTCCAAAATTTTCTCATGCAGTGGCTTAAGATCAAAACTACTGTCTGGACGGGCTTTAATCCTGACATGATGCCGTTCCGGGTCTTTTCTAATTACTAAATCATAACCTTGTTTTTGGGCTAGCTTAATGGTGTCATCATTTCTGGTTTCAATGGCTAGGCATTTTCCTTGAGTTAAATCAAAAGGCACACCTCTCTCATTAATAATTTGGATGGCACCAAGGTGATATTTGAGGGCTGAGTAGGCGCCATCTAAGCAAGTAAAGCCAAAATGTAGCAAAGCTTGATCATCGCGCTGTTCAACAAACTCCAGGCCACGAATTACTTCCTGAATCATGAAGTTATACCGCGGATGGTCAGCCTCCGGCCAGTTAACTTCCTGAAAGTGGTCGACATCAGTCACATAGGTCACCAGTTCTTTGAGAGCGTTATCAGATTTAAGCTCGGGATGAATTTCGCAGATATGGTCATATACAAGTGAGGCGGCACTAGCAAACTGCAGTGCTTTATCTGATTGATGATGATCAAATTTACCCAAGCCTGTATCAACATGAGTGATTTGGTTGAGACTAAAACCTAGTTGGTTCGCCTCTTGTTCAGTCATGGTTTCACCAGGATTGACGAAGCCAAACTTGGCGTCGGCATAATGCTGTGAGTCGAAGCGCTTCAACAGCCAAGAGGCAGTAATGGCATCCAAATCAGGAGCATGATGGGTCACAATTAATTGACGTTCCATGCTAATAGTATATAAGATCAACGGCCTTCTGAGTAGCTTAAGAGCCAATTATGGCCTATAAAAAGACCAACTCACTACAATGAAGCTAGTTAGCGACAGTTGTAGTGAGTTGTCCCCTCACCGGGTTGTATGCATTAATATATGATATGTTCCAGAAAAAACCTATAGCCAAAAAGGATTGAAGAAACAAACTATAATATTTTTCAATCAGGCAAATATTTTATTATATAGGATGTTATATATCTCGCAGTTTTTGCAATAATTTTGAATGGGAAAGTGATCAACTGCCACGTCAAAGGCACTGGATCTGTCTCTCCTCTCACCCAGACAGAGATGACCAGCCATTTCTTTTTATCTGCTAAATAGGCGGCAATGACGTGATATTTGCGCTGATTGAGAGTTCGAATAAACTTGATGTGATCTGGTTTATCGCTGGGAAAGGTGACGTCAGGTTGAGACATCACTCGTCGAATTGTATCTGGTGAAATTCGCCGCAAACTCATCCGTTCTCGAGCATGAGTAGTAAAAATTAGCTGATGGTAATTTGCCTGAGGCATCTTTATTTAGTTAACTTGGCCAGTACTGCGGCTGGAGTGAGTAGTTCAGAGTTGCTGGCTGATCGTTCTTTCCACTCGATCTGGTCACCGGTGCGACTAGAGATAACCAGCCGAACGGGATTGCCGATTAGATCAGCGGTGGCAAATTTAACGCCAGCTGTCTCATCTCGATCATCCCACAGCACTTCTACGCCCGCCTCTGTCAACTGTTGATAAAGTTTTTCAGCCATTGCTTGATCTCCACCCAAAGTGATTAAGTGCACCGCAAATGGAGCCACTGCGGTTGGCCAAATAATGCCGTGTTCGTCATGATGCTTCTCAGCGATGGCAGCCATAGTTCTGCCTAGGCCAATGCCGTAACAACCCATGTAGAAAGGCACCTGATCACCATTTTGATCTGTAAAGGTGGCGTGATGCATTAATCTTGAGTAATGATGGCCAAGCTGAAAGATGTTAGCGACCTCAATGCCAAACTTTTCCTCTAACGGTTGATGTGAATCTTGAGTTAGAAAACCGGCTGCTGCCATGGCGATGTCACCTTCTAGGTGAGCGGTGAAGTCGCGAGGATAGTTAACGTTAAGACTATCCAGATGTTTTTGATTAGCACCGGTATAGGCATTTTTAATAGTATGAATTGAATCATCAACGACTACTGTCACTTTATCTTCCAAACCGCCGGCAAAAATAAAACCTGGCTCACTCCCCAACTCTCTAATCTCTTCCTCTGTTGCTGCAGTTAATTGGTGCGATTTAGTCAAATGAAGTAACTTGACTTCATTAACATCAAAATCACCGCGAATAACCGCTAAGATAAATTCACCTTGCTCATTCTTGTATAAGACATTTTTTAGCTGCTGCCAAAGCGGGAGCTGATGCAGCTCTGCCCCGTCGGTCATGGTGGTACCGCGAACAGCTGGCACTTGCTGATATGGCTGCTCGTCATCTTGGCTATTTTTATCCTCTTTGAAAAATTGAGCGACGTCTTCATGAGCTAAATATGAACCATCAGCTGCCGCAAAAAATCTGCCTTCTCCTAATGCAGACTCGACCTGAAATTCATGACAGTATTCTCCGCCGATATAACCATTGTCAGCTTCAACCATTACAGTCTCGAGATCAAGTCTTCGAAAAATACGACGATAAGTATCAGCCATTTTTTGATACTCTTCCTGGAAATCTGCCTCATCAACGTGGAATGAGTAGGCATCTTTCATGACAAACTCTCGGACTCGCAGCAAACCACCACGAGCTCTCAGCTCATCTCTAAATTTAGTCGAAAACTGATAAAGATTAAAAGGCAGATCGCGGTAACTGAGTTGAAAATTTCTAACGACATCAACAAACATCTCTTCGGCAGTGCCACCCAAAGCAAAGTTGGCGCCGCGCCGGTCAGCAACTTTCATCAACTCAAATCCAGCGGAGCTAGTGCGGTTTGTTTCTTCCCATAGCTCAAGCGGATGAAGGACCGGACTCATCATTTCCAGAGCACCGGCAGCATCCATTTCCTCTTTAATAATTTGTCTGATTTTTTCATGAACTCGCCAGCCTAGCGGCAGAAAAAAGTACCTTCCTGCAACAGATTCAGCGATAAAGCCGCCTTTTTGCAGATAATAATGACTCATAAACTTGGTGTCTTTGAGCTCATCTTTGGTGGTTTTGCCAAAAAATTTTGAATAGCGCATCTGTTTCCTTTTCTGTTTACATCCAACTTGTAAGTTGTTCGGCAAATAGTGTTGAACAGTCAATAACCTTCACTTTAGCAGGCAGCTCATCATGATGGATGGAGTTGGTGATGACGATTGAATCAGTGTCAGACTTTTCCAGTTTTTCCATCGCATTGCAGACCAATAAGCCATGTGTGGCTAGAAAATGTACTTCTTCAGCCCCATTGTTGCGTAAGACTTCGGTGGCTTCCACCACCGTGCTGCCAGAGACGATGACGTCGTCAAAAACTAACGCAATTTTTCCTTCAACTTCACCGTGCAGCTCCATGTGTAAAATTTTGCCAGTTTTTAAATCTCGTCTTTTATCAATATTAACCCAGTCTACTCCCAAAGCTTCAGCTAAATTCCAGGCCCTTTTTAAGCCGCCAAAGTCAGGGCTGGCGATCACCAACTTAGATAAATCAAAGTTGGCTTTAATATAATCAACAAAAAGGGTAAGAGCAGTAATGTGATGAGTCGGTTCAGAGAAAAATCCGGTAATGCTGGTGTTGTGAACATCAAGCAAAAAGTTGCGTTTGACATAACTGCTCGAGATCAGATTCGCAACAATCTTGGCAGAGAGCGGTTCACCTTTGCGAAAAACTTTGTCTTGGAGTGAGTAACCGTACCAAGGTAGCACCGCGTTCACATGTCTGGCGCCAAGTCTTTCCAAAGCATCAATAATTAACAGCAACTCCATAATGTGCTCATCAACTGGATTGGAGAGCGACTGAACGACAATGACATTCTCGCCTTGGACCTGATTTTTAATCCAGATCTTTTTCTCACCATTGCTGAAATGATCAATCTCGACATCAATCAGCTCAATATTAAGCAGTTGGGCTATGTTTTTTGCTAAGGGTGGGTTGGAAGTGCCGGAGATGAGTTTCATATAGCCAGTATTGTAACACTAGACAGGGGGTGATTTCAGTAAATTTTTAAAAGTTCTGCACCCTCTCGGCGGTCTTTAGTCAATTGAACTGCTAAAGCAGATAAATTTTCAACTTTTTGCGGGTCTCTTAAAAAGTGAGTTAGGTTCAGTGTGAGGGTGGAGCCATAAATATCTTGATCAAAATCATAGATATAAACCTCCAAGCGATTTTTCAGCTCGCCAAAAACCAGTCTGGGGCCAAAGTAAGCTAAACAGAAAAGTGTTGAACTATCTACCGTCGGGATAAGTTGGCAGCTGCCGACATACACTCCCGGCTTTAATTCATTTGCTGAGGGAGTTTGATCAAGATTGGCAGTGGGAAAACCGATGGTTCTGCCAACGCCTTCTCCATGGATGACTTGACCGGAAAATTGAAAAGGCGATGCAAGTTTCATGATTCACGATGTTGAGGAGCATTAATCAAACCACATTTTTTATATTTCAGACCACTGCCGCAGGGGCAGGGATCATTACGACCTAATTTTGACTTTTTCAGATCAGAACCTGGTACTCGAGTTTGACCTTTGGCGGAACCAAGTACGGCTGCCAGATCGCTGACATTGCCCTTCATGGTTTGAGGAGCTGCTTTAGCTCCTGGAATGGCAGCATCTCGCACTTCCTTGGCCAGCGGTTCATAAATATCCTCTTTTTGTTCCACCATTTGCGCTGGATCAATACTGGTTTGTTTGGGTTGGTGAAGGTGAATTCTAAAAATACGATTGGCAATATTAGTTTCCACAGACTGAATCAAGCTTTCAAACATTGCAAATGATTCTTTACGATACTCAGATAAAACGGTTTGTTTGTCGCCGCGTAGCCAGATACCATCACGCAGTGACTCCATCTCATCGAGATGTTCCATCCATTTTTCATCGATGGTGGATAATGCAGTCAGCCGCTCCATCTGCCTCATCTGCTCTTCACCCACTGCCTGCTCTCGTGATTGATAAGTTTCCAAAACAATGTCCATCATCTTGCTCTTAATTTCAGCGGGATCAGTCAACTGGCCAAAAGTATTTTCGAGTTCGCGTTGTGAGCGCTCATCAAAAGGAATAATTTTGACAAACTCGTTAACTAATATACTGTACTCTTCATCTGAAAAATCTTGAGGAGCATTAACGCTAACTACGGCGTCAATCTCATTTTCAATGTATCCTAAAATCTGTTCTTTCAGGTTGGCATCTTCATCCAGCAGACTGCGGCGGCGCTGATAGATAATCTCGCGCTGCTTATTCATCACATCATCAAATTCGACCAGCCGCTTCCGCTGATCAAAGAAAAAGCCTTCCACTTTTACTTGAGCAGATTCAATCGCTTTACCGACCATGCCGTGTTCAATGGGCTGGTCTTCCTCAATTTTCAAAAAGTCCATCATCTTGCCGATCTGCTCACCGCCAAAGATGCGCATAATCTCGTCTTCTAAAGACAAGTAAAACTGTGAACTGCCTGGGTCACCCTGTCGTCCAGCCCGACCGCGTAGCTGGTTATCAATCCGGCGAGATTCATGACGCTCAGTACCAATGATATGAAGACCGCCTATACTCACCACTTCATCGTGTTTTTCCTGCCAGTCTTTGAGAGCTTGTTCATAGCTAGCTAAATCGTAGCGATCAGGATTAATGGAGGGTGGAATATCAATTCCCAGCTCACCACCACCACCGCGGGCCGCTTTGGCCTCAGGTAATTCTCCGTTAGCTTCGCCATTGGCAGCATCTTTTTCAATCCGAAAATCTTTAAGTTCAGGTTTGGAACCGCCCAAAACAATGTCAACACCTCGACCAGCAATATTAGTGGCGACGGTAATGGCGTTTTTCTTACCAGCATTAGAAATAATGGAAGCTTCTTTTTCGTGGTTCTTAGCATTCAAGACGTGGTGAGGAATCTTTTTCCGAGTTAAAAATTGAGAAATAATCTGATTATGCTCAATCGATCTAGTGCCCAGCAAGATTGGCCGGCCGGTCTGATGAATTTCATCGACAGCTTTGACAATTGCGGAATATTTAGCGGCTTGAGTTTTATATACCACATCTGCTTTATCATCCCTGATCACTGGTCGATGAGTTGGTACCTCCAAAACAGTGACGTGATAAATCTGGTTAAACTCTTCAGCTTCGGTAGCAGCAGTTCCAGTCATGCCAGAGAGCTTGTGATACATCCTAAAGTAGTTCTGAATAGATATAGTGGCTAAAGTGCGAGATTCTTGTTGAATTGGAACACCTTCTTTAGCTTCGATTGCCTGATGCAAACCATCGGAGTAGCGGCGGCCATACATTAATCGGCCGGTGTGTTCATCAACAATAATTACTTCATTATCACGCACGATATACTCTTGATCGCGGCGATACAGAGTTTTAGCTTTTAGAGCAGACTCAACATGATGAATGGTATCAAAGCTTTCTTCGTATAAATTACTCACACCCAGTTTTTGCTCAATTCTTTTGACACCCAAATCAGTTAAAGTAGCGGTTTTAGATTTCTCATCTAGTTTAAAATCAACATCCTGACTGAGAGATTGAACCATTTTGGCATATTGGAAATACTTATCAGTTGGCTCGGTATCAGGCGCTGAGATAATCAGCGGCGTTCTGGCTTCATCAATTAAAATTGAGTCAGCCTCGTCAACGATGGCAAAATGATGCGTGTTCTCTGGTCTTTGGGCCATTTGGGCTAAAGACTGCACCATATTGTCGCGCAGATAATCAAAACCAAACTCATTATTAGTGCCATAAGTGATATCAGCGGCATAAGCAGCTTGGCGGGAGATCATTTCAAAATGTTCTAATCTTTCATCACCCCGTTCAGCACTATCAACCTCGGGATTGTACAGTTTTGACTCATCGTGAATGATGACTGCACTGGACAGACCTAAAAAGTGGTAGATCGGGCCCATCCAACCAATGCCAATTTCTGCCAAGTAATCATTGACAGTGATAAGGTGAGCGCCTTTACCCAGTAAAGCATTCAGATAGATAGGGGCGGTCACACTCAGCGTTTTGCCTTCACCAGTTTTCTGTTCAGTAATGGTGCCTTTATGCAGGGCAATGCCGGCAATCAGCTGTTCATCAAAATGACGCATACCCAGCAAACGGCGGGACACCTCTCTGACTGTGGCATATGCTTCTGGAAGTAACTGATCTAACAGCTGTTGCTCATCTTGATCTTGCTGACGGCCAGATTCGATAAATTTCTTAAACTTTGTTGTTTGAGCAGCTAGTTTTTTATCTGACATTTTCTTTAAAGTTGGTTCAAGATCATTGATTTCACCAACCAACCGGCCGTACTCATCCAGCAGGCGTTTGTTTTGATCGAATAGATTAGAAAATATCTTCAACATAATAGAATTGTCATTATCGCAAAAAGAGTGCTAATTATCTAGTTCAAGCTGAACGGCTGATCTCAGTCATGGGCAAGAACTTTTG
>Ga0265293_10010535_pt1 | contig 12892 bp, 11 predicted proteins | sample Munlanlewell138R_FD_192505 | JGI IMG/M metagenome (GOLD analysis project Ga0265293, IMG submission 192505) | Leachate microbial communities from a municipal landfill in Southern Ontario, Canada - Leachate well 138R | ecosystem: Engineered > Solid waste > Landfill > Unclassified | place: Canada... | reverse complement strand
AACCCGGCGGTTGACAGCGGTCTTCTTCGCAATGACGCGGATTCTCTTCTTCGCAGATTTGATGTTAGCCATGTGTTTTCACCCCACTTTCGTAAAATATCGCAACCTGAAGTATAGTACAGCGGCAGTTCGAATGCAAGCTTTATTTTGCGCTTGTGACAGAATCAGCCATACTCTATAATATATAAGATATGAATCACTGTCGCTATCGGAGGATTTATGAAAGACGATCAACAATACATCAGAAACTTCTGCATCATCGCGCACATCGATCACGGAAAATCGACGTTGGCCGACCGCCTGCTCGAGAGCACCGGATCGGTCGCTCTGCGCGACATGAGAGAACAGTTTTTAGACAATATGGACCTGGAGCGGGAACGCGGAATCACGATCAAACTGCAGGCCACGCGGCTGCACTACCGGGCGCGAGACGGTCACGATTACGTGTTTAACCTGATCGACACGCCGGGTCACGTCGACTTTACGTACGAGGTCTCCCGAAGTCTCGCCGCCTGCGAAGGGGCGGTTCTGATCGTGGACGCGACGCAGGGCGTGGAGGCGCAGACGCTGGCCAATGTCTATTTAGCGCTGGATCAGGATCTGGAGATCGTGCCGGTCATCAATAAGATGGATCTGGCTTCCGCCAGGCCCGACGAAGTAAAGCACGAAATTGAAGATGTGATCGGCATCGCGGCGCAGGATGCCCCGCTGATTTCCGCCAAGGAAGGGTTAAACATCGAAGAGGTGCTCGAGGCGATCGTCGCCCGCGTGCCGGCTCCTTCGGGCAATCCGGACGGCAAGCTGAAAGCGCTCATCTTCGATTCGTACTACGATAACTATAAGGGTGTCGTCATCTATGCGAGGGTGTTTGACGGAGCGGTCGAAGTCGGCGACATGATCCGACTGATGAACACTAAAAAAGTTTACGAAGTGACGGAGGTCGGCGTCGTATCCCCGGTGCAGACACCGGTTTCCCGTCTGAGTGCCGGATCCGTCGGATACATATGCGCCAGCATCAAGCAGGTGGCGGATGCGCGGGTCGGAGATACGATTACGCTCGATGCCGATCCGACCGACGCTCCGTTTCCGGGATACAAAAAAGTGCAGCCGATGGTGTACTGCGGCATCTATCCCGCAGAAGGCGAAAAAGTTGAAAGCGTCAAGGACTGCCTGGAAAAGCTCCAGGTAAACGACGCGGCGCTGCTGTTCGAGCCGGAGTCCTCCTCTGCGCTCGGATTCGGGTTCCGCTGCGGTTTTCTGGGTCTTTTACACATGGAAATCATCGTCGAGCGCCTGGAGCGCGAATTCGATCTGGCGATCATCACGACGTCCCCGTCGGTCATCTACCGGGTCGTGATGCCCGACGGAGAGGTGCGGATGGTGCAGAATCCGTCGAACCTGCCGCCTGTAGGCGAATACAGCCACATCGAAGAGCCAGTCGTCAAGGCGACGATCATGCTTCCGAAGGAGTACGTCGGACCGATCATGGAAATGTGCCAGGATCGCCGGGGCATCATGGAACACATGGAATATCTGACAGAGACGCGGGTGGCTTTGCATTATCAAATGCCGCTCAACGAGGTCATTTACGACTTTTTTGATGCGCTTAAATCGAAGACGAGAGGGTACGGATCGCTGGATTACGAGTTTTCGCACTACGAAAAATCTCAGCTCGTCAAGATGGATATCCTGCTGAACCGGGAAGTCGTCGACGCGTTGTCGATGATCGTCCACGAATCGAAAGCCTACCAGAGAGGCCGGTTCGTGTGCGAGAAGCTGAAGACGGTGATTCCGATGCATCAGTTCGAAGTGCCTATCCAGGCGTCGATCGGGCAGAAAGTCATCGCGCGGGAAACCGTGCGGGCCTATCGGAAAGACGTGCTGGCGAAATGCTACGGAGGCGACATCTCCAGAAAGAAGAAACTGCTCGAAAAACAGAAAGCCGGCAAGAAGCGCATGCGGCAGTTCGGCAGCGTGGAGGTGCCGCAGGAAGCGTTTACGGCCGTTTTGAAGTACGATGACTCAAAATAGAATCGGTCTGTACATCCACATCCCGTTCTGCAGGCAGAAATGCCGCTACTGCGATTTCGTGTCGCTGGGCGGGCCCTTTGCCTCTCCTGAGAATCAGCGAATCTATGTGCGTGCGCTATTGCAGGAGGTGGCCGAGCGGGCGGCGCAAGTGCCGAAGGATGTCACCGTCGATACGATTTACGTAGGCGGGGGAACGCCGACCGTACTGGATGCGCGGCTTATGAACGACATTCTGGAGCAGGTGTTCCGGCTCTTTCGAGTAGCGCCCGCCGGAGAGCTGGAGATGACGATCGAAGCCAATCCGGAAAGCCTGGATCCAACCCGGTGCCGGGCGATCCGCGCAAGCGGGTTTTCCCGCGTCAGCCTCGGGGTGCAGAGCTTACACGACGAGGAGCTCCGCGCTCTGGGTCGCTGTCACGATGCGGCGACCGCAGAGAGCGCCGTCGCGCTGGTCAGAGAGCTCGTGACCGGGAACATCAGCCTGGATGCGATGTTCGGCATCCCGGGACAAACGCTTTCGACGTGGGAGCGTACGCTTGAGGGTCTGCTGGCCATGCGGCCGGCCCATCTGTCATTTTACGGGTTACAGATCGAGACGGGGACCCCGTTTTATGAAGACTACCGCAGAGGCAGGCTGCACGTGCCGGAGCCGGATGCGGAGCGCGCGATGTACGAAGCAGCGCTCGGGATGACCGCCGCCTGCGGCTACGGGCACTACGAGATATCGAACGTTGCGCTGCCGGGCTTCCAGTGCAGACACAACCTGAAATACTGGAGCATGGACGAATACGTCGGGCTGGGACTGTCGGCTCATTCGTTTACCGGCGGGATCCGGCGCGAGAACACCGCAGAATGGGAGCGCTATATCGCAGGTGCCTATGTCTGTGCACAGGAGTCGGGCGATGCGGCCGAGCGCATGGGCGATTACATTTTTACGGCGCTTCGGCGCATCGAAGGCTTTGAGCGTTCGGATTTCCGGGCGAGGTTCGGGACGGAATTCGAAGCGGAGTTTGGAGCAGCGGCAGAGCAGCTCGTGCAAAGAGGATGGCTGGCGTGCGATGCCAAGACGGTGCGGCTGACCCGGGAGGGGATGCACCGGACCAACGTCGTGATGGGCTGGCTGTTGAACGAAAGAGGGGCGTAGTATGAACCGCAGCGCAACATATGCGATGGCGCTCGATCAGGGGACGACGAGCAGCCGCTGCATTCTGTTTGACCACGACGGCATACAGGTGTCGCTGGCGCAGAAAGAGCTGACGCAGCATTATCCCCACCCGGGCTGGGTGGAGCACGATCCCATGGAAATCTGGTCATCGCAGATCGGTGTAGCCCAGGAAGCGATGCACAAGGTCCGGGCCAAACCGGAGGACATCGCCGCGATCGGCATCACAAACCAGCGCGAAACGACGGTGGTGTGGGATCGGAAAACCGGAAAGCCCGTCTACCCGGCCATCGTCTGGCAGTGCCGGCGCACATCGGATGTGTGCGAGCGCCTCATCGAAGAAGGAATGTCAGATGCCGTCCGGGAGAGGACCGGGCTTCCTATCGATGCCTACTTTTCGGCAACAAAAATCGCCTGGATAATCGATCATGTTCCCGACGGTCGGAAAAAGGCAGAGAGCGGCGACTGGCTGTTTGGGACCGTCGACAGCTGGCTCTTGTGGAACCTGACGGGCGGACGCGTGCATGCGACAGATTACACGAACGCATCGCGCACGATGTTGTACAATATCCATACGCTGGAGTGGGATCCCTGGCTGCTGGACCTGTTTGGGGTCCCCGCCTGCATGCTCCCCGCTGTGCAGCCCTCGTCCGGCTCGTTCGGCGAGACGGATGCGGCTGTATTCGGGACGGCGATTCCCGTCGGAGGTATAGCCGGCGACCAGCAGGCTGCGCTGTTCGGTCAGACGTGCTTCGAAAAAGGTGAGGTCAAAAACACCTACGGCACCGGATGTTTTCTGCTGATGAATACCGGCAGGACACCTGTCATGTCGCACAGCGGACTTCTGACCACGATTGCCTGGGGTCTTTCGGGCGAAGTGACGTATGCGCTCGAAGGCTCCATCTTTATAGGAGGGGCTGCTGTGCAGTGGCTCCGCGACGAAATGAAGCTGATCCGGGATTCAGCAGAATCGGAGCGATTTGCCGCCGGGGTGGCCGATACGAACGGCGTGTACTTTGTACCCGCATTCGTCGGACTGGGTGCCCCGCACTGGAATCCGCATGCGCGGGGAACGATTACGGGGCTGACGCGCGGTGCGGGGAAAAATCACATCATCCGCGCTGCGCTCGAAGCGATCGCCTATCAGACGACGGATGTGCTGTCCGCTATGGAGCGCGATTCGGACACGCCGCTTCAGGTGCTGCGGGTTGACGGCGGTGCGAGCGCTAACAATTTTCTGATGCAGTTTCAATCCGACGTCATCCAGGCCGAAGTCCAGAGGCCCGACTGCATCGAGACGACAGCGCTGGGGGCGGCGTACCTTGCGGGCCTTGCCGCCGGCTTTTGGAGCGACCTGTACGATGTGCGGAAGCACTGGCAGCTTGAAAAGAGCTTTTCGCCGTCGGTGTCAGCCGATCGAAGCGAAGAGTTGCTCGCAGGCTGGCGCCGGGCCGTGTACAGCGCAAAGGAATGGGGGGAGTACGATGGAACAGTATCTGGAAAAGATTAAAGCGCATCCGGCATTCGAAGGGATTACACAGGACGAGGACGTCCTCTGGCTGAGGAAATGCATGGAGGCAAAGGTCGAGACGTTTGGCCGCGGCGAAACTATTTTCCGCGAAGGAGAAGAGTTGAGGTTTGCGAGCATCGTCATCGAAGGGACGGCTCTCGCCGTTTCGGGCGACGGACAGATCGAAAAAATAGGGCCCGACGGCGTCCTGTTTCGAGGCGTACCTTCCGGTCAGTACATCTATGCGCCATTTACGGCGCTTGCAGACACCGATGTAACGGTGTTTTCCATGCGGGTTCTCCGCCTCGGTAAGCTGTGCAGCTTCCGCTGCGCTTTCCACGCACGCATGCTGGAAAATATAAACAAATATTTTTCTTAATAGCTCTTGACAACCCTTCATGTGGAGGGTATATTAATGTTAGCACTCACCTACATGGAGTGCTAACAGATTAGAAAGCGCCATATCGTAGACCGAATCAGAAAGGAGTGGTTCACATGGAACTGAGCGATCGAAAACTCGAGATCCTGCATGCGATTGTGGCCGACTTCATCTATTCGGCCGAACCTGTCGGAAGCAGAACGCTATCCAAAAAATACAATATGGGCATCAGCCCGGCGACGATCAGAAACGAAATGTCCGATCTGGAGGAGATGGGCTACCTGAGCCATCCGCACACATCGGCGGGGCGCGTCCCTTCGGACAAAGCCTACCGGCTCTACGTCGACCGGATGATGCTAGGCCACGAGATTCCGGATGAGGACAAAGCGGTCATCGCAGAAAAACTGACAAAAAACGTACGCGAACTGGAGCGCACCGTGCACTATGCAGCGACGCTTCTTTCAGAGCTTACGAACCTCGCATCGTTTGCCGTCACGCCGAACCGGACGGATCATGCGCTTGCGCACATCAAATTTCTGCCGGTGGACGAACACACGGTCGTCCTGATGATCATCGGAGACGACGGCAAAGTCAGCAGCACGAACATACGGCTCGACCACGCGTACAGCGCGGAAAACCTCGAGCTCATGTCCCGGGTTATGACGCATAACTTTAAAGGGAAGACGATCAACGACATCCTTACGCTGGATATCGTCAAAGCATTCGAAAGCGACATGTCGGTTCTGCACGGCTTTGCGCAGAGGATTGCGCCGGATTTCCTGGAAGCGCTGGAACGAATGCTGTCTGTGGATCTGTACATGGAGGGGCTTGCGAACATCTTTTCCATCCCCGAATACAACGACATCGATAAAGCGAGATGCTTCATCGAGATGGTGCAGAGAAAACAGCAGTTTACGGAAGTGGTCGTCAATCGGGACAACGGCCTCATCATCACCATCGGGGACGAAAACGTGGAAGACTACATGAAGGACTGCAGCCTCATCACGGCGGATTACCGCATCGATGGTACGCTTGTCGGGAAGATCGGAGTCATCGGTCCAACGAGGATGAGGTACGGCGAGATTACATCTGTAATCCAATATATATCCGACAACATCGGCCAGGCATTTGGAGTTAGGGGAGACGAGAAGAATGAGTGAACACAAAGTATCAGAAGCAGAAAAAAATCAGAATGTAGACGGAATCGAATCCGCTGCACCAGGCAGCGCAGGCAACGACACAGCCTGCGAAAAAGCAGAGAGAGAAGAAGAAGACCTTCAGACCAGATATGTAAGGCTGGCGGCTGATTTTCAGAACTTCAGGCGGCGGGCGGAAAAAGAGCGGGGCGACATCTATGCGTTTGCCAACGAAAAAATTATCGTGGAGCTGCTCGACGTCATCGACAATTTCGAGCGCGCGATGGATCACGACTGGCTGCCCGAACAGGCGCGGCTGATGGAAGGGATGGATTTAATCCTGCAGCAGCTGCTGGCTGTTCTTGCGAAGAATCATGTCGAAGTCATCGAGGCGCTCGGACAACCGTTCGACCCGGCGGTGCACGACGCCGTCATGACGGAACCGTCCAGTGTGTACGGCAGTGGAATCGTAACCAGGCTCGTCAAAAAAGGATATACGCTCAACAAGAAAGTGATACGGCCGGCCATGGTCATCGTGTCGGCGGATTGCACAGAACGGACTCAATAAAAGCACATCACCACAGGAGGTAAAAAATGAGTAAAGTGATCGGAATAGACTTAGGAACCACCAACAGCTGCGTGGCCGTTCTAGAAGGCGGAGAGCCCACGGTCATCACAAACGCAGAAGGCAACCGTACGACGCCTTCCGTCGTGGGGTTCACCAAAGGCGGGGAACGCCTGGTCGGAGAAACTGCAAAGCGCCAGGCCATCACCAACCCGGAACGGACGATTTCGTCCATCAAGAGAGAAATGGGTTCTTCGCACAAAGTAAAAATAGACGGAAAAGACTACACGCCGCAGGATATATCGGCGATGATACTCACAAAGCTCAAGACGGATGCCGAGAGCTATCTGGGCGAGAAGGTGACCAAGGCTGTCATCACGGTGCCTGCGTATTTCTCGGACAGCCAAAAGCAGGCGACGAAGGATGCCGGTCAGATTGCAGGACTCGAAGTGCTGCGAATCATCAACGAACCGACGGCGGCATCGCTTGCCTACGGACTCGACAAAGACACCGAGCATCATAAAATTCTCGTGTACGACCTCGGAGGCGGCACGTTTGACGTGTCGATTCTCGAGCTCGGAGACGGCGTTTTCGAAGTGCTGTCTACAAACGGAGATACGAAGCTCGGCGGAGACGACTTCGACGATAAAGTCATGAACTTCATCGCGGATCAGTTCGCAAAAGAAAACGGCGTAGACCTGCGCAACGATAAAATGGCGCTGCAGCGTCTCAAAGAAGCGGCCGAAAAAGCCAAGAAAGAGCTGTCCTCTTCTCAGAGCACGAACATCAACCTGCCGTTTATCACGGTCAATCCGGAAGGACCGCTGCACTTGAATATGGATCTGACGCGGGCTAAATTCGACCAGTTGACGGAAGGGCTCGTCAAGCGGACTGTGGAGCCGATGAAAAAGGCGATGGCCGATGCGGGCGTTACGACGAACGACATCGACAAGGTCATCCTCGTCGGCGGATCTACCCGTATACCGGCTGTACAGGAAGCTGTAAAGAGCGTAACAGGAAAGGACCCGTTTAAGGGAATCAATCCGGACGAATGCGTTGCGATCGGGGCGGCCATCCAGGCGGGCGTGCTGACAGGCGAAGTGAAAGATGTCCTGCTGCTCGACGTTACACCGCTGTCTCTGTCCATCGAGACGCTCGGCGGCGTGGCGACGCGGCTCATCGAGCGCAACACGACGATTCCCACAAAGAAGAGTCAGATTTTCTCGACCGCTGCCGACAATCAGAGCGCGGTAGACATCCACGTGATGCAGGGCGAGAGGCAGATGGCTTCCGATAATATTACGCTGGGGCGCTTCCAGCTGACCGGCATACCGGCCGCACCGCGCGGCGTACCGCAGATCGAAGTGACGTTCGATATCGACGCAAACGGCATCGTAAACGTCGGAGCGAAGGATCTTGGGACGGGCAAGCAGCAGAGCATCACGATCACATCTTCTTCGAAGCTCAGCGACGAAGAGATTAAGCAGAAGATCAAAGAAGCGGAAGAGTTTGCCGAAGCGGATAAGCAGAAGAAAGAAGAAACCGAAACGCGCAACGAGGCGGAAACGCTGATTTACGAAACCGAAAAGAATTTAAAACAGCTGGAAGGAAAGCTGACCGACGAACAGGTCGAAAAGATCACTCAGGCCAAGGATGAACTTGCCCGGGTGCTCGAAAACGGTACGCTGGAAGAACTGAAGGAAAAGATTGAAGTGCTCACCAACGAATTCCACATCATGTCCACGAAGCTGTACGAACAGGCGCAGGCCGAGGCGGGCGGCGAACCGGCGGGAGCATCGTACGAGCAGGATGCGGGCAGCGAACCGGACAATGTCGTCGATGCGGACTTTGAAGTCGTCGATGACGACAACAACAGCGAAGAGTAACACTGGATAAGGTAGGGCGGCCCGCAAGGGCCGCCCCTTGGAGACATTCATGGCAGAGAAGAGAGATTACTACGACGTACTGGGTCTAAAAAAAGGAGCGACCGACGATGAGATTAAGTCGGCGTTTCGCAAACTGGCGATGAAATATCACCCCGATAAAAATCAGGGTGATAAAGAAGCCGAAGAAAAATTCAAGGAATTGAACGAAGCGTATTCGATCCTTTCCGACCCGGATCAAAAGAATAAATACGATCGATTCGGCCATGCAGGCGTCGACCCGAATGCGGGCTTCGGCGGTGCGGGCGGTTTTGAGGGTGGATTTGGCGGCTTCGAAGATCTGTTTAACATGTTCGGTGGCGGATTCGGCGGATTTCAGCAGACGCGGAGAAACGGTCCGAGGAGGGGCGCCGATATCCAGAGGCACATGACGATTTCGTTCGAAGAAGCGGCGTTTGGCACGAAGAAGGAAATCCGCCTCACAAAAGATGTCGCCTGTTCCGAATGCGAGGGCAGCGGTGCAGCCAAGGGCACGTCAAAGAAAACCTGTCCCACGTGCAGCGGCACCGGCCAGGTCCGCACGGTGCAGAGTACACCGCTGGGTCAGTTCCAGAGCGTCCGTCCGTGCGATGAATGCGACGGCACGGGCGAAGTGATTGAGAAACCCTGTCCGAAGTGCAGCGGCACCGGCAAGGTGCGCAAGACCGTTACGCTGTCGGTCGACATACCGGCCGGCGTCGACAGCGATTCGGTGATTCCGCTTCGCGGTCAGGGACAGCCTGGAAGCAACGGAGGGCCTCCGGGCGATCTGTACATCGTCCTGTCGGTCTCCCCGCACAAGCTGTTTACGCGCAAAGGAGACGATCTGTGGCTGGAAATGCCGATTACGTTTTCGCAGGCAGCGCTTGGAGACAGCATCGCCGTACCGGCGATGTCGGAGAAGATCTCGTACAAAGTTCCTGCAGGCACACAGCCTGGCACGATATTCCGCATCAAGGGCAAAGGCATTAAAAACGTCCGTTCCGGGCGTCCGGGCGACCTGTACGTTCAGGTCAACATCGAAGTTCCTACAAAGCTGACCTCCGAGCAAAAGGATATGATCAAGGAGTTCGGGGAGTCAAAGGGACTGGAAGGGTACAGCCGAAGAAAGAAGTTTACGGATACCGTCAAAGATCTGTTTAAGTAGGAGTTATCTTGAAGTATCAAAAAATCGCTCTTCATACGACGCTGGAATCGCTCGATGATTTGATCGAAGCCCTCGCGCAGGCCGGAATCGAAGAGATCGAAATCAACGATCCGCGCGATGTTCCTGAGTTGATGGCGAGCAAAGAAAAAACTCACTGGGACTACATCGACGAGTCGGTGCTGGCATCCATGCTGTCCGGCCCGTCGATTACTTTTTACGCTGATGAGGGCGGCGGGGTGCTTTCCGCACTGGACGGATTACCCTATGTGCGGGCGGAGGTGAGCGTCGAGGACGATGCGGACTGGCTTCATCGCTGGAAGGACTACTTTGAGCCCGCTCCAATCTCCGAACGCTTCGCTGTCAAGCCGGCGTGGAGCGCCTACGAGCCTGCAGACGGCGAATTCGTCATCGATCTGGATCCGGGCATGGCGTTTGGCACAGGGACGCACGAGACGACGCGGCTCTGCCTGCGGCTGATGGAAAAATATCTGCAGTCCGGAGACCGGGTGCTGGATGTCGGTGCGGGGAGCGGGATACTGTCGATTGCAGCTGCGCTGCTGGGAAGCAGCGACGTGCTCGCGGTGGATATCGACGGCGAAGCGGTCGCTACGGCGAGAGAAAATGTGGAGAAAAACGGAGTGGAGCGCACGGTGCGCGTGCAGCGCGCCGACCTTGCAGGCGGAATCGATTTTTGTGCCAATGTGCTCGTCAGCAACCTCATGGCCGATTTGATCATCCGCTTTGCGCCCGACGCATACCGCCACCTTGCTCCCGGCGGCACCTATATCGCCGGAGGCATCATCGACGACCAGAAGCAGCGCGTATGCGAAGCGCTGGAACGCGAAGGATTTCAGGTGATCGAGGCGCTTTCTGAAGGCGACTGGTGGGGGATCGCTGCCCGTCACCGTCAGAATGGATAAGAAACGTGCAATTGCGGATAGCATAAAAATAGCCGGCAGGGCTGCATGCTCCTGCCGGCTTTCGTATTTTTATTTTAGAACATCGGCTTTAAATCGTCGCTGATGATCAGCGTCGCTCCGGTCGCCTCCTGGATTTGCTCTACGGTGCATTCCGGATTGTACTCTGTCAGCAGCAGGCCTTCCGGAGTAACCACCATGACGCCCATCTCTGTAACGATCTCGTCGACGACGCCGACGGCCGTGTACGGGAGCGTGCACTCGTCGAGAATCTTGTGATTCCCTTTCTGCGTATGCTGCATGGCGATGATCACTTTTTTTGCGCCTACGACCAGATCCATCGATCCGCCCATGCCGGGAACCATCTTGCCGGGAATAATCCAGCTGGCCAGGTTTCCGTGACGGTCGACCTGCAGGGCGCCCAGGACGGTTACGTCCACATGGCCGCCGCGGATGATGCCAAACGAGGTGGCGCTGTCAAAGAACATGGCGCCGGGATTGGCGGTCACGTAACCGGCCCCGGCATTCATAATATCCAAGTCTTCTTTCCCGGATTCTGCAGCCGGTCCCATTCCCATGATTCCGTTTTCGGACTGGAATGTAATCGCTGCATCTTCGGGCAGATAATCAACAACCAGCGTCGGAAGTCCGATGCCCAGGTTGACGACGTTGCCGTCTTTCAGTTCTTTCGCTACGCGCTTTGCGATGATTGCTTTTACGTCTGCCATTATACTTCACCTCCTACGATCGTATCGACAAAGATCCCGCTTGTGTGAATCGTGTTGGGGTCGATGTCTCCAACTTCGACGATCTCGCATGTACCTACGATCACATGGTCTGCGGCGCCGGCCATAAGGGGATTGAAGTTCTGGGTTGTTCCGTTGTAAGTCGTATTACCGAATTTATCCGTAACGGTACCGCGAATCAGCGCAAAGTCGGCTTTCAGCGGAAGCTCGAGCAGGTATTCTTTACCATCGACTGTGAGAGTTTCCTTTCCTTCGGCCACGATGGTGCCTACGCCTGTCGGCGTCAAAAAGCCCCCAAGACCTACGGATGCCGCCCGAATGCGCTCGGCCAGCGTTCCCTGCGGCACGAGGATGCATTCGACTTTGTCTTCTTCGACGTCTGTGTTCATCTTCTGTGCGACTTCCGGATTCAGTCCGACGTGAGAAGCGATCAACGTCTTAATCTGCCCGTTGCGAAGCAGTTTTCCGACACCTACGTCGGGAAGCCCTGCATCGTTGCAGATAATCGTCAGGTTCTTTACGTTCTTGCGCACGAGCGCATCGATGAGGATCTTCGGTGTTCCGCACACCATAAATCCTCCGACCATGATGGACGCTCCGTCCTGGATTACGGAGACCGCTTCATCAGCTGTTTTGATTTTGTTTATCATGTTTCCACATCCTTTGAGTTATGCAGCACTGAGCAGATGCTCATCTTATTATTTACTGTAGTCGTAGAAGCCTGCACCGGTCTTCCGTCCAAGCTTGTTGCCCCGGACCATCTTCTTGAGAAGCGGGTGAGGCCTGTATTTTGTATCTCCAAACTCGTCGTACAGCGTTTCCATAATGGCGAGGCAGACATCCAGACCGACAAGGTCGCCGAGTGCCAGCGGGCCCATGGGGTGATTGGCGCCCAGCTTCATCGCTTCGTCGATATCTTCGGCTTTTGCGACACCGTCTGCGAGGATGCCGATGGCTTCGTTGATCATGGGAATGAGGATCCGGTTGACGACAAATCCGGGAGCCTCTTCGACCTGAACGGGTGTTTTCCCGAGCGTGGCGGAGAGTTCGACAATCGTATTCTTCGTTTCCTCCGACGTGCCGAGTCCGAGAATAATCTCGACGAGCTTCATGACCGGTACCGGATTGAAGAAGTGCATGCCGATGATCTTGTCCGGTCGGTTGGTGGCCTGGGCAATCTCCGTGATGGACAGCGATGATGTGTTTGTTGCGATAATCGCTTCCGGCTTGCACAGTGCATCCAGCTCTGCGAACAACGCTTTTTTCGCTTCCATGTCTTCTGTGGCCGCCTCGATCACCAGGTCGGCGTCTTTGATGATCTCGATGTCGGTCGACCCTTTGATCCGGCCCATGATCGCCTCTTTATCTTCTGCTGTG
>Ga0265293_10010534_pt1 | contig 12894 bp, 15 predicted proteins | sample Munlanlewell138R_FD_192505 | JGI IMG/M metagenome (GOLD analysis project Ga0265293, IMG submission 192505) | Leachate microbial communities from a municipal landfill in Southern Ontario, Canada - Leachate well 138R | ecosystem: Engineered > Solid waste > Landfill > Unclassified | place: Canada... | reverse complement strand
CCATCGACTACCTCGAGGGTGTGGGGCTCGATGTGGGCATCTACTCGACCCCCTACCAGTGGGGAGTGATCGCGGGTGATTACAGACCCGGCTTGCCGGTTTGGACGGCTGGTGCGCGCGATGTCTATGACGCAGCCGCGCGATGCGACAATCCCCGCTACGCCTTCGGGGGTGGCACGGTGGAACTCGTACAGTGGGTGGAAACGTACGACATGAACTACGCCTGCCCGTAGGCAGGCCGGGCGTGGTGGCGTGTCCGCAGCGCTTGTAAGGCTGCCACGCCACCCATACCTCAAATCCGACTCCAGCCCGGGAAATCCGACTCCAGCCCGGGAAACGTACGATCTGCGCGGGGCTGGAGGGAAACCATGCGCTGGATTGCGATGGCCGCACTGCCGCTGCTCATCGGAGCGGTTTTTGTAGGCTGCGGCGACGATGACGATGACGAGACACCAACCGCTGCGGCAACGACCGCCGCTGCGACCGAAACCGCAACAAGCACGGTGACGGCGGGCGAGACCGCTGCGGGTACCGCCACCGTGACAGCGACGGGCACCGCCGCTGAGGATGGCACCCCGGCACCGGACGGCGGCCAAACGACACCATTCGACGTCAAGGCAGACCCGGAGGACTTCGCCGGCAACATCACCGTCGTAGACGTTCGCACCGGCGGACACGCGAACGCCGACCGCATTGTGTTCGAGTTCGATGGGCCAGCACTGCCGGCGGCGCGGATCGAGTATGTCGAGAGTGCCGTGCAGTGTGGTTCGGGAGAAGAGGTGGAGATCAAGGGCGAAGCCATCCTCCAGGTCCGCATCGACCACGCGGTTGGGCACACAGAAGCGGGACAACCAACGATCGACGAGATGGTTGATGGCCCGGGTGGGACAATCGAAGAGGCGATCAGGATCTGCGACTTTGAAGGCGTCGTGACCTACGCCGTGGGCACAACCGGCGAGCAGAACTTCGTCGTGACGACGCTCAAGAGCCCGACGCGGCTGGTGGTGGATGTGTTGAAGGACTAAGGGGACAGGGCCAGGACTTAGAACGCAACGAGGCCGGGCGATTGCCCGGCCTCATTCATTATCGCCTGGTAAGCCGCCGGCTAGTCGAGGCGCTCGATGATGGTAGCGGTGCCGATGCCGCCGCCGATGCACATGGTGACGAGGCCGTACTTGCCGCCGGTGCGCTCGAGCTCGTTCAGCAGGGTGCCGAAGAGGCGGGCGCCGGTGGCACCGGTCGGGTGGCCAAGGGCGATTGCGCCGCCGTTCACGTTCACCTTATCCATGTCGGCCTGGAGTTCCCGCCTCCAGGCGAGGACGACGCTGGCGAAAGCTTCGTTGATCTCGGTGAGGTCGATGTCGCGCATCGAGAGGTTGGCGCGCTGCAGGGCGAGCTGAGTGGCCGGGATGGGGCCGGTCAGCATGAGCTCGGGGTCGGAGCCGACCACGGCCTGCGCGACGAAGCGGGCGCGAGGCTTCCAGCCCATTTTCTTCGCCAGCTCGGAGTGGGTGACAAGCACGGCCGCCGAGCCATCCGTGATCTGACTGGAGTTACCGGCGTGGTGCACGCCATTCTCGCGGAACGAGGGCTTCAGGTTCGCGAGGATCTCCGGCGTGGTGCCGGGGCGAATGCCTTCGTCGAAGTCGATGGTGGCGTCGTGCCACTCCTCGGTGCCGTCATCCTTCTTGGTCTTCTTCTTGCCGGCGACAGGGACCATCTCGTTCTTGAAGCGGCCTTCCCTGGCGGCGGTGGCAGCCTTCTCCTGGCTGTGCGCCCCGAACTCGTCGGCCTCTTCGCGGGTGACGCCCCACTTGTCGGCGATGCGCTCGGCGGAGAGGCCCTGCGAGGTCAGGTCGTACTGCTGGCGCATGGCTTCTGTGAACGGATAGCCCATGTCCTTGCCGACGTTCGCGCCGAGGGGAATCTGCGACATCCACTCGGTACCACCGGCGACGACGATCTCGTGGGTGCCGCTGGCAACCTGGTTGGCGGCGAAGTGCACTGCCTGCTGGCTCGAGCTGCATTGCTGGTCCATGGTTACGCCGGGCACCGTGTACGGCCAGCCAGCGGTGAGCACGATGTTGCGGGCAAGGTTGGTCGACTGCGCGCCGACTTCGCTCACACACCCCCACAGGACGTGGTCGACAGTCTCGGGGTCGAGGTTGTTGCGCTCCTTGAGCGCGTTGAGGAGGACAGCCGAGGTCTCGACCGGATGGTTCTGGCTGAGGACGCCGCCGCGCCGTCCGAACGGCGTGCGAATGGCATCGACGATGACAACTTCGCGCATGAAAAAAGGATCCCTTCGGGAAATTGGAATGCCCGGCAAGTGTATCAGGAATCGCTTAGCCGAACGCGAACGTTCGAGTGGGAGACGAGCCGGCGGATGCCGTGGTTCCCGGCGCGCCAGGGAGTCCGTAGCATGGTCCCCACCAAGAACGCAGGCACGAGGAGAAGAGCATGGCCACTTACGAAACCATCATCTACGAGGCATCGAACGGCGTCGGAACGCTGACCATCAACCGGCCGGACCAGTTCAACGGGATGACTGTGAAGATGCTGCGGGAGACGTATGAGTGCCTGCAGGCTGCCGCCGTCGACCCCGATCTGCGCATCCTCGTGCTGACGGGCGCCGGGCGGGCATTCTGCCCGGGAGCGGACCTCAAGGGCGGTTCGGACGACGAAGAGCGGGACAACCCGGACCGCTACCACGTGGCGCGGCTGCTCCACGAGATGCCCGCGGTGACGATCGCGGCGGTGAACGGCGCGTGCGCGGGTGCTGGCTTCGGTTGGGCGTGCGGGGCAGATATCCGTGTGGCCGCGCGCTCGGCGAACTTTAGCACGGCCTTCCTGCGCGTCGCGGTGGCGGGCGACATGGGCCTCCCGTGGTCGCTGCCGCGGTTGGTCGGTGCGGCCAAGGCACGAGAGCTTTCGTTGCTCTCCGAGAAGTTCAGCGCGGACGAAGCGCACCGCATCGGGCTCGTGGCGCGTGTGTGGGACGACGACGTCTTCCGGGACGAGGTGGCGAAGCTGGTCGCGGAGATGGCGAAGCGTTCACCGCGGGCATTGCGAACGATGAAGGCGCACTACGTAGCTGCGGAGCGCATGGAGTTCAAGGAGTACCTGGAGCTCGAGACGGAGCGGCACTGGAAGCTCGTCTCGTCGGATGACTTCCGCGAGGCGGCGCGGGCGTTCGTCGAGAAGCGCGACCCGGTGTTCAAGTAGCGGCTGGCCGTCACCTCTCGGCCATCGACCCTGGGAGCTCGTCGCCGGCCGTTTCGCTGCGACGGTGCGAGGAAGCGAAGCGCGTGCGGGATGACTTCGAGGGCGGCGGGGAGGAAGCCGGCAGCCTCACCGTCGAGTTCGAGGTGCGTCCGCTTCGGCGAGTCGAGGCGGACGCGCTTCGCGGCATGGTGATCGACTCCCTCGATGGCAAGATGCCGGCCGCCCTGGCGCTGCCCCTGGATGGCGCGAAGCACCATCAGCCGGCCCAACGGGCCCCAGCGGATGGCATCGAGCAGGCCATCGGCCGGGTCAGCGCCGGGTGCAACCTCAAGGTCGCCACCCCAGAAGGCCATGTTGTGCGCGCTGATGGAGTTGTAGGGCGCGTGATATTCGAGGCCATCGATTTCGAGCGTGAAGTAACGGTTCATGGGGCCGAGCATCTTCACAAACGCGGTGACGACGTAGGGCGACGTATCTCCGAGGCGCTTGAGGATGCGGGGGATGGAATGGGAGATCTCCGGGATCCAACCGGCGGAGGCCTCGAGCAGGAAGTGGCGGACGATGGGCTGACCATAAGCATCGACGGATTCAACGCGGCCCACATCGATGGCTCGCTCGGCACCGGCAGCGATCGCCCGGAGCGCGGCTGCGGGGCGGGGCATGCCAAGGCACTTCGCCACGTCTTTCCCTGTACCGAGCGGGATGGTGCCGAGACGCACGCGAGCGGCCGCTTCCAGGTCGAAGATGGCGTTCGCCACTTCGAACACCGTGCCGTCGCCGCCGCAGGCAACGAGCGTGTCGTGACCTTGTTCGATGGCGGCCCGGGCCAGCTCGTAGGCATGCCATGGGCGCTCGGTGAGCACGAGGTCGGGTTCGAAGCCGTGACCTTCGATAGCAGCCCGGAGGCGCGGGAGCTTTCCGCGGGTGCGACCGCCGCCAGACACAGGGTTCACGATGAAGAACGGTTTTGGGCGCATTGCGGGAACCTACCGCGTCGGGCGATAACAGGACAGTATGCAATTCGATGAGCAGTTCCGGGCGATGGACACGGATGTGGATGTCGCGCTGCAGACGTGGGCCCCGGCGTTCGATGCGACGCTCTCCGTGCGGCTGCTGTTCGAGCGGCAGGAGGCGGCCTTTTCGCGATTTCGCCCGGAGAGCCTGCTGAGCGCACTGAACCGGGGCGAGACGGTGACGGATGCCGGGTTCGTACAGGCGTGCAGGATGGCGATCCAAGCGTTCGAGATGACCGGCGGGCTGTTCAACCCGATGGTCCTGCCCGCGCTGCGGGAGGCGGGGTATGACCGGACGTTCGCCGAGGTGCGGGGCGGTTCTCCACGCCGGCAGGACGTGCCGGACCCGCGGAGCTGCCTGGATTTCGGAGAGAGTGGCGTGCGGTTGCGCAGCGGAGCGCTCGACCTCGGTGGGATTGTGAAGGGCTGGACGGTGGACCTCGCTGTGGAGCTGCTGGCGGACCGGTTCGACGGCGTACTCGTGAATGCGGGCGGCGACCTGCGCTGTTCCGGCGGCGAAGAGCCAGGCGCCCCGGGATGGACGGTTGAGATCGAGGGCCCGGACGGCACCCTCGCCTGGGAGGGCACCTGGATGGGTGCGCTGGCGACCTCGACGGTTGCGAAGCGGCGATGGGTTGCTGCAGCGCAGGGAGAGGCGCATCACCTCATCGATCCCCGCACCGGGCTCCCCGCCGAGTCGGGTTATGCGCAGGTGAGTACGCGGGGGGCGCTGACCTGGCGCGCCGAGGTGTGGGCAAAGGCGGTGCTCATCGGCGGCCCGGAACTGGCCACCCTCGCTGCCGGCCAGGGCCACGGTGTCCTCGCGATCGCCCCCGATGGGCACATCGAAGCCTGGAACTGGGAACGGTAAGGCAACTTTCCTTTACCCGGCGACTCTTTTCTGCGCGCCGAGCGATGTGCTCTTCGAGACCAAACTCTCGGAGGACTCACATGAATCGAATCGCATCCATGCTCACGGCCGGAGTGGTGACATTGCTCACCAGCGCGGCAGCGGTCGCAGCCGTCTCGGGTGCCAACCTCGGCGAAGGCGGGGGCGGCAGTGGCGATGAACAGCAGGTCGTCGTGATGGACGGCACACCGATGGTCGTACGGGAAGGTGACGCACTCGCCGGTTTCGCGCCGGCGGCCCCGGGCACCGTGCTCGTGGACGACAACGGGAGCGGACAGTCGTGGGACGACGATGACGACTGGGACGATTGGGACGACGACGACTGGGACGATGACGACTGGGACGACGATAGTGGCCGGGACCGGCACGACGACGATGACGACGACCACGGCGGAGACCGACACGGCGATGACGACGACCACGGCCGGGATCGGCACGACGACGACGATGACGACTAGACGAGCCGGTAAGAGCAAGTTTCGGGGCACGAAGCTCCTGACTGCGGGGGCCGGGCTGGCCGTCTTCGCGCTGGTGCTGGGGGCGGTTGGCGCCAGGGGTTACACCGGCGGCGGTAGCGAAGGAGATGGAGCGCTGCTCGTTGTGGAGCGCCGCCCGGTGATCATCGTGAGTGGGAGTGGAGCCCCAACCGTGAACTCTCAGCTGCAGCAGGTACCATCGTCCCCGCCGCAGCGTGTGGACCGTGTGCGCAGCGCGCGCACGAGCAGGGGGTCGTGATGCGTGGTGTGCTTTACGCGATTGGCGGCATCGCAGCAGTGACACTGGCCGGATGGTTGCTCGGGTTCATGAGTGAGTCGCAGCTGTGGCTGGGCGCACATGGCCCCTGGTACGTGTCGCGTGCGGCCGGGTTCACGGCATATTTCCTGTTGTGGGCCGGGGTGTTTGGCGGCCTGCTCATGTCATCGGCGTGGTTCGACGGGTTCGTCCACCGTGCGCGGCTGCTGGCAATGCACCAGGTCGCGAGCATCGCGGGCCTCGGGTTTGCGGCGCTGCACCTGCTGGCACTGATCCCGGACCAATGGACCACGTACCAAATCTGGCACCTGGTGGTCCCGTTCGCGGCGCCCGTGGACCGTTCCCTCAACGCGCTGGGAACGCTCAGCCTGTACCTGGCGCTCATTGTGGCTGTGTCCTTCTGGATGCGCTCCCTGATCGGGACGACAACCTGGCGGACCGTGCACTATGCGTCATTCGCGGCGTGGGGTGCGGCATGGTGGCACGGGATACAGCTCGGGACCGACAGCGGCGAAGTGTGGGCGGCGGGGCTCTACGCCGGGACAGCTCTTGCGGTGGGATTTGCAACGGTGCTACGAGTGACGTACCGGAAGGAACAGCGGCGACGCACCGAGGTGACTCATGAGCACCCAGCACGAGCTACCTGAGCGGCTGCAAACGGCCCTGGAGGGCGTGGAGTACGACGTCGCTGACCGCGAGGTGGTACGACTGGTGTCGGTTGCCGCGCTCACCCGCGAGCTGGCGCCGGCGGCTCCGGATCGCGAGACCACGCAGCGGCTCCGTGAGCAGTTCAAGGTCCGAATGGGGACGGCCGTGCCGCCGCGGTGGCTCCGCTGGCTGGGAGCATGGGCGGGCTCCGGCCCGGCGCCGCGGCCACTCGTCGAGCGGCTGGCCGCGGGTGTCCTGCTCATCGGCATCGCAGGGGGTGGCGCCGGCACTGCGGCCGGCGCCAGCCCGCTCGAGCTGGCGTCGGGTGCGGTGCGCCTCATCGAATCGGCGGTGACGAACCTCGACCCGCGAGGGTCCGCGGGTGGTGGCCAGACCCCCACTGAATCGCCAACACCAACCACAACCGCGACGCCCGTCCCGGCAACCCCTTCGCCTTCGCCGGGGGCAACCACTACGGCGACTGCAACGGCGACCGAGGACCACGACGACGACGACGACGACGACCACGACAAGAAGGATGACGACCACTCGGACGACGATTCACGCGGGCGTTCGGATAACAGCGGACGTGGGAACAGCCGGGAAGAAGAACCAGATGACAACCCGTCGGATGACGAGGACAGGGTGAGATGAGCGGAGCAGCGACATTAGCACTCCGCGCTGGGCTGGGCCGGTTGTGGTTAACAGTCGCGCGGGGACTGGAGACCCCGGTACAGGTCGATCGTGCCGGCAGCGCAGAGATCGAGCGGCTGCGCGCACGCGATCCGCAAACCTGGTCGTTGCTGTTCGAGCGCGAGGTGGCGGCGATCTACCGGTACGCCCTCAGCGGGCTGGGCCGGCCAGAGGACGCGGAAGACGTGACGTCGGCGGTGTTCGCTGCGGCCTGGGAGGGAGCGGACCGGCTGCGCGACCACGGCTTGCCCGCGCGCGCCTGGCTCTTCGGGATCGCACGAAACATCATCGGGACGCATCGGCGCTGGCTGCTGCGGCGGCCACCGGTGCTGGCGCTCGAAGCATTCGACCAACCGGAGAGCGACCGCGGACTATCGCCGGAACTGCTGGACCTCGCCCAGGCGCTCCAGCGCCTGAACCGCGGGCAGGCGGAGGTGGTGAGCCTGCGGTTCATCCACGGCCTGTCGCTGGAGGAGACAGCTTCGGTGCTGGAGACGAGCGTCGAGGGAGTGAAGGGGCGCCAGGCCCGGGCACTGGCGGCACTACGCGAGACGCTCGACCGGTAGTCCTAGCGTTCGCGCTTGAGGTTCGAAAGATCGGCGACGAAGACACTGGGACCGCTGCGTTCGATGGCGCCGCCCGCACGTTCGATCGTGATGACGGCGCCGTCGTAGGTCTTCAGGCCTTCCGGGACGAGGCTTTCGTGGCGCGCGAATCCCGTGGAGTCGGGCGTGAATGTGCCGAGGCTGACGAAGCGGCCCGCGGAGTTGAGCCAGATCTGGTAGGTCTCGCCCTGTGCGGGGGGCGGAAGGCGGTTCGCCACGAACCAGACGCGCCGCTGCTCCGGGTCCCACACGAGCCGGCCGACGGCGGACGTGCCATCGTCGAAGCGGACCAGCTCTGCGACCTCGCTGCCGGGCGAAAGGAGCGCGACGAGCAAGTCACGGTCGCTCTGGGCGGCCTGTTCGAGCTCGGCAGCGGCCTGTTCGCTGTCCTGCAAACGCTCGGAGATGACGGCGATTTCGATCTTCTGCGAGAGGGCGTCCTTGAGCTGGGCGCCGAGCGTCGCATTGTCGTCGCGAAGGTCGCTGACCTGGCCGCGGAGCGACACCATGCCGGTGAACGAGGCGACGGCGACGACGATGGCAGCGGCGGCCGCAGCAGCCGGGGTAAAGCGCATGACGGTCCAGAGCGGTCCGAAGCGGCGGATGCCGGCGGAGCTCATGACCCGGCGCTTGAGGTGGGGCGGCGCGGGCCGGATGGGCGTGGCCAGGCCAAACGATGAGGCCACTCGCTGGCTGGAGACGACGAGCGCGCGGCACCGCGCGCAGTCCTCTGCGTGCAGCGTGATGAGAGCAGCGATCTCCGGCTCAAGAGCGCCGATCGCGTATTCGTCGGCCTGCTCCTGGGTGATATGGGGAGTCGGTTCGTGCGCCGCGCTCACGAGGGGGCCTGCCTTCCTTCGGTCACACCTTGTCCTGGAGCGCACGGCGGAGCTTTTGCATGCCGAGCCGGATGCGCGTCTTCACGGTGCCAAGCGGTTCGCCGAGTTGGATGGCGATTTCCTGCTGGGTGAGGCCACCGAAGTAGGCAAGTTCGAGTGCGGTACGTTGGTCTGCGGGAAGGTCAACGAGTGCCCTGCGGACGAGGCGCTGGTCCTCGTGGACCTGTGCCGCGCGAAGCGGGTCGTCACCCTCTGCGGGGAGCATCAGGAGCGCCGCCTCCTGTGTTTCGGAGCCGGGCGTCCCTTCGCGCTTTTGGCGGCGGCCGCGGGAGCGGAGTTCGTCGACGGAGCGATTGCGGACGACGCTCATGAGCCAGCTCACGAAGCAGCCGCGATCGGCGACGAACGCCTCGGGGCGGCGCCAGAGGCGAACGAAGATGTCCTGCGTGGCGTCCTCGGCGAGTTGGGAATCTGCCAGGACCCTGACGGAGGCCGAGTACACGAGGTCGACGTAGCGGTCATACAGGACCGCGAACGCAGCCTCGTCGCGATTCACCACTGCAACCATGAGCGCCTCGTCGGACCATTCGACGCGGTCTCCACTTCCCGCGAGGGCGGGAGAGACATGGTCGACCGTCCTGCTAACGCTACGAACGCCCGACGCGTCTGGATTGCGATTGAACGCCATATGCTTACCCAGTGCCCGATGATACATGGAATATGGGTCGTGACACTCGGCCTTTACCTGTCCGTCTCGCTGACTGAATCTGATTTACAGGAGATTGCCGGGTGGTGGGAGAGACTAGCTTGAAGACCAGGAACGGAGAACGCCGAACAATGAAGCGAATCGCCCCCATCGCTGCCAGCAGCGTCGCTGCTCTCACGCTGCTCGTGGGTGTGGCGTGTTCCGAGAACAGCGCAAGACCGCAGGACGCAAACACCGCCGCAACAGCGACAACGCCTGCAACGCAGGACCGCGACCAGACGCAAACGTCCAGGAACCCCGGCGCGGAGATGACCACCTCCGAGGTGGTAAAGCTCGCGGAGCCATCGGTCGTACGCATTGAAAGCGGCACGAGCGTGGGCAGTGGCTTCATCGTGGACAGCGACGGCTACATCATCACCAATAACCACGTCGTGGCGGGGCAGTTCGGGCGAGCAGCGAACGTCCGGGTCACGCTTAGCGACGGCTCCGACTACGACGCGACGGTAGTGGGCACCGACCCCCGGTCGGATTTGGCGCTCCTGAAGATCGACGCGGACCACGCGCTACAGGCGCTCAGCCTGGCCAACCTCGACGACGTCCAGATCGGCGAAGACGTGGTGGCTATTGGATACGCGCTGGACCTTGACGGGGGCGAAGGGCCATCGTTCAGCGTCACGCGGGGCATCGTGAGCCAAAAGAACCGTGGCATCCAGGAATCGTCGCCAATCCTTGGCGCGGTACAGACTGATGCGGCGATCAACCACGGCAACAGTGGGGGTCCGCTGCTGAACATGCGTGCCGAAGTCGTGGGTGTGAACACGGCGCTGCAGCCGGATAGCACTTCGCCCACGGGCATCGCCCAGGGCATCGGCTACGCGGTCGGCTCGGATATGGTTCGCGCGGTGTTCGAGGAGCTGAAGGCGGACGGACAGGTCACACGGGGGCTGCTTGGCGTCCGCGGGTTCGAAGCGCTACGGCCAGCGAAGGCGCGCGAACTTGGCGTCCCGGAGGGCCAGGGGGGTGTCTACCTGCCGCGGCCGAATGAGTTCGTCGCGCAGAACGCGGTGAGTGTGGAGCCGGGCGGCCCCGCCGACGCCGCAGGCATCCAGCCCGGCGATGTCATCACGAAGATCGACGGCGCCCCAATCCGCTCCGAAGGCGACCTCGCGATCGCAATGATCAAGCACGCGCCAGAGGTAGACGTCGAAGTCGAGATCTACCGCGACGGGCAGCCGCAGACGATCATCGTGCGGCTGGGAGCGCCATAGGGGACTACGCGCCGGCGTATTCGAGTGGCGGCCCGTCGCACGAGCGACGTACAACTGGCCGCTGCGTTTGGCCCGTCTTGCGGGAGTGGCTAGACGGGTGCGATTCCGTGCAGCTTCTCGGCCTCGCGGCGCAGGTCGGCCCGGAAGTCAGGGTGAGCGACGCTGATCAGCTCATTGACTCGCTGGCGGAGGGACTTGCCACGCAGGCGCGATGCCCTGTTCGGTAACTACGAAGTGGACGAAGCCGCGATGCACCGTGACGGTGGTGCCCCGCGGATGGCCACCCACGATGCGGGAGTGCCGCACGTCGCCACTGAGCGATGACGATGGGAGGACGATGACCGAACCACCCGCCGCGACGGAAGCGGCGGTGGCGAAGGCGTTCTGCCCGCCGGTGCCGCTGAAGACCTGGCGGGCCATGGTTTCGGATGCCACGTTTCCGGTGAGGTCGACGGGGAGCGCGTTGTTTACAGCGACAAGGTTTTCGAACTGGAGCAGGACGCGCAGGTCATCGGTGTGGGTGAAGTCGTAGAACTCGAAGTTTGGGTTGCCATCGATGTAGGCAAGCTCGTCCTTCGGGATCTGGGCAGCGGCGCTGGCCACGACCGTCCCCGGGTGGACCGCTTTGTGGCGGTTGGTGACGACGCCCTGCTCGATGAGGGCGGGAACGCCGCCGGGAAGGAGCTCGGTGTGGATGCCGAGATCGTGCCGTTCGCCGAGAAAGACCGGGAGGGCGGCCGAAACATCGCCGATGCCGAACTGCACCGTCGCGCGGTCATAAACGATCTCGGAGGCGACGAGCGTACAGATGACCTGGGCCGCGAGTTCGGTCTCTTCCGAACGCGGCGGAATCGGGACCGGCGGGGTTTCGAGCGTAAAGTGCGCCAACCGATCGAACTGCGACACATGGATGCGGTTATCGCCGCCGGTGCGGATGAAGTCGGTGTGTATCTCGCCGATAAGTCGCCCGGCACGCTTGCTGACGCCGGGGCTGAACCACGTTGCGGCGCCGAACGAACACCAACCCTCCTCGTCGGGCTCGGAGATGGGGAGCATGGCGACGTCTATGCCTGTATCGATGCCGGGTGGGAGGCGCCCTTCGCGGAACTGCGCAACGGGCACGTAGTCCATCCGGCCCTCGCGGACGCCGGGTCGGTCATACGGGCTCGCGTAGAAATTGACGATGTGGAACGCCTCGAGGAGCTCGGGACGATCCCAGTTGAACGGGGCGAGGAAGTTCAGGATGGTGACGTTTCTCAGTTCGCCCGCGCGGCTGGCGAGTGCCTGGCAGGGCTGGACGGGAACGGACGTCCAGCCGCCGACCCACACAACGTCGCCGTCGCCGATGCTGCTGACGGCCTCCTCGGGTGAACAAAGCCGTTCGGTGTAGAGTTCGCGCCAGTCCGGTGTGCCTCCCAAGTGAGCACCTCCCGCTTAGTGGCACGGAAGATACACCTCATCTCAAGTTGAATTGGGGACTGCCGGCACTCAATACAGCCGGGGGATGAGTCAGCCGGCGGCGCTGGCAGAGGCGGCTTCGTAGCCGGGGACAAACTTGCGCCATTCGGGTTGCGACCCGAGGTACGAGAAGAAGGCGTAGTAGATGGAGACACGTGGTTCGCCGGGCTGGCGGCGCATCACCATGTGTGCTTCGCGCGGGGTGCGGCCGGCCTTCTTGTGGTTACAGGTCTTGCAGGCGGTGACGAGATTCTCCCAGGTGTGCTTCCCGCCGCGGTGGCGGGGCACGACATGATCGAGCGTGAGGTCCCGTGCCTCCTTGCCGCAGTAGACGCAGGCCCAGCCGTCACGCGCGAAGATCTCCTTCCGCGTGAGGCGAACCCGCGGGCGTGGCCGGCGGATGAACTGGATGAGCCGGATGACGGAGGGGAGACGGAAGATCCTGGTCGCGCTGTGGATGACGTCGGCAGCGTGTTCGAGGACTTCGGCCTTGCCACGCAGGACAAGCACCATCGCACGCCGCACGTTACAAACGTTCAGCGGCTCGTAATTTTGATTCAGTACGAGTACAGACCCCGTATCCATGAGCACCGCCGCTGAATTGGATGGTAGCAAACGCAAGAATCGCCTCGCAATTCGAGGGTGGTAGCGGCGATTCGGATGGGGGATGGCGGTCGGGTAGAGTTGGCGGATGCCACGCGAGGGCTCGGCAGCGGATGTGCGGCGGAAGCAGGACCGGCTTCGCGCCCTTTCCCGGTCGCCGCAACTCGGAATAC
>Ga0265293_10010531_pt1 | contig 12895 bp, 14 predicted proteins | sample Munlanlewell138R_FD_192505 | JGI IMG/M metagenome (GOLD analysis project Ga0265293, IMG submission 192505) | Leachate microbial communities from a municipal landfill in Southern Ontario, Canada - Leachate well 138R | ecosystem: Engineered > Solid waste > Landfill > Unclassified | place: Canada... | reverse complement strand
GGCGCGAATAGCTGTATTGATCGGGGCACGATCCGGGCTACGCGGATCGGCAATGGCACCAAGATCGACAATCTGGTGCATATTGCGCATAATGTCGAAGTGGGGCGCGATTGTCTGTTTGCGGGGCAAGTCGGCATCGCCGGATCGACCCGGATCGGCAATCATGTCGTCTTTGGCGGGCAGGTCGGGGTGAGCGACAATATATCCGTCGGCGACGGGGTTGTCGCAGGCGGCGGATCGAAGCTCATGACCAAAGTGCCTGCGGGCCGGGTGGTTCTGGGCTATCCTGCGGTCAGGATGGACACCCATATCGATATGTATAAAGCCCTGCGCCGTCTGCCCCGGATGATGGAGCGGGTATTGGGGTTACAAGAAACTGTTTCAAAAAACGGCGACAAGGGCTAAGTCAGCACTACCAAGCAGGAGGCCAGCCGTCCATGGCGACGCAAGTAAAAGATCGGATATTTGAAATCATCGCCGAACAGGCCGTTCTGGACGTATCCGATATTTCGATGGATCAGACGCTTGAGGCGCTCGGGATCGACAGCCTCGGGCTGGTCGAGAGCATCTTTGCCATCGAGGAAGCCTTTGATATCGATGTGCCTTTCAACGCCAACGATCCTGCGGCCAGCGCATTCGATATCTCATCCGTGGCGGCGATCGTGGCCGCGGTTGAAAAGCTGGTGGCAGAACAAGCCTCATGAGGAGGGTGGTCATTACCGGCGCCGGCACGATCAATGCGCTTGGACAGGATGTCAGTTCGACGTTAGAGGCCATGCGCGAAGGGCGCAGCGGCATTTCCAATCTGGTGTTTCGCGATGTGGAACGCCTGTCGATCCGCATCGGCGGGCAGGTGCGAGACTGGGCCCCCGAGGCGCATTTCAACCGCCAGCAGATCGCGCTTTATGATCGGTTCACGCAGTTCACCCTGATCGCGGCGCGCCAGGCGATCGAGCAGGCGGGGCTGGATTTCAACGGGGTTCTGGGGGACACGTCGGGCGTCGTGCTGGGCACTGCGGGCGGCGGGATCACCACCAGCGATGAAAATTACCGCGCCGTCTATGAAGAGGGCAAGAACCGCGTTCATCCCTTTGTCGTGCCCAAGCTGATGAACAATGCCGCCGCAAGCCACGTGAGCATGGAATGGGGGTTGCGCGGCCCGTCGTTCAGTGTCGCCACGGCCTGCGCCAGTTCCAACCACGCCATGGGGCAGGCATTCAACATGATCCGCTGGGGCATGTCGGATGTCATGGTCACCGGCGGATCGGAAAGCATGCTGTGTTTTGGCGGCATCAAGGCCTGGGAAGGGCTGCGGGTGATGTCAAAAGACGCTTGCCGGCCATTTTCGCTGACCCGCAACGGCATGGTGCAAGGCGAAGGTGCGGCCGTTTTCGTGTTCGAGGAATATGACCACGCCCGCGCGCGCGGGGCCGAGATTCTGGCCGAAGTGGTGGGCTTTGCCATGACCTCGGATGCGGCCGATATCGTCATGCCATCACGGCAGGGGGCATCGCGCGCGATTGCGGGCGCGATCCGCGATGCCGGGGTCAATGTGACCGATGTGGGCTATATCAACGCCCATGGCACCGGCACGGCGGCGAATGACAAAACCGAATGCGCGGCCGTTGCCGATGTGTTCGGCACCCATGCGGACCGGTTGATGATGTCATCGACGAAATCCATGCATGGCCATGTGATCGGCGGCACCGGGGCGGTGGAATTGCTGGCCTGTATCATGGCGCTGCGCGACGGGGTGATTGCGCCGACCATCGGTTATGAGGAACCCGACCCGGAATGCGCGCTCGATGTGGTGCCCAATACCGCGCGCGAAGCGCAGGTGGATGTGGTGCTGAGCAATGCCTTTGCCTTTGGGGGCATGAACGCGGTTCTGGCGCTGCGCCGCGTGGCCTGAGTTAACCAAAAGGAAAAAGCCGCCCCAAGGGCGGCTTTTGCTGGTTTTTTTGGCGGCGAAACGAGGGTGATATTTGCGCCCGATTGGCCGGGCAGCCGGGTGCTATCTGGCATCGTTCAAGGTGCGAGATATTTTGCGGCTCTGACGTGATCCAAAGGAAAATGCCGCCCCCGGGGCGGCATTTGCAGGTTTCTTTGGCGGCGCGGATGCTGTGCTTATTGCGCGGCATTGGCCGCGGCAACGGCGTCATATCCTGCGGTAAAGCCGGTCAGCGAAATATCCAGCGTGACCCGTTGATCGGGCGCGCCAAAGGGCACGATGCTGAGTGTCGCCGCGCGGCCGGCCTTGAAGGCGGCCACGTCGCTTTCGGTCAGCCCGACGCGGGAAAAACAGCCGATCGGCGCGCAGAAGGTAAAGGGATAGCGTTTCGCGTTGGCGCTATCGACGGCGATGGTCACCTGCTCGGTCAGCAGGGTTTCGAGGGGGGTGACGATCGTGGCGCCGGCCACCGCCTGACCGCCATCGGGCAGCGGAAAGAGCGAGATTTCGGCCACGTCATTGCCTTCGGCATCGCTAAGCAATTGATAGAGATTGCAGGGATCGGGTTCCCCTTCGGGGGTGCGGATGCAGCGCATTTCCCAATCGCCATGTTCTGCCGCCCGGTAGGTGCTGCCGATGGCATCTTCGCCATTCACATCTTCGCCGAGCGACAGCCCCAGATCGGGGGTTGGCTCGGCGCCGTCGGTTTCAACCTCGGGTTCGGGGGTGACGGCATCCTGGGCAAAGGCGGCGGGGCTGATTGCGACAATAAGGGCAATGGCCGCTGCGGCAGAGCTGAGATATTTCATGATCGTCCTGTTTGTTGGCATCACATTCGCCCTTGGTCTAGCACGGGGCTGGCGCGGTGTCAGGGGGAATCGGCGGACCATGGCGCGCCGAAAAGAAAAAGGGCCGAAAATGGCCCTTTTTCCAAAGATGTTACTTGGAACATTCCCTGTCGGACACTGGCCGATCTTGTTATATCCCTGACGCTAGGGGCAATCGCGAAACCCGTCAACAAAAATTACACGATCTGTTTACCGTAAAAATTCCCGCGTGAGTGGCATGGTCTGGCTGGCGGTGCGGGGCGAAGTTTGTATTGTGAACCCGGATCAAACGGGCAGGGGGCCGGTCGTGTCAGAGGCAATATTCGTGGGCGGCGGCGGGGTGGAACATGCGCAGGCGCAAGAGCTGTTGTTGCGCTATGGCAATCGTCACGGGCTGATCGCCGGTGCAACCGGAACGGGCAAGACCGTGACCCTGCAAATTCTGGCCGAAGGGTTTTCCAAAGCCGGCGTGCCGGTGTTTCTGGCCGATGTAAAGGGAGATCTGGCCGGGCTTGCGCAGGCAGGCTCCGAGGTGGCGGGCACCCACGCAGCCTTTCAGGCACGCGCGGCGAAAATCAGGCTGACGGATTACCAATACGCGGCCTTTCCCGTCACCTTTTGGGATATTTTCGGGCAGCAAGGCCATCCGATTCGCACCACGCTGGCCGATATGGGGCCGCTGCTGCTGAGCCGGTTGATGGATCTGAGCGAGGCGCAGGAAGGGGTGCTTAACATCGCATTCCGGCTGGCCGATGACGAAGGGCTGCCGCTGCTTGATCTTAATGATTTGCGGGCATTGCTGCTGTGGGTCGGGCAGAATGCGGCGGATCTGAGCCTGCGTTACGGCAATATTTCCGGCGCATCGGTGGGCGCGATCCAGCGCGCGTTGCTGGTGCTGGAAAATCAGGGCGGCGCGCAGCTTTTTGGCGAACCGGCGCTGGAACTGGCCGATATCATCCGCACCGATCCCGATGGGCGCGGGCGGATTTCGATTCTGGCGGCGGATCGGCTGATGGCGTCGCCCCGACTTTATGCGACGTTTCTGCTGTGGCTTTTGTCGGAATTGTTCGAAGAACTGCCCGAAGTCGGCAATCCCGACCGCCCTAGACTGGTGTTTTTCTTTGACGAGGCACATTTGCTTTTCCAAGACGCGCCGCGCGCATTGTTGCGCAAGATCGAACAGGTCGCGCGATTAATCCGCTCCAAGGGGGTGGGGATCTATTTCGTCACGCAAAACCCCCAGGATCTGCCCGCGACCGTGCTCGGGCAGTTGGGCAACCGCATCCAGCATGCATTGCGCGCCTTTACCGGGATGGATCAGCGCGCCTTGCGGCAGGCGGCCCAGACCTATCGCGAAAATCCCCGCTTTACGATCGAAGAGGCCATCCGCGATGTAGGAACCGGCGAGGCGGTGACATCGCTTTTGATCGACAAGGGCATTCCGGGCATGGCCGAACGCACGTTGATCCGGCCGCCTTCGTCGAAACTGGGCGTGATCAGCGCCGAGGCGCGCGCCGCCGTGATTGCCGCATCACCGATCGCGGGGAAATATGAAACGCTTCTGGACCGTGACAGCGCCTTTGAGCGGCTGGCCCGGCGCAGCCAGATGGCCGCGCAAGAGGCCGAGGCAGACACAGCCCTTGCCGACGAGACCCGCGAATATCGCACCGCCCGCCGCTATGAAGGGCCGCGCAGCCGCAAGCGCGCGGATGACACGATCACCGACGCGATGAAAACCGCGCTGATCCGCGAATTGCGCGGCACGACGGGAAAACGGCTGGTGCGCGGGGTGCTGGGTTCGCTGTTTCGCGGGCGTTAGGATGGGGCACAGCATGTTTCATTCATGCATCAACGGATGATGCGTATTCACCAGATCGCGCAGCCTTGCATCGAGAACATGGGTATAAATCTCGGTCGTGCTTAGATCGGCATGGCCAAGCAGGGCCTGGATCGCGCGTAAATCGGCGCCGCCGGCCAGCAGATGCGTGGCAAAGGCATGGCGCAGCGTATGGGGCGACACGGCGTCCGGTGCGATCCCCGCCGCCGCCGCCAGATCTTTTAGCAGCCCATGCACCCGCACCCGTGACAGATGGCCCAGTTTGCCACGCGCGGGAAACAGAAAGGCCGAAGGCGCAGCGCCATTGGCGCGGCCCGTTTCCTCGGCCGTATCACGCGCGGCCAGCCATTCGGCCAAGGCCACGCGCGCGGGTGGGGACAAGGGCACCATACGTTCCTTGCCGCCCTTGCCGCGCACCAGAAACATGCGCGGATCGCCGCGCGCGGCGGCAACCGGCAGGCTGACCAATTCGCTGACCCGCAGGCCCGTGGCATAAAGCAGTTCCATCAGGCAGATATTGCGCAGCCGTTCTTGCGGATTGCGCCCGATATGGCGCGCGGCATCGAGCAAGGCATCGACCTGCGCTTCGTCAAGCGTGGCGGGCAGGCGGCGCTTGCGCCCCGGCCCTTTGATTTGAATGGCGGGGTTGTCGGGGCGCAGGCCTTCTTCGAAGGCGAAACGGTAAAGCTGGCGGACCGTGGCCAGCCGCCGGGACCGTGTCGCACTGGCCAGCCCCTCGGCCTCGGCCTCAATCAGCCAGGCTTCGATATCGGCGCGGGTGACATCGGCCAGACTGCGCCCGCCCAGCCAATCGGTGAAAATACCCAGATCCCGGCCATAGGCGGCCAAAGTATTGGTGGCCGCCCCCAGATCGGCCGCCTGCGCCGCCAGAAAGGCCGAAATCCAGCGGGCGTTATCGGCAGGCGCGTTCATCCGCGCCGCTCAAGCAGCAGCAGTTCCAGCGCCGACCGGCGGGCCATATCCTCAAGCCCCACGGCGCGAAACACAGCATAGCTTTCGGCCAGATCATCGAGATTGCCCTGCGCGCCGCTTTCCAGCAGCTCCAGCGCGCGCAAGATCACCTCGCCCAGGCGGCCCTCGGCCAGTGGCGCGGCCAGTCGATCAGAGGGCGCGGGGGCAGTAAACCCTTCGGCAATGGCGGCGGCCACCGCGTTAGGCGGCGTGATATCGGCCAGATTCCCCCGCGCAAGGCCGATCAGAAAGGTTTCTTCGGGCGATGCGGGCTGGCGCGCTTTGGCAAGCGTTTCATAAGCGGGCGACAACAGCCCGATGCGAAACGCCAGCGCGCCAGTATCATCAGGCAGCTCCATCCGGGCCAGCCGTTCGCCATAAAGCGCGGCAAAGGCATGATCCAGCCCGGCGCCCGCCATATCGCGCCAGGCCGCAGGCAGCGCCGCCTCAATCGCCGCCCGATCGCCCGCAGCAAGGGCTGCGTCGATGCGTTGCAGCGCGGCCACCCGATCCCAGATCCCGCCCGATGCGGCCGGCCGGCGCTGGGTATAAAGCGCATGCAGCCGCTCGGGCGGCAATGTTCCTGCGCGCACCAGCCGTTCTGCGGCCTCGATCTGGGCCTTCCAGCCGATATTGGCGCGCAGATCGGCCTGGGCAAAGGCCAGCGGTAGGGTTGCTGTGGGCAGGGGCTCGCCGATGGCCTCATAAATCCGGAACATCAGCGGGCTGGGTTGCGCAGGCGGCGGCAGGGCGGCGCTTTGCTCGGCAAATTCGGGATGCAGGAAACGCGCGAGCAGATCATCCTCGCTTTCGGTAAACATGCCAAGCGCGGTGGCGATTTCCAGCGTGACCGCCGCCGCTGCCCAATCGCCCGAACGCGCAAGACAGAAAATCCGCGTCGGAAATGTGGGCGAAAGATCGGGCATGGCGCGCAGCCGGGCGCAGGCCGCATCCTCGGAACCCAGCAGCAGGCGGCTGTCGAATTGGCGGCGAAACACTTCGGGCGCGGGGGCGGGCAGGCGCTCGATCAGCGCATCGGCATCTTCAAGCAGGCCAAGCGCCAGCAGCGCATCGACCCGCGCCAGAAACAGCGCCGATCCCGGCGTGCTGTCATGGGGCGGCGCCAGTTCCGCCAGCAAGATCGTGCGAAAAAGCGCGCGCGCCGAAGGCAGCATATCGCCGCTTATCCCCGTGATCTGGCGCGCGATATCGGCGCTTGATGACGGCCCCCACAGAGCGGCGGGCAGGCCGGTCCGCGCCGGGCGCAGCAGCCCGATCGCATCGGGCGTGGGCAGATCAAGCGGGCTGACGGTCACCGCTTCGGGCAGGGCGGATGTGGCGATATCGCCCGAAAAGGGGGGCAGACCATCGAGCGGCAGGGCAGCCGGCGTGGCGATACTGTCCGAAAGCCAGTCGATCACCGAAAGCGGGCCATCCTGCGCGCCGGCGGCCAAAGGCATGCCAAGCACGATCCCGATAATCCATCCCGCCCTGATCGTCTTAATCAACATCCAGAATGACCGGAGTAGTGGTTTCGCCGCTTTGCGGTGACATGTCACCCAGATAAGCATAGCCTACCAGCCCGACAAACCCCAGCGCCAGCAAGACCGCCAGCAATTTGAACAATCTCCACATATATGGCCTGCCTTTCCGGTGCCTCTGCCGTGATGCCGCATCTTTGCGCGGTCTGGTTGGTTTATATATGGCATTTTTCGCAAGATCACGCCATTGAGGGAACAGGAAATTCAGACGCAGGAACAGGGCTTTTGGCCTATATATTGAAAAAAACAGTGGTGCTGGTCGGAATGATGGGGGCGGGCAAGACCGCCGTGGGCACGGTGCTGGCGCGGATGCTGGGGGTGGCCTTTCTTGATTCGGATGCCGAAATCGAAAAAGCCGCCAATCTGAGCGTGGCCGAGATTTTCGCCCGCAACGGCGAGCCTTTCTTTCGCGAAAAGGAATCGCAGGTGATCGCGCGGTTGTTGCAGGGGCCGCCATCGGTGCTATCGACCGGGGGCGGGGCCTATCTGGCCGAACAAAACCGCACCGAGATTGCGCGCGCGGGTGTGGCCGTCTGGCTGAGCGCCGATGTCGAATTGCTTTGGTCGCGGGTGCGCAACAAAACCACGCGCCCGCTGTTGCGCACGCCCGATCCCAAGGCCACGTTGCGCGAACTTTGCGCCGCGCGCACGCCCGCCTATGCCATGGCCGAAATCGAGGTCGCCGCAGATGCGCATCTGTCGATCGAGGATATGGCCCAAAAGGTCATCAAGGCGCTGCTGACCCGCCCCGATGTGCTTGAGGAGATCTGAGCTATGCACAAAACCATCGTTGATGTGCCCCTTGGGGATCGCGCCTATGAGGTGCGGATCGGCCAGGGGTTGATCGCGCAAGCGGGTGCGGAAATCGCGCCACTGCTGCGCCGCCCGCGTGTGGCGGTGGTCAGCGACGAAACCGTGGCGGGGCTGCATCTGGATGCGTTGCGCGCGGGGCTGGCGGCGGGCGGGGTGGATATGGTGTCGCTTGCCCTGCCTGCGGGCGAATCGACCAAAGGCTGGCCGGAATTTTCGCGCACCGTCGAATGGCTTTTGGCACAAAAGATCGAGCGGCGCGATCTGGTGATCGCATTCGGCGGCGGGGTGATCGGCGATCTGGTGGGTTTTGCCGCCGCCGTGCTGCGCCGCGGTGTGCGGTTCGTGCAGATCCCGACCACGCTTTTGGCGCAGGTCGATAGTTCCGTGGGCGGCAAGACCGGCATCAATTCACCCCATGGCAAGAACCTGATCGGCGCCTTTCACCAACCATCGCTGGTGCTGGCCGATATTGATGTGCTGGCCACCCTGCCACAGCGTGATTTTCTGGCAGGCTACGGCGAGGTGGTGAAATACGGACTTTTGGGCGATGCGACGTTTTTTGATTGGTTAGAGGTCAACGGACCGGCGATGGCTGCGAATGATGCGGCCTTGCGGGCCCATGCCGTCACGCGCTCGGTCGAAATGAAGGCGGGTATCGTATCGCGCGATGAAACCGAACAGGGCGAGCGCGCGCTTTTGAACCTCGGCCACACATTTTGTCATGCGCTTGAGGCCGCGACCGGTTATTCCGACCGGCTTTTGCATGGCGAAGGTGTCGCGATCGGTTGCGCGCTTGCGTTCGATCTGTCGGCGCGGCTGGGGCTTTGCGCGCAGGAATTGCCCGGCCGGGTGCGCGCGCATTTGCGGGCGATGGGGATGAAGGTGGATCTGGCCGATATTGCGGGCGATCTGCCCGATGCGGACGGGCTGCTGGATCTGATGGCGCAGGATAAAAAGGTGCTGGATGGCAAGCTGCGCTTTATCCTTGCGCGCGCGATTGGCGCGGCTTTTGTGGCCGATGATGTCGATTTGGGGGTGGTGCGCGCGCTGCTGGCCGAAAACCTGTCGATGCGCGCGGCCTGAGCGATCAGGGCGCGCAGTCGGCGCGCCCTGCGAAACGCATCAAAACGGAATTTCGTCGTCGAGATCCGAACGCCCGCCACCCGATCCGCCGCCATAACCGCCGCCCGATGAACCGCCGCCGTAACCGCCCGACTGGCCGCCGCCATAGCCGCCATCATCATAGGACGATCCGCCACCGCTACCGGCGCCGCCGCCGCCTTCGCCGCGGCCATCAAGCATGGTCAGAACGCCATCAAACCCCTGCAGCACCACTTCGGTGGTATAGCGATCCTGACCGGATTGATCCTGCCATTTGCGGGTCTGCAGCTTGCCCTCGATATAAACCTTTGAGCCTTTGCGCAGATATTGCTCGGCAACGCGCACCAGCCCTTCTTGAAAGATCGCGACCGAATGCCATTCCGTGCGCTCGCGCCGTTCGCCGGTGGTGCGGTCTTTCCAGGTTTCCGATGTGGCGATGCGCAGGTTGCAGACTTTGCCGCCATTTTGGAATGTGCGCACCTCGGGGTCGCGGCCGAGATTGCCGATGAGGATTACCTTGTTTACCGAACCGGCCATGATGTTTCTCCGAATCTGCGAATATCTTGCACGGTTACACCACTGCCCGCCCCACAAGGGAAGGGCGAATCACGCATTCGGCTGATTTCACCGGGTCGGTGCCACGGCGCTGGCGCGGCTGTCGAAATCCGGCTATAATCGCGCAAAGCAAAAAAGTGAGGGACAGATGCCTTGCAAGATGCCCGTGGCGGCCGGCCTGCTGGCGGCAATGCTGCCCTTTGCGGCCAGTGCCGATACCACATTTTCATCGAAATCCCGCGCGAGCCTGTTTTCCTCGCAGCTTGACGTGCTCGATAATCGCGCGGCCGGGCAATATGCCAATTCGGTGCGTTATATGCCCAAATCCGCACTTGAGGAGGAGGCAGGCAATCTGCGCTATCAGGGGCGCTATAACGGGCCGCATCTGGCCACGGCGCGCGCTGCGGCCGAACGCTATAACGTGCCGGCCGATCTGTTCTTGCGGCTGGTGCAGCAGGAATCGGGCTGGAATGCATCCGCCGTGTCGCACAAGGGCGCGATCGGGCTGGCGCAATTGATGCCCGATACGGCGGCGCTGCTTGGCGTCGATGCCTATGATCCGGCGGCCAATCTGAACGGGGGCGCGCGCTATCTGCGGATGATGTATGATAAATTCGGCACCTGGCGGCTGGCGCTTGCGGCCTATAATGCGGGGCCGGGCGCGGTGGAAAAACACGCGGGCGTGCCGCCCTATCAGGAAACCACCACCTATGTGGCGCGGATCTGGGGGCATTAGCCATGCGCTACGGGCATGGCGCGGCGATTGCACAATCGGGCCGGATCAGCGATACAGGGGATGAACCCGCTTCGCCAGGAGCATCGCATGCGTGATCTGACCATCCCTGACCAACGCCATCCGGAAAAAGCCCATCGTCCGGATAATGTCCAACCGCGCAAACCTGACTGGATCAGGGTCAAGGCCCCGGTTTCGCGCGAATATCAGGCGACCAAGGCGATCGTGCGCGAACATCGGCTGACCACCGTGTGCGAAGAGGCCGGCTGCCCCAATGTCGGCGAATGTTGGAGCCAGGGCCACGCGACCATGATGATCATGGGCGATATCTGCACGCGCGGCTGCACATTTTGCAATGTCGCCACCGGCAGGCCCGATGCGCTTGATGTGTTCGAGCCGGGCCGGGTGGCCGATGCCGTGCAAAAACTGGGCCTGTCGCATGTGGTGATCACCAGCGTCGATCGCGATGATCTGGCGGATGGGGGGGCCGCGCATTTCGCCCAGACGATCCGGGCATTGCGCCGCAAGGCCCCGCAAACGACGGTGGAAATTCTGACGCCCGATTTCCTGCGCTGCACGCCTGATGCGCTGGAACAGGTGGTCGCGGCCAAGCCCGATGTGTTCAACCACAACCTTGAAACCGTGCCGGGCCTTTATCCGCAGGTCCGCCCCGGTGCGCGCTATTTCCATTCGCTGCGGCTGTTGCAGCGGGTCAAGGAACTCGACCCCACGATTTTCACCAAATCCGGCATCATGGTCGGTCTGGGCGAGGATCGCCAATCGGTGCTGCAGGTGATGGATGACATGCGCGCCGCCGATATCGATTTCCTGACCATCGGGCAATATCTGCAACCGACGCCGAAACATCACGCGGTGGACCGGTTCGTCCACCCCGATGAATTCGCCGCCTATGAAAAAGCGGCCTATGGCAAGGGGTTTTTGATGGTATCGGCCACGCCGCTGACGCGGTCGTCCTATCATGCGGGCGATGATTTCGCACGGCTGCGGGCGGCGCGGCTGGCGAAACTGGGCAGCTAAGGCGTATCGGTTTCGGGCTGGGGCCGCAGTTTGCGCCAGCCCCACAGGACCAGCCCGAAATAGGCCAGATCCAGCACCACCAGCGTTGCCCATGGAAAGCTGAGCAGCCCCGCGATCACGCCAACAAAGCCGATATAGAGATAGCGCACATTCTCGCGCCGGATCGTCAGCGATTTGGGCGAGAATGTCGGAATCCGGCTGATCATCATCAACCCGACAAAAATCGTATAGGCCGCGATCAGCCCGCCATGCACCACGGGCCAGTTTTCGCGCAAGGCGAACGACAGAAACAGCGGCAACATCACCAGAAATGCCCCCGCGGGCGAAGGCACGCCGGTGAAATGGCGCTCGGGCCCCTGCGATTCGCGAGCCTTGCTGGTGACATTGAACCGCGCCAGCCGCAGCACGCAGCACAGCACATAGATGGTGACCGCCACCCAGCCGGCATTGCGCATATCCTGAAAGGCCCAGAAATACATCAAAAGCGCCGGAGCCACGCCAAAGTTCAGGAAATCGGCCAGCGAATCAAGCTCGGCCCCCAGCGCGCTTTCGCTTTTGAGCATCCGTGCCAATCGCCCGTCGATCCCGTCAAGAATACCGGCCAGCATCACAAGCTGCACGGCAATGCTGAAATTTCCCTCGGCCGAAAAGCGAATCGCCGCGATTCCGGCACAGATCGCCGCCACCGTGACCAGATTGGGCAAAAGATGCGAGATGGGCAGTTCGCGGCGGGGTTTTCTGATGGGTGCCTTCATCGTTCAATCCGTGCGGGCAATGCGTTGCGGCTCGGACGTGACAAGATCCGCGATGATGGTTTCGCCTGCGGTCATGGTCTGGCCCACGGCCACCAGCGGCGCCACCCCATCGGGCAGATAGACATCGACGCGCGATCCAAACCGGATCAGGCCGAATCGCTCGCCCGTCATCAGCGGCTGGCCGGGTTTGGTCCAGCACACGATCCGCCGCGCCACCAGCCCCGCAATCTGAACCACCGCAATTTCGCGCCCGTCTGCCAGCATGATGCGCAGGCTGTTGCGTTCATTATGTTCGCTGGCCTTGTCGAGCGAGGCGTTAAAGAATTTGCCGGGCCGATAGGCGATTGCGGCCACATCGCCCGCAATCGGGCTGCGGTTCACATGGCAGTTGAACACATTCATGAACACGCTCACCCGCGTCAGTGGCACATTCGCCATGCCAAGTTCCGCTGGCGGGATCGCCGGTTCGATCAGCGAGACGATCCCGTCCGCAGGGCTGACCAACAGCCCGTCGCGCAGCGGTGTCGTGCGTTTGGGATCGCGAAAGAAATAATAGCACCAGATCGTCAGCCCGACCCCGATCCAGCCCAGAATCGGCGTGAGCCAGAACAGAACAATCGTCACCAGCCCGAAGATGGCCACAAATTTGTTGCCTTCGGGGTGCATGGGCTTGAGAAAGGTATCGCGCATTTTCATTGTGTGGGGCCCGCCAGATCCGCTGCATTGGTGCAAGCCAAAGCACTAGCCTGTTTTTGTTGCCCCATTCAATGCT
>Ga0265293_10010528_pt1 | contig 12899 bp, 6 predicted proteins | sample Munlanlewell138R_FD_192505 | JGI IMG/M metagenome (GOLD analysis project Ga0265293, IMG submission 192505) | Leachate microbial communities from a municipal landfill in Southern Ontario, Canada - Leachate well 138R | ecosystem: Engineered > Solid waste > Landfill > Unclassified | place: Canada... | reverse complement strand
CGCTGCAAGGATTATAATTACAATCCCGTTTAAGAACATCTTATTCATATTTTCACCTATAAGAAAATTATTATTGTTTTTAAATACAATCATTAGACATAATGTATTTGAAATAGGTTTAATATTTCAATAAAAAAATTAAAATTATTTTTTGATACATTTAAATGTGATGCTGAATAAATCGAGTGGTTTAAATACATTTTTATTGTTTCAGTTTACTGAAAGGAATTTCATTTATTAATATTCTTATTTTATTGCCAATGTCATGTTAGAAAAATTATGATCAATGAGAATATTTATCTCCTAAATACATTTCGTATTTCCTGAATGTTCAATATTTTAAATTTAACAACAAGAAAGATGTAAACTATTAAACTGAATAACGCAACTATGAATGTATTAATTCCGTAATCTAATGCTAAAAAAGCAAAACCGAACAAGGGTAGTGATATCAGAAATAATGGTTTAATAGTTTCCAAATGTAATCTTTTCAATGTATTATAAAAAATTATCATAATCACAATCAATACTGAAAGTTCACAAACAACAGTAGCAATTGCCGCACCGTAAAATCCGTAATGCGGTACTAAGAGAATATTGATAGCTATAACAGCAATGAAGCCTGCAAGGTTTGCAAACATCACTAATTTTTCACGTTTCCATGAAATTAAAGTGCTGAAATAGGCAGAGCTTATGTATTGGATTAATATTGTAGGTGATAAAATTTTAATCAATGTACTTGTTTTTTCATACTTATCGCCTAAAATCCAAATAATTGAATCCGAGAAAGTAAACATACTGAACGAAATAAGTACACCCGACAATAAATTCAACATCATAAATTTCGACATAAGTGAGTTACGATCTTCGATACTCGACATTTGGGATAATTGCGGGAAAAATGCACCTTGCATGATTGTAGCAGGTATAAGAGAAAATACTATTATCTGGAAGGCAGCTCCGTATATACCCGTCTGGTAATCACCGTGATAGATTGATAAAAACTGAACTGTAATTATATTATACATTGACAGTAGAATGAATACAAATCCTACTCTCATGGATTCATAGCTCAGACTTTTAATAAAACTCTTACTATACTTAAATACCGGAAAACCATAATACCTAATATAGTATATTATCATCCATACAACATTAACAAAGAAAGAAAGGACAATAATCCAGACTGCGGTAAAGAAGTCATCTTCGCTACGAACAAAAATAATTAAACCTATCAGATTCGACACATTGACAAGTATCGAACGGACGGCTATTATATGCATTCTCTCAACAGCCTGAAATACCCAATTTAATTGAATGCTGTTACTTAAAAGCATAATGCCGTAAATATATGTTGCAATTTTTGTCTTCTCGCTAACATCTCCTAGGGCAAATTCAAAAAAAGCAAACAATAGTGCATAAGTAATGATTGCAATTACTACGCGTAAAGTAACAATTGAACCTACGTAGGTGTTGATTCTATTTTTGTCTCTTGCAATTTCTCTTATGCCTACCTGATCGAAACCAAGCAGCACAAATACAAGCACAGCCTGCACCGAAGCCTTAGCAATTGTCAAAGCGCCATTATTTTCAGGTCCGATTATTTTAATCAGATAAATGGAAAATACTACCGCGAGCCCTTTGCCCGCCAGCTCGGCGACGCTCATCGAGAAAAGATTTTTAATGATTTGTTTTGATGAACTCATTTATTTATACAAATCAACCCACCATTCTAATTTCAATTCCGGAAAAATCGCATTTCTCTTCTCTGTTTCTTCGATGTATTTTAAGTCTTCCGGCAGAATATTATTGATATCCTTATATTTCTCTATAAGCTCACAAAGTCTAAGAAAATCCGAATGATGATACGTGAATCTTTGCTCTGCATAGTCTTGAGCAGATTTAGTATAAATCAAGAACTGCCAGTCGGAACTTTGCATAAGCATCAGCTCCCTGAGAGCCTGTAATGCAATTCTATGCTGCACTTGATTCATCTTGACAATAGGATACTTTTCGAAGATATTGTTAAGTCTTAATTCATCATTATAAATTAGTTCCCAAGTCCAGGTATTATTCGGATTAGACCACACATCATGGTTATTGTTTACACCCCAAGAGCCTTCGGGCAGAGTAACGACCTCTTTGGGATTAATATAGTTCAGCTGCTCGGAAGCTGTCACGGAATTAACATAAGGAGAATGATGCAGTCCCTTGATAACAGCTTTTATAAACAATGGTCCTTCAAACCACCAATGTCCGAACAATTCCGTATCGAACGGAGTACATAAGGTTGCGAACCTTCCCGTCTTGTTTTTGTAATGATTACTCGTGTTTTCGAGATGATGTATATAATGCATCGCCTGCTTGTCAATCTTATCATGAACCCAATCCGGATGGTACAAGGACTTATACATCATATCGGCTTTACTGTCGGTAACCCTCCAATATCGCAGCCACGATTCTACATGTTTCTTATGGAAGTCAAGATAGTCAGGTTCAGCAGGATAACCTACCTCCCCGCTCCAGACTTGCATTGAAATTTTGCTATGTCTTGTAAAAACCGCTGCTGTTCCGTATTCTGTTCTTTCACTCGAGCTGACATTATATATCTGTAAGGGCGAATTGTCAAAATATCCGGCACCGTACGGATAATTCGGTGAATTAAGGCTTATAAATTCATTGTGTTCATCATCGGCATATATTCCAAGAGCTCCAGCCCTTGAAATCAAATCCTCATCGGTAACAAAATATTTCAATCCGTGTGCAGACAAGATTTGTTCGACACCTGTCCTTAAACGCTTACTATGAAAAGGTTGAACGGGAATATAAGTATGCCATTCATAAGAAGGTCTGTATGCACATTCCGGCAACCAACTGCCACGCGGCTCCATTCCAAAGTGTTTCTTATAATTTTCGACAGCTGCCTTGAACTGCAAATTTACACTTTTATCATATCCGAGAAGAGGAGAATAGCCGTGAGTTGCGCCACAAGTCATAATTTCTATCGCACCCTTATTTTGCAATTCTCTTAATGCTCCGATAATGGAAGAATTATACTTATTCAAAAATTCAGACTTACGAGCATTAAACCATTCTTCCCAAAATACTGTCAGCCAAATATGATGCTCGGAGTAAGAATTTGCCCTGAAGTCACTTCTATCTTTCTGAGCTGCTGAAATCATTTTATCACAATAATTAACAAATTCGCTTTTGAAATCCGGATGTTCCAGTTGCTCACACAGCACAGGTGAAATATCCAAAGTAAGTGCCGGTCTTATACCTTCTTCGAGAAGTTCGTTGAAAACATTTAAGAGAGGTATATAGCACTCAGCCACAGCTTCGTTAAGCCAATCAACCCCATGCGGAGAATGACCGTGATGAAGCACCCAAGGCAGATGAGTATGAAGTATAAGAACAAAATTACCGGAATGCATATCAAAACCTCTTAATTAATTTTTGGACTTCCGGGAGAAAATCCCGGGAAATTGTTTAGACCGTTGCTGCCGTCAATATTAATTTCACCGTAAGAATTTTCAAATCTGGCAATATTTTCATTTAAAGCTTTAAGCAACATCTTAGCATGTTGCGGAGTCATTACTATTCTTGCATGGACCTTAGCTTTAGGCACACCTGGAAGAACTCTTGTAAAATCAACTATAAACTCAGCAGGCGAATGTGATATAATCGCGAGATTGGAATAAATTCCTTCAGCTTCTTTTTCACCAAGTTCAATGTTTAACTGTTGTTGCATCGGTTTCATTTTTTCCGACATGATGATTATCCTTTCAATTAATTATAATATTTTATAGATGTTTTAATTGTAATATTAGTTTAGAATATTTCATATTCAATAAAAAAAGCTGTCCTCTGTGAATGAGAACAGCCTTTTTGATATTCGAGTTAATTTTACACTGAAATATTCTGTGCTTCAAGCTCTTCTTCAATTTCTTGCGAAACATCGGCGAGCGGGTCTTTAGATTTAGTATAACTTGCTTTGCCGAAAATATTACCAACATCAGACAGCCAAGACATCTCCTGATACTGTCTCAAACCGGTACCTGCGGGGATTAATTGACCTAAGATGATATTTTCTTTCAAGCCTGCGAGGTTGTCCACTTTAGCGGCAACTGATGCTTCAGACAAGACTCTCGTTGTTTCCTGGAATGAAGCGGCAGACAGCCAACTTTCTGTAGTAAGCGAAGCCTGCGTAATACCTAATAGAATAGGCTCTGAAATTGCAGGTTCAGCGGGTTCGAACTCAGCAATTCGCAAATTCTTCTTCTTGAGGTCATTATTAATTTCACGAACCTTCCGTTTCTGAGTAAGATAACCTTCACTGTACTTTGATTCACCTTTGTCAGTAATCACTACCATATTTTTGATAACTTGATTCTCATCGTTGAACCTTTGTCTGTCAACGTTATCATTTTCAAGGAGATTCGAGTCACCTGATTCTACGATTCTTACTTTCTGAAGCATTTGACGAACGATTACTTCTATATGTTTATCATTGATCTTCACGCCCTGCATACGATAAACTTCTTGAATCTCGTTTACAAGATATTCTTGTACAGCGTTTGCACCCTTAATTCTCAAAATGTCATGAGGATTGATTGAGCCTTCGGTCAAGCGGTCACCTGTTCTCACGAAGTCACCTTCCTGTACAAGGATATACCTGCCGACCGGAACACTGTATTCAATCTTAGTCTTACCATCCTGTGAAGTAACGACGACGATTCTCTGTCCGCGTTTCATTTTTTCAAAGCTTACGATACCGTCAATATCGGACACGATAGCCGGATTCTGTGGTGAACGTGCTTCGAAAAGTTCGGTAACTCTTGGAAGACCGCCCGTGATATCTCTTGTTCTGCCAAGGTCTCTCGGGATTTTCACCAATGAAGTACCTACACCAACTACATCGTTGTCATCAACTCTCAATTGAGCTCTTGACGGGATATTGTAAGATTTAAGTACCATACCGGTATCGTCAATTATTTCTATTGTCGGAATTTTCGCCCTGTCTTTAGAATCAATTACGATTTTAGTAATGTGACCTGTTTGCTCATCATTGACTTCACGATAAGTAACATTGTGCAAGAGGTCGCGGTAACGAATTCTACCCGCAAATTCGGTAATGATGGTAGCATTATACGGGTCCCATTCATAAATCACATCACCTTTTTTAACTTCTTTACCGTCAGAAACCGAGAGTACAGCACCATAAGTAACATCGTATTTGGTTAAGGTTCTATTATTTTCAGGGTCAACAATATGTATCGTGCCACTTCGACTGACGGCGATTGTTATAGTACCTTCATCACCTTCATAGCTGATGGTTCTGATATTCTCAAAACTGATTACGCCGTCAAATTTCGCAACTACCGATGACTGTGAAGCAACAAGTGCAGCAGTACCACCGGTATGGAATGTACGAAGTGTAAGCTGTGTACCCGGTTCACCAATTGATTGAGAAGCGATAGTACCTACGGCTTCACCGATATCCACCAATTGTCCTGTAGCAAGGTTTCTGCCATAACACTTGGCACATACACCTTTACGACTTTCACAAGTCAGAACCGATCTGATAAGGACTGACTCTATAGAAGTAGATTCAATTTTAGCAGCGACATCTTCATCAATCAAGCCGCCTGCCTTAAGAATTAATTTATCGGTCAATGGATCAATAATATCTCTTAGTGCAGTTCTGCCGATGATTCTTTCTGTAAGAGGTTCTTTGACTTCTTCACCATCTTTGAGAGCAGTCATCTCGACTCCGCGAATAGTGCCGCAATCTGCTTCGGAAATAATAACATCTTGAGCTACATCATGCAATCTTCTTGTCAAGTAACCGGCATCAGCTGTTTTCAATGCAGTATCAGCAAGACCTTTTCTTGCACCGTGAGTTGAAATAAAGTACTCAAGGATTGACAGACCTTCTTTAAAGTTTGAAATAATCGGATTTTCAATCAATTCACCGGTTGAGCCGGACAATGATTTCTTCGGTTTAGCCATGAGCCCTCTCATACCTGCAAGCTGTCTAATCTGCTCTTTGGAGCCTCTCGCCTTTGAATCAAGCATCATCCAGAATGTATTGAAACCTTGTTTATCTCTCTGCATTTCTGAATATAATTTGTCTGCAACCAGGTTGGTTGCTGTTGACCAAGTGTCAATAATTTTGTTATATCTTTCACCTGAGCTTATAACACCATTCCTGTATGCTTCTTCAATTTTATCAACTTTACCTTGAGCATTGAGAATAATATTACGTTTCAAATCAGGAATAACAACATCATGAATAGAAACAGACAAGCCACCTTTTGTTGCAAAAAAGAAGCCGGTATCTTTTAATTCATCAAGGAATTCTACTGTTTTTGCTAAACCTGCACTACGGAAGCAATTACCGATGATTTGACGGAGACGATTCTTTGTCAACAACTCATTGATATAGCCTAACTCTTCAGGAACGATTAAATTTAATATTACTCTTCCGACTGTCGTATCAATCATTTTACCGTTATGACGTACACGAATCTTTGAATGTAATTCTACTTTACCCTGGTCATAAGCGATATTTACCTCGTCAGTAGAAGAAAATACCTTACCTTCTCCAATGCAGCCTGAACGCTGTTTTGTAAGATAATATACGCCGAGAACCATATCCTGTGAAGGAACTGTGATAGTATCACCATTCTGAGTATGCATAATGTTATGTGGAGCAAGCATCAAAAGCATTGCTTCAAGCTGAGCTTCATAGCTTATAGGCACATGTACAGCCATTTGGTCACCGTCAAAGTCAGCATTAAATGCAGTACACACTAAGGGGTGCAATTGAATGGCTTTACCTTCGATTAATCTCGGTTGGAATGCCTGAATACCAAGTCTGTGTAGTGTAGGAGCACGGTTTAACATAACCGGATGCCCTTCGATGACTTTCTCAAGGATATCCCAAACTTCATTGGTTTTTCTCTCGACCATCTTCTTGGCACTTTTCACTGTCTTGACGTGTCCTCGTTCAATCAAACGTCTGATGATAAAAGGTTTGAACAGTTCAACAGCCATATCCTTCGGAAGACCGCATTCATGAATTCTTAGCTCCGGACCAACGACGATTACCGAACGTCCCGAGTAGTCAACACGCTTTCCAAGAAGATTCTGACGGAAACGTCCTGTTTTACCTTTCAAAGTATCGGCAAGAGATTTCAAAGCACGTTGTGATTCACTTCTTACCGAGCGGCGACTATTGTCAAACAAAGCATCTACTGCTTCTTGCAGCATCCTCTTCTCATTTCTGAGGATTACTTCCGGTGCCTTGATGTCAATCAATCTTTTCAGACGATTATTTCTTATTATAACTCTTCTGTACAAATCATTTAAGTCAGAAGTAGCAAATCTTCCGCCTTCGAGCGGCACCAACGGTCTCAAATCCGGAGGAGTAACCGGAATAACATCCAGCACCATCCAACTTGGTTCGTTTGGAAGATTGCCTTTAGCACTATTCTTGAAAGCATCAAGCACGCGCAGTCTCTTCAACAAGTCTGTTTTCTTCTGCTGTGAAGTCTCGACTTTAAGAATTTCTTTCAGCTCGAAATATTGTTTCTCCGGTTCGACACGCTTCAGAAGTTCCTTAATGGCTTCACCGCCGATCAAAGCTATAAACTTATTAGGGTCTTCATCATCGAGTAAAAGTTCTTCTTTTGGAAGGTCTTCGAGAACATCGAGATACTGTTCTTCGGTCAAAAGGTCTTTCTGCTGTAATCCGGTCTTACCGGGCTGGACAACAATATACGATTCATAATAAACTATTCTTTCAATATCTTTCGTAGGCATTCCTAATATTGCACTTATTTTGCTGGGCAGAGTTCTTAAAAACCAAATGTGAACCACCGGAACAGCGAGCATGATATGCCCCATGCGTTCGCGACGCACTGATTTTTGAGTAACTTCGACACCGCATCTATCACAGACAATGCCTTTATATCTGATTCTTTTGTATTTACCGCAAGCACATTCCCAGTCACGAATCGGACCAAAAATCTTTTCACAGAATAATCCGTCCTTCTCAGGTCTGAAAGATCTGTAATTTATGGTTTCAGGTTTAGTTACCTCGCCGTGTGAGCGATTAAGTATATCATCCGGTGAGGCAATTTTAATGGAAATCTGCCTGAAACCTCTTCTCGGTATTGACATTGATTGCATGGAAATACTCCTTCAAATCTATGAGTTTTCATTTAATAATTTTCTTTTTGTATCAGTAATGCGGGACATTTCACTGCCCCGCAAATCGGAATAAAAGCTATTCAATGTGAATATCCAGACATAAGCCCTGAAGTTCGCGTACAAGTACGTTAAACGATTCAGGTATATTCGGGTCGGGCATATTTTCACCTTTAACAATTGCTTCATACATCTTGGCTCGACCTGTCACATCATCACTCTTCATGGTAAGCATTTCTTGTAGAGTATGAGCGGCACCATAAGCTTCTAAAGCCCATACTTCCATCTCACCAAGTCTCTGTCCGCCGAACTGTGCTTTACCACCTAATGGTTGTTGTGTAATCAAGCTGTATGGTCCTATTGAACGTGCATGCAACTTATCTGCCACAAGATGTGCAAGCTTAAGCATGTAAATAACACCGACAGTAACTTTCTCATCGAATTTGTCACCGGTTCTTCCATCGTAAAGTACGGTTTTACCTTCTCGAGGCAAGCCTGCTCTTTCGAGATAATCTCCAACTTGGTCCCAAGTTGCACCATCGAAGATCGGTGTTGCAAAATATGTCCCAAGCTTGGTACCTGCCCATCCAAGTGCTGTTTCGTACAACTGTCCAAGGTTCATACGTGATGGTACGCCCAAAGGATTAAGTACTATATCAACCGGTGTTCCGTCAGGTAAGAACGGCATGTCTTCCGGATTGACGATTTTTGAAACTATACCTTTGTTACCATGTCGTCCGGCCATCTTGTCACCGACTTGAAGTTTACGTTTCTTAGCTACATAAACCTTTGCCATTTGAAGAATACCCGGTTGCAACTCGTCGCCTGCCGCTAACTTATTTTTCTCGGCGCGGAAATTACTCTTTTCGTCATTTCTTTTAACATTATAATTGTTGACTATTGCAACAAGTTTTGCGTTCTTTTCATCATCGGAAAGAATAGGCTGTTCCACATCAAGCATATCAGGCTTAAGAATGCCTTCATCAAATTTTGTGAAAACATCTTTACTGTTAACTTTAGAGCCTGCCCTGAATACAGAAACACCGTTAATCAGACGCAATCCTAAGATTTTTTCACCGTCTAAAAGGCGTGCTATTCTGTTGAGACAGTCATTATCTATCGCTTTGAGAGTTTCTTTCTCGAGTTTAGAGATTTGGTCTTGACGTTTCTTTTCAAGAGCTCTTGTATCTTTATCCATTGTAAGAAGTCTTCTTGTGAAGAGCTTGGTATTGATAACAACTCCTTTAAGTCCGGGCGTAGCTTTCAAGGACACATCTTTAACATCACCGGCTTTATCGCCAAAAATTGCTCTAAGAAGTTTTTCTTCAGGTGTGGGGTCAGTTTCGCCTTTCGGAGTTATCTTACCAATAAGTATATCACCTTCATTAATCTTGGCACCAATACTAACAATACCTGTTTCATCAAGATCTTTGGTAGCTTCTTCGCTCACGTTAGGAATTTCACGCGTGAATTCTTCTTCGCCGCGTTTTGTATCACGTACTTGTAGGGTAAATTCTTCAATATGGATTGAAGTAAACACATCGTCTGCGACCATTCTTCTTGAAATAATTATCGCATCTTCAAAATTATAACCTCTCCAAGGCATGAAAGCAACCAGAACATTCTGTCCCAAAGCCAATTCACCTTTATCGGTGGAAGCACCGTCAGCAAGAGGTTGTCCTTTGATAACTCTTTGTCCTACTTTTACAACAGGTCTTTGGTTAATACATGTATCTTGATTTGTTCTAAAGAACTTCATTAATTTGTAAGTTACGACTTCCTCATAGTTGAAGGAAATAAGTTTTTCCTCTTCAGTCCTGTTGTCATCGTATCTTATGGTAATATATTCAGAGCATACATATTCGACGACACCGCTTCTTTCTGCAAGAATCAAGGTCCTTGAATCTTTGGCTACTTTAGCCTCCATACCGGTGCCTACTATCGGAGCACTGGGTCTCAATAGAGGTACAGCTTGACGTTGCATGTTTGAACCCATGAGTGCACGGTTTGCATCATCATGCTCGAGAAACGGAATCAAGGATGAAGCTGGTGAAGTGATTTGGTCTGTAGATATATCAATATAATTCACTTGGTCAGATTCAACAAGTACAAAGTCACCTGAACGTCTTGCTCTGAGTTTATCTCCAATCAAATTTCCATCCTGGTCAGTAGGAGTTGATGCAGGAACAACTATCAAACCATCTTCCTTATCGGCAGGTAAAAATTCTATTTCATCGGTTACTTTACCATTTACTACTTTACGATAAGGAGTCTCAATGAATCCTAAGTAATTTATTCTTGCGTGCATAGCAAGCGAAGAAATTAGACCGATGTTGGGACCTTCGGGGGTTTCAATTGGACATAATCTTCCGTAATGTGTATAATGAACGTCACGCACTTCGAATCCGGCTCTTTCACGAGTCAAGCCGCCGGGTCCTAAAGCTGAAGTTCTGCGCTTGTGGGTTAATTCTGAGAGTGGATTGGTTTGATCCATGAATTGTGAAAGCTGATTTGTTCCGAAGAACTGATTTACAACAGAACTGATAGTTCTTGCATTTACAAGTTCCGAAGGAGTTAAATTTTCACCGTCGTGGATACTTAAGCGTTCTCTTATCGTTCTTGCCATTCTCGACAAGCCTACGTTGAACTGTGCATTCAACTGTTCACCCACTGTTCTTACTCGACGATTTCCAAGGTGGTCAATATCGTCACCGGAAATTTTATTGTCATGAAGATGAATCAAATGTTTGATGATTGAAACAAAGTCTTCTGTAGTGAGAGTAGTTTCTTCAATAGGAATTTTCAGGTTTAATTTTTCATTAATACGGAATCTGCCGACTGTTCCGAGATCATATCTTTTCGGGTTGAAAAACAACTTTTCAAGCAAAGCTTCGGCTGTTTCAATATCGGGCGGCTCACTTGAACGGAGCTGTCTGTAGATTACTTCAAGAGCGTCTTCACGGTTTCTTGCTGTGTCTTTTGTCAAAGTTTTGGCAATTACCGGCTCCTCGGTCGGGTCATAAGCTTTATATACTCTTATAGGCAATACTTCGGTAGCCTTAATTTGCTCAATAAGCTCGGGAGTTATGACCATGTCACGAGTAGAAATTATTTCCCCTGTAGTCAAATCAACCACATCGGAAGCGATTCTTCGTCCCAAGAAGCTGTCGTCAACATTGGTAGGGTCAACATCTTCAGCCAGGTCAAAAAGTTGTAATATATCTTCATCGGAAGAAAAACCGATAGCTCTCAGTAGTGTTGTTACCGGGAATTTTTTCTTTCTGTCAATATAAGCATACATGACATCATGAATATCAGTAGTAAATTCTATCCATGAACCTCTGAAAGGTATGATTCTGGCAGTATAGATTCGAGTACCGTTCGGATGTATGGCATCATCAAAAAACACACCCGGAGAGCGGTGAATCTGACTTACAATAACTCTCTCTGCACCATTAATAATAAAAGTTCCACGCGGAGTCATAGCCGGAATATTTCCAAGATAAACTTCCTGCTCTACAGATTCGATATAATCCTCAGAACCTTTTTCTGCTTTACTTGAAAGTCTTAATTTGGCTTTTAACGGTTTTGCGAAAGTAAGCTCACGCTCACGACACTCTTCTTCGCTGTATTTAGGTTTTTCAATAGTATATTCGACAAAATCAAGTTCAAAAATCGAAGAAGCATCTTCAATAGGAAAATTGATATTAAATGCAGCTTGCAATCCGACATTCAGTCGTTTTGTAGAATGCACTTCTTCCTGAAGAAACTCTTTATATGAATCTAACTGAATACTCAACAAATCAGGGTAGTCGGATGTTACTTTAGAGCGAGAAAAGTTGATTCTCCTACGTAGTCTGACAATTCCGTCATCGCTTTCAAGAAGCTTCATTTCGCCACTGTCGTAGTCTTTATAGCTCTCCAACAAAGCGCTGGTGCTTACATTCTCATATTCTTCAAAGTTATCACCAATTTCCATTGAGCACCTCCTGTAATTGCATGGAATATAAAAAAAGGATTTTATGACTTACCTTTCGCGTTGAAAGAAAAGTCATAAAACCCCGTAAATAATTTTTTTGAAACATCAATAATTTTTGTAATTTAGAAATATTGATTTTGACAAAACTCGGCAAAATAAGTAAGTACGTTAATAATTCTATTTCAAAACAACAAAAGGGGCTGGCGGAAATATTCCGCCTTCCCCGTTTGCAACATTAAGACCGGTTTACTTTAAAGTAACTTTTGCACCGGCTTCTTCAAGTTTCTTCTTGAGTTCAGCAGCCTCATCTTTACCTACTGCTTCCTTGACAACTTTCGGAGCAGCTTCTACAAGGTCTTTAGCTTCTTTCAATCCAATGCCTGTAATTTCGCGAACGACTTTAATAACGTTCAACTTGTTAGCACCGATTTCAGTAATTTCTACATCAAATTCTGTTTGCTCTTCAGCAGCAGGAGCAGCTTCACCTGCAGCCGCAGGCATCATGCCACCCATCATTACGGGTGCTGCAGCGGTAACGCCGAATTTTTCTTCGAGAGCTGTTTTAAGTTCAGCTGCTTCAACAAGTGTTAAGGAGCCGATTTCTTCTACTAATTTTTCTACTTTTTCTGACATTTTATATCTCTAAATAAAATTAATTTACAAAATATTTAAATGAATTAAGCCGCATTATTTTGTTTTTTAGCGA
>Ga0265293_10010527_pt1 | contig 12899 bp, 13 predicted proteins | sample Munlanlewell138R_FD_192505 | JGI IMG/M metagenome (GOLD analysis project Ga0265293, IMG submission 192505) | Leachate microbial communities from a municipal landfill in Southern Ontario, Canada - Leachate well 138R | ecosystem: Engineered > Solid waste > Landfill > Unclassified | place: Canada... | reverse complement strand
CGGCGGTCAGCACAAGGTTTCGGGATTTTTGACACAGTCGGTATAGGGAAAGAGAAATTCTCTGATGCCGGCGGCGTAGGGGGCGATGTCGTACTGCCCGTAGTAGAGCACCAGTCCCTCCGGGCGGCAGTAGAACCGCTCGGGGCGGAAAGTCTCGCGCGCCAGCTCGGGGGCATCGTCAAAGTAAAGCTCCGACTCGCGCCGGATGGCGGCGGCGACCGCCGGCAGCAGGTAGGCCTCGGGGCCGGGCGGGTGGCAGACCAGTTTTTGTAACGGCACCGGGCGGCAACGGTCAAGCTGCCATGTCTCGGACTGTCGGGCGGTGGTGCCGTGCGCGCCTCCCGTGTACTCGTACCGGTCAAAGTACAGGCTGAGAATGCAGGCGTGCAGATAGGTCACCTCCAAGACCTGCACCGCCTCAAAGACCCGCACGGGGTAGCCGTGCCGCAAGTCATCCCGGTACTGCGCCGCCGCCTGCCGGAACAGCCGGCCCCGGCAATACCGCGCATACGAGAGAGCCTCTTGCCGCCAGTGCCGGTTGAGCGCCGGGAGGCACCCCCGAGCCGGGACAAGCTCGGGGTACGCGATGGTATAAGACAGCAGTGTCACGCCGCAGTACGGCAACTGCCCGCTCAGGGTGAGCGTGCGGACGGTGATGGGTGGCTCTGTCATCAAAAACCTTCTCCCTGCCGCGACTTGGCGGCCCTTTTGATACAGTCTATGCGGCGGGGGCCTCTCCCGCGCCGAAAGCAGCGTGCCCTTGCCCCGCCCGGCTTGCCGGCGGGGCGGTGCTTTTTTTGCGCGGCGGGCACTAAAAAAAATTGACAAAGGCGAAAAAATGTGTATAATGTAAGTATCCTTTCAAGGGAAAGGATATTTTTGGAAATATAACCGGCGCAACGGCGCAACGGCGAGGGGTGGCCGCCCGATCAGGACGGTTTTCACTGCCCCGTTTTGAACAGAAGTGTGGCACGAAAAAGTGTGGTGCGACGGACTGCTCACCCCGCTTTATCGGTGTGGCACTTTTTTTGGCCCATTTTTCCGCCGGGTGCGGCGGGGACGGCTACGGCGGACGCGTCCGCCGGGTGCGGTGTGTATAGTCGGGGCGCTTCGCAGCAAAGATAGTTTGTATAGCCGGGGCGCCGGTGGGCGGGGCGGCCACAGGGCACAGAGGCTCCGTCAAGAGCAAGCCGGATGCCTGACCATCAAGGAAAGATGACGAGAAAACCATGAACAAAAGACAAAAACAAATTCTGTTTGTGACGCTGGTGACGCTGGCGGTCATTGCCGCGCTGATCGCGGTGGTCCTTGTGACCCAAGGGCAGCCCGAAAAGGACGAGAGCCTGGGCGAGGTCATGCGGGACGCGGTGCTGCACGAGCAAAACAAGGTGAGCCTGTTCGGCCTGCCGGTCAACCTGTCGGTGGCCTCCGGGTTCTTGCTGACCGGGGTGCTGCTCTTCTTGGCATTGCTCGCGCGGCTGTTTGTCATCCCGCGCTTCCGGGACAAGCCGGGGCGGCTGCAAAGTCTGCTCGAGCTGCCCGTGTCCTTCTTTGAGGACCTCGCCAAAAAGAACAGTCCGACCCACTACCGCTTTTTGGGGGCGTATGTGTTCGGCGCGGGGGTCTACATTTTCGCGGGCACCCTGATGGAGCTGTTCGGCATCCAGGTGCTCACCACCGCGGGGCACTCGGTCAGCCTGCCCGCCGTGCTGGCCGATATCAACGCCGCTCTGGCCATGGGCTTTCTGTCCTACGGGGTCATCCTGGTCGGCGGTCTGTGCACCAACCGGGTGCGGGGCGGACTGCATGCCCTGAAGGACTTTTCCCTGCCCGTTTCCATGAGCTTCCGCCTGTTCGGGGCACTGCTGAGCGGGCTGCTTGTCTCGGAGCTGGTCTACTACTTTATTTATACCGGCTTTGTGCTGCCGGTGCTGGTGGCGGTCCTGTTCACCCTGCTGCACGCCGTCATTCAAACCTATGTGCTCACCCTGCTCACCGCCCTGTTTTTCGGAGAGGCGACCGAGCCGCACCACAAGGAGCCCCATCAAAAGAACAAGCGGGGGGGCGCGCCGACACCGCCGCCCGCCGGCATACCGCCCGAGGGAGAACCGGCAACCGGCCCATAGCCCCCCGCCGGAGTCCCTGTCCGCCGCACCAACGCGGCACCGTATTCCCTGCCACCCGCCGGCCCCGCCGGTGTCCCTTGCCGCGGGTGCCCTTCCATCATTTGAACACATATTTCGGAGGTTGTTATGTCTGTCACTACCCGTACGCCGGCCCGCATCCTGGCCTGTCTGTTCCTCGCACTGCTGCTCTGTTCCCTGTTTGCCGTCGGGGCAAGCGCCGCCCCCGCTGACGAGGGCGCTGAAGAAACGCCTGCTGAGGCCGCCGCAGAGGCGACCACCGCCAAAGCCTTTTCCGCCGCGCTGGTGCTGGGCCTGCCGGCGAGCCTGGGCGCCCTTGCCATGGGCTTTGCCATCGCCAAAGCCGTGGAGGGCATCTCCCGCCAGCCCGAAGCCGAGGGGAAAATCCGGGGGGCGCTGATGGTGGGCTTGGTCTTTGTGGAGACGCTGGTCATCTATGCGCTGATCGCCGTCATCCTGATGATTTTCGTGTTGTGAGTGAGAGGATACCATGAGCATGCCCCTGAACATTGATTGGTTGCAGATACTGCTGCACCTGTTTAATTTTGTGATCCTGGCGGGCGGCCTGACGCTGCTGCTGTACGTCCCGGTCACCCGCTTCATGGCGGGGCGGCAGGGGCGGTTCGAGCAGCGGGAGCAGGATCTGGCCCGCCGTGAGGCGACGCTTGCCGACAAAGAGCGGCAGTACGCCGAGCTGTGTCGGCAGGCCGAGGACAAGCAGCGCGCGCAGGACGAAGCCGCCGAGGCGCAGCGCCGTGCCCTGCTCGAGGCAAGTGAGGCAGAGGCGCGGCAAGCCGCCGAGGGCATCCTCGCGCAGGCGCGGGCGGACGCCCGACGGGAGCGGGAGCAGGCCCTCTCGAATATCCGCGAGGAGGTCACCGAGCTGGCCCTGCTCATCGCGCAGGGGATCCTGGAGCGGGAGATTTCCGCGGAGGAAAACGCGGCCCTGATCGACGCCTGCCTGTCCGACTGGAGCCGACAGACATGAGAAAAATCACGGTCATCACCAGTATGGAGCTGACCCCCCGCCAGCAGCGGCAGATCGAGTCGGTCTTTGTCCCCAAGTACAAAGAGCGGCTGGAGTTCGTCTACCTGCTCGACCAGGCGATGGTGGGGGGCATTGTGGTCTTTGACGGCGAGATGGTCTATGACGGCTCGGTAAAGACCAAAATCACACAGATAAGGAGCAAACTGATCCATGGCTGAGTCGGGCTATGCCTTCGTCACCAAAGAGCTGCTCGAGCAGGTGCAGAAGATCACCTTTGACCACAACCCGCGCAAGGCGGGACGGGTGGTGGCGTGCGGGGACGGGATCATCACCATCGAGGGCCTGCGGGACGTCAAAAACGGGGAGCTGATTTACCTCAGCGGCGGTGCCTACGCGCTCGCCATGAACCTGGAGGAGGACTCGGTGGGCGCCATCCGCCTGTCGAACTCGAGTGACGTCTCGGAGGGCGACCTTGCCTCGCCTACCGGCACCATCATCAGCGTGCCGGTGGGGGAGGGGCTGCTCGGCCGGGTCATCAACCCGCTGGGCGAGGTGCTGGACGGCGGGCCCCCCCTGCCCACCGACCGCTACCGCCATATCGAAAGCCCCGCCCCCGCCATCTTTGACCGCGCCAAGGTCAGCCAGCCCCTCTACACCGGCATCAAGGCGCTGGACAGCATGATCCCCATCGGCCGCGGCCAGCGTGAGCTGATCATCGGGGACCGGCAGACCGGCAAGACCTCCCTCGCCCTGGACACCATCATCAACCAGAAGGGGCAGGGGGTGCTGTGCGTCTATGTCGCCATCGGGCAAAAGATCTCCGCGGTCAATTCTGTCATCCACGCGCTCCGGGCGCACGACGCCCTCGGGCACACCGTGGTGGTCTGCTCCACCGCCAGCGAGTCGGCGCCGCTGCAATACCTCGCCCCCTATACCGGCACGGCGGTGGCGGAGGCGTTCCTGTACGACGGGCGGGACGTGCTGATCGTATATGACGACCTGTCCAAGCACGCGGTCGCCTACCGCACCATCTCCCTGCTGCTGAAACGCCCCTCGGGTCGGGAAGCGTATCCGGGGGATATTTTCTACATTCACTCCAAGCTGCTCGAGCGCAGCGCCAAGCTGTCCGCCCGGCTGGGGGGCGGCTCTCTCACCGCCCTGCCCATCATCGAAACGCTGGCGGGCAATATCTCCTCCTACATCCCCACCAATGTCATTTCCATCACCGACGGGCAGATTTACCTCGAAAGCGAGCTGTTCCTGTCGGGGGTGAAGCCGGCGGTCAATGTGGGCCTCTCGGTCTCCCGCGTGGGGGGCGCGGCGCAAAACGCCGCCATGCGCAAGATCAGCGGCAAGGTGCGGCTGGAGCTGGCGCACTACCGCGAGATGGCGCAGTTCAGCCAGTTCGGCGCCGACCTGGACGACGACACCAAGCTCATTTTGGACAAGGGAATCCGGCTGACCGAAAGCCTCAAGCAGGAGCGGTTCGAGTCGGTCGGCATGGCGCACATGGTCGTGGAGCAGGTGGTGATGACCAACCACCTGCTGGCGCACGTGCCGGTCTCGGAGGTGCGCCCCTTTATGCGGGGCTTTCTGCGCTATATGGAGCGGGAGCACGGGGCGTTGCTGGCGCGCATCACCGACAGTAATACCCTCACCGACGGGGACGAGGCCGCCATCCGAGAGGCGGTAGAGGTCTACGGGAGAGGCTCATGAACGACAAGGAAATGAAGGGGCGCATCGGGGTGGTGACGGATACCGTCAAGCTCACCCGCGCCATGCAGCTGCTGGCCGCCTCGAAAATCCGCCGCGCCCGGCAAAAGCGCGCGGACAGCCTGCGCTACCTCTCCGAGCTCGAGCGGGTGGTCTCGCTGCTGCTGTACAGCCGACCCGAGCGGCAGCGGCACCCCTACCTGCACCACGCCGACGCGGGCAAGCCGATGCTGATCGTGGTGGCGGGGGACAAGGGGCTGTGCGGCGACTATAACCACGCCATTTTGGCGCTGGCCGAGGAGTTCATCCGCACCCACGCCATCGACACCATCTTTGCCGTGGGCTATGAGGCACTGGAGCACTTCCAGCGCCGGGGGGTCGAGCTCAACCGCGGCTATGTGCACTTTCAGGAGCCCCACGCCTTTGACACCGAGGTGCTGGCGCGGGACTTGCTACAGTACTACCACGACGACCGGTACAACCGGGTGCATATCGCCTACACCCGCACCCCCTCGCTGGGGGCGCAGACCCCCTGCGTCAAGCAGCTGCTGCCCATGGTGATCCCGCCCGACCCGCAGCCGCCCTATGAGGTGGCGTTTGAGCCCGACTCCGAGCAGTCGCTGACCGACCTGCTCACCCAGTTGCTCAAAGCCAACCTGTACGCCGCCCTCGCCGACTCCGACCTCGCCATTCACTGCAAACGCATGGTGGCGATGCAGGGGGCGTCACGGAGCGGGGAGGAAATGCTGGAGGCGCTGACCGCCGCCTACCATACCGGCCGCCAGGAAGCCATCACGAGTGAGCTGGGCGATATGAACGCCTTTATTTTCAGAAAGGACAAACGATGAAGCACACCACGGGCACCATCATCCAGATCATCGGGTCTGTGATAGATGTCAAGTTTAGTGGACATCTGCCCAGCCAGAACGACCTGCTCATTGCCGTGGACGGCGAGCTGACCGTGCAGATGGAGGTCATGGCGCACCGCACCGACAATGTCTGCCGCTGTATCGCCCTGCAAAGCACCGAGGGACTGGCGCGGGGGACAGAGGTGATCACCACGGGCAGCAGTTTGCATGTGCCGGTGGGGGACGAGACGCTGGGGCGGGTGTTCAACCCCCTGGGGGAGCCGATTGACGGGCTGGGGCCGCTGGAGGGCGAGTACCGCTCCATCTACCGGCAACCGCCTTCTTTGCTCGAACAAAACCCGGCTACGGAGATGCTGGAGACGGGGATTAAGGTCATTGACCTGCTCACCCCCTATGCCAAGGGGGGGAAAATCGGACTGTTCGGCGGCGCGGGGGTGGGCAAGACGGTACTCATCCAGGAGCTGATCGCCTCCATCGCCACCCACTACAGTGGCAAGTCGGTCTTTATCGGCGTGGGAGAGCGCAGCCGCGAGGGCTTTGAAATGGTGGAGGAGATGACCGCCTCGGGCGTGCTGTCGAGCACGGCGCTGGTCTTCGGCCAGATGAACGAGTCGCCCGGCGCCCGGATGCGGGTCGCCTTTACCGGGCTGACCATGGCGGAGTATTTCCGGGACGAGATGGGGCAGGATGTGCTGCTCTTTATTGACAATATCTTTCGCTATGTCCAGGCCGGCTCGGAGGTCTCGGCTCTGCTGGGCAGAATGCCCTCCGCCGTGGGCTACCAGCCCACACTCGCGAACGAGCTGGGGCAGCTGGAGGAGCGCATTGCCTCCACCGCGCGGGGGTCCATCACCTCGGTACAGGCGGTCTATGTGCCCGCCGACGACCTGACCGACCCTGCCCCCGCCACCATTTTCAGCCACCTGGACGCCACCACCGTGCTGTCCCGCAAGGTGGTGGAACAGGGCATTTACCCCGCGGTCGACCCCTTGGCGTCCACCAGCCGCCTGCTGGAGCCCGACATTGTCGGGCGGAGTCATTATGAGACGGCGCGGGCAGTCTCCGCCGTGCTGCAACGCTACAAGGAACTGCAGGACATCATCGCCATTCTGGGCATGGACGAACTGTCGGAAGAGGACAAAGTGCTGGTCTACCGGGCGCGCAAGCTGCAGCGCTACTTCTCCCAGCCCTTCTCGGTCGCCAGCGTGTATACCGGCGTGCCGGGGCGTCATGTCCCGCTGGAAAAGACGATCGCCGACTGCCGCGCCATTCTGGAGGGGCGGTGCGACCGGGTCCCCGAAAGCGCCTTTTACTTTATCGGCGACCTCAGCGACATCAGGGAGTACCGGCCATGAGTACCTTTCTCCTCACCATGTACCGGCCGAACAAGCTCTTTTTTGAGGGGCAGGTGAGCAGCCTGTTGGTCAGCCAGCCCGACCGGCAGGTGGAGATCCTCCCCGGCCATATCCCCATGATCATGCAGCTCGGCACCGACATGGCGCGGCTGGCGTTGCCCGACGGGCAGGCGCGGGTGTTTGCCACCGGTGAGGGAGTGCTGCATATCACCCCCGCGGGGGTGATGGTGCTCTCGGACTTTCTGGTGTGGGAAGAGCGGCTCGAGGCGGCGCTGGACAACCGCCGGAAGAGCATCGAGGCCGAAAACCGCCGCCGCAAGCAAAGCGCGCTGGAATACAGGCTCAACCAGATTGAGATGAGCAGGCTGTTCACCCGCCTGAGCGGCCGCCGGCACTGACGCCCGGCGGTCAGCCCCTGTCCATGGTCGTCAACCCCTTCCCAAGAGCCAAATAGGGAGGGGTTTCCTGCTTTTTGCCCGTGCGGGCGGAAATTGGTTGAGATGAGCAGGCTGTTCACCCGCCTGAGCGGCCGCCGGCACTGACGCCCGGCGGTCAGCCCCTGTCCATGCTCGTCAACCCCTTCCCAAGAGCCAAATAGGGAGGGGTTTCCTGCTTTTTGCCCGTGCGGGCGGAAATTGGGTAAAAGGTATTGTGCCACTGGGAAAATTGTGCTATGATGGTGACAGTTGATGAAAGATGAGGTGCGCCATGCTGCAAATCAGAGATGTTAGTAAAAGTTATCGAAAGACTGTGGCGGTGAATCATGTGAACCTGCACCTGGCACCCGGGAGCCTGACGGTGCTTCTCGGGCCGAACGGGGCGGGCAAAAGCACGCTGCTCAAGTCGGTGGTCGGGTTTCTGCGCTACCAGGGCGAGATTTTCATCGGCGGGCTGCCGAACAAGGGAGTGGACGCCAAACGGCTGGTGGGCTTTGTGCCCGAGATGCCCTCCCTGTACCCCAACCTCACGGTCATTGAACATATGGAGTTGATTGCCCGCGCTTACAAGCTGACCAATTATCAGGAGGACTGCCGGCAACTGCTCACCCTGTTTGAGCTGGACGACAAGCAAAAGAAATTCGGCGACGAGCTGTCCAAGGGGATGCAGCAAAAACTGTCCATTTGCCTCGGACTGTTGCCCAAACCCCGCCTGCTACTGCTGGATGAGCCCATGGTGGGGCTGGACCCTCACGCCATCAAGTCCCTCAAAGAGCTGTTGCTGCAAAAGCGGAACGAGGGCTGCGCTATTCTGATCAGCACCCATATCATTGACAGCATTGAGCAGCTCTGGGACCGCTGTGTCATCATGCAGACGGGACAGGTGCGGGCGGACGTGACCCGCGAGACCCTGTGGCAGTCGGGGCAGACGCTGGAGCAGTTGTTCTTTGCCATCACCGAAGGGTCGCCAGAGGGTGGCCCGTCGAACGGCCCGCAAAACGGTCAATTTTTCAACCATATGCCGCCCGATATGGGCGGGTACATGGGTGGCCCGCCGCAAGGTGGCCCGCCGAACGGCCCGCAAAACGGTCAATTTTTCAACCATATGCCGCCCGATATGGGCGGGTACATGGGCGGCCCGCCGCAAGGTGGCCCGCCGAACGGCCCGCAGGGCGAGCGCCCCACAGGTAGTGAGGCACCGCCCGCCGGCGGGGAGGGGCAGGCATGAGGCTGTTTTGGTACTATGCCCGCCATACGGTGACAAACCAGCTGCGCAAGCTCTTGAGGAGCTGGGTGGCGATCGTGGTGCTGGTCGTGGTGCTGCTGGCGGTGGCGGGGGGCATTCTCGGGGCGGTGCTTGCCGAGGAGGCACCGGAGGATACGCCCGCCATAGAAGTGACCGACCCGGCCCTGGCGGCTCAGATCACCGAGCTTTCGGTGGCGGGCATCATCCTCCTCATGTTCACGCTGCACGTCACGAATGCCGAAAAGAGCGGCAACCGCATCTTTTTGCCCGCCGATGTTGCCCTGCTCTTTCCCGCCCCTCTCAAGCCCCAGTCGGTCCTGCTCTTTCGCCTGATGGCACAGCTCGGCGCCATCTTATTCGGCAGTATCTACCTGCTCTTTCAACTGCCCAACCTCGCGTTGCGGCTGGGCATGGGCGGGCTCGGGGCGCTGGTGTGGCTGCTGGTGTGGCTGTTGATTTTGATCTATGCCAAGCTGCTGCAAGTTTTGCTCTACACCGTGGCGTCCACGCATGAGCACCTCAAAAAGTTCATTCGCCCCGCCCTGCTCTCTTTCTTTGTGCTTTTGGGGGGTAGCTTCTACCTGTTTCTCCGGCGCAGCGGCCTGCCCCTGCCCGATGCCCTCTTTGCCTTCTTTAACCACCCGCTGACCCGCCATATCCCCGTGTATGGCTGGCTGAAAGCCATGGCGGTAGGGGCGCTGACCCGGTCGTGGGGGGTGGTGTTGTGGACTTTTCCGGCGCTGACGGCGGGGGTTTTGGGGTTGATTTACCTTATTTGGCACCTGAAAGCCGACTTTTACGAGGAGGCCATGGCGCAGTCGGCCGAAACCGCCGCCCTGCAACAGGCGATGGCGGAGGGCAAGATGACCCTGCCCTCGGCGGTGCGCAAAAAAGAGCGCAGCGACAAGCTGCGCCGGGAGGGATTTTCCCGCGGGTGGGGGGCCAGCGTCTTTTTCTTTAAGACCCTGTACAACCGCTTCCGCTTCTCGAGAACCCGCTACTTCACCAAGACCGCCTATACCTACCTGCTGGTCTCGTTTTTCTGCCTGTTCTCTCTGCCTTTTGCCGCCTTCGCCGCGCTGGTCTGTGTGCTGGTCTTTTTCCGCGCGTTTGCCAGCCCGCTCGCCGAGGACACCAAGTGCGAGCTGTTCCTCCTCTGCCCCGAGCCGGCGCATACCAAGGTGTTTTTCTCCCTGCTCGGCGGCACGGTGAACTGTGTGCTGGACCTGCTGCCCGCCTTTCTGCTCGCGCTGCTGCTCACCGCCTCCCCGCTGCCGCTCGGGCTGCTCTGGCTCCTCTTTGCCGTCTCGCTCGACTTTTACGCCACCAACACCGCCGTTTTCATTGACCTTTCTCTGCCCACCGGCATCAGCCAAAGCGTGAAGAACTTCCTCCAGATCCTGTTCATTTATTTCGGCATCACCCCCGCCGTGATCATCTTGGGGGTGGGGTTCGGGACAGGGCTGCTCCCTTTCGCGCTCATGATCGGCCTGTGCGTGAACACGGCGCTCGGCTTCCTTTTCTTCGGCATCAGCCCCCTGTTCATCCGGTACGGACGCAAGTAGGACTACCCCAAATCAAATGGCCCGCCTGAAAAAGGCGGGCTTTTTTGGCGGCACGGGAGAAAAGAAAAATGCCTGCCTTATTAAAAAGGCAGGCATTTTTGCATGGAAAGAACTACTTTTTCACTTCCTCCATGATCCCCGACTCGTCGACGGTGACCCGGTGGTGGATGGGCTCCCAGCGCACTTTCATGAAGATGGCGGCGATGGAGATGGGGATGTAGGTCATCATGAAAAAGGGGAAGGTGAACAGGGAGAGCAAGAGCCGCCACCACTTGCACCAGATGCGCCGCCACTCGGTCAGGGCGGTGGTGGCGCCAATGAAGAACAGGATGCCGTACATCAAAAGGAACATCCGGAGCAACTGCAACCAAATCGGGGCCCCCACCGTGCCGAACGCCACGAGGGAGATCAGAATGCCCGCCGTGTTAGCGACCAGAAAGGCGATGGAGATGACAAAGGCGGGCATGACGGTCATCATGAGATCAAAGCAGGTAAACCGCCCGGTCACCGCGCCCTTGAACAGCCCGCCGCCATATTTGCGGAACATCTGCAAAAAGCCCTTGGACCAGCGCTTGCGCTGCGTCCACGACTGGGAGAAGGTCACCGGCTGCTCGTCGTAGAGCACCGCGTCATGGCAGTAGCCGATCCGGTGCCCCTTGATGGCGCAGGCGGCGGAAAACTCGATGTCCTCGGTCAGCAGGTAGTGGGTCCAGCCCCCGTTGTCGGCAATGATGCCGCTGTCCACATAAAACCCGGTGCCCGAGACGGCACAGCCGATGCCCAGCAGGCTGCGGGGGTTGTTTAAGTACTTGGCTTCCCTGAGAAACCACAGGGCATAGCCGGCGGAAATCCAGTTGTCTCCGTAGTTTTTGGAGTTGCGGTAGCTGGTCAGGATGGTCCCTCCGGCGCAGACGGCCTTGTCCATCTCGGCGATGTAATCCTGATTCAGGACATTGTCGGCGTCAAAGACAAAGTAGCCCCGATACGCCCGCATGCCCACCGTGCGGTCAATCTCACCCAGCAGGTATTGCAGCGCGTAGCCCTTGCCCACCTGCTCCGTGTTGTGCCGCTCAAAGACCACCGCACCACCCGCTGCCGCCATGCGGGCGGTGCCGTCGGTGCAGTTGTCCGCCACCACATACACCGTGAGCCGGTCGGCAGGGTAGCTTTGCTTGTGCAGGCTGTCCAGCAAAAAGGGCAGCACCCGCTCCTCGTTGCGTGCGGCGATGAGCACCGCATAGCGCCCCGTCTGGTCGGTCGGCGGGTACTGCCTGGGCTTTTTCACCCATGCCACCACCATATAAAAAAACTGGTTGGCATATGCCACCAAGAATAATCCCACGAACACCAAGTTGATGATGTGCATCCAAGTATTCAGCAAATCCATTGTTTTTCTCTTTCAATGATAGGTACTTGAGAGGGTGCAGGCATCGGCAGGGGTGGCCCGTCGGCGGGACGGGTGTGTAATCAGCAGTAGTATACTATTCTTCGTCAAAAAAGTCAATTATTTCTTGAAAAAAGGGACACCCGGCCCGCCCGTCGGGCGGGGGCCGTCGCGCTTAGCGACGGCGGGAGCCCGAGACCATGGCGATTAGGCGCAAGAGTTGCAACAGGGCGACCGCCATGGCGGCGACATAGGTCAGCGCGGCGGCGCGCAGCACTTTTGCCGAGCCCTGCAGCTCATCCTGCCCCAGAATGTCGCACCGTCCCAGCTCCGCCAGCGCGCGGGAGGAGGCGTTGAACTCGACCGGCAAAGTCACCAGCTGAAAGAGGACGCACAGCGAGAAGGCGACAATCCCGACGTAGGCCAGCGCAATGAAAAAGTTGCTCAGGTAGGAGAGCAGGATGCCCGCCAGAATCAGCGGAATGGCGGCACGGGAGCTGATTTGCGTGGCTCTGACAATGGCGGTGCGCACCTTGATGGGCGCGTAGCCCTCGGCATACTGCAGGGCGTGCCCCGCCTCGTGGGCAGCCACCCCGATGGCGGCGGTGGAGCGGCCGTTGTAGGTCGCCTCGGACAGGCGTATCACATTGGCGCGGGGGTCGTAGTGGTCGGTGAGGCGGCCGGGAGTCATATCCACCTGCACATGAGAAAGCCCACTCGCGTCCAGCATCCGCCGCGCGGCATCCCGCCCGGTCATGCCCGAGCGGGAGAGCTGACGCTCATACCGCCGATACACCATATTCACCCGCAGGCTGGCCCAGAGCGACAAAGCGATCGCCCCCAGCAACAGCACAAAAAACAGCATTTCAAACTCTTCAAACATCACAGCTTCCTCCAAAGTTTTCTTGATTCTATCAGTTATTGGCGGGGATGCCCCCGAACATACAAAAAAGTGTGGGCACATACCTGCGCGGACGCATTACTTGCGTGGGCGCATTATTTGCGTGGGCGCTCGTCAAGAGCGCGATGCTCATCAAGAGCGCGATGCTCGTTAAGAGCGCGATGCTCGTTAAGAGCGCGATGCTCGTTAAGAGCGCGATGCTCGTTAAGAGCGCGATGCTCGTTAAGAGCGCGATGCTCGTTAAGAGCGCGATGCTCGTTAAGAGCGCGATGCTCGTTAAGAGCGCGATGCTCGTTA
>Ga0265293_10010525_pt1 | contig 12901 bp, 9 predicted proteins | sample Munlanlewell138R_FD_192505 | JGI IMG/M metagenome (GOLD analysis project Ga0265293, IMG submission 192505) | Leachate microbial communities from a municipal landfill in Southern Ontario, Canada - Leachate well 138R | ecosystem: Engineered > Solid waste > Landfill > Unclassified | place: Canada... | reverse complement strand
TACCGCGCGCGGCGCATGACCGGCCCGCAGGTTCGCGACGCGCTCGACCGGCTGGTGCCCGACCCGCATGGCTACGGCATCGCCCGGGCCGATCTGGTCATCGAGGCGGTGCCCGAGACGCTGGCGCTGAAGAAGGCGATCTACGAGAGCGTCGAGCCGCGCATGAAGCCGTCGGCGCTGCTCGCCACCAACACCTCCAGCATCTCGCTGGACGAGCTGGGCGCCGACCTGCGCAATCCCGGAAGGCTGGTCGGCCTGCATTTCTTCAACCCGGTCTCGCGGATGGAGCTGGTGGAGGTCGTCGCCCACGAGGAGATCTTCGACGTCACCTTCAGCCGCGCCCGCGCCTTCGTGCGCCAGATCGACAAGATGCCCGCGCCGGTCGCCAGCGAGCCGGGCTTTCTCGTCAACCGCGCTCTGATGCCCTACATGGGCGAGGCCATGACCATGCTCGAGGAAGGCGTCGCCGGGGCGACCATCGACCGGGCCGCCGAGGCCTTCGGCATGCCGGTCGGGCCGGTCGAGCTGGCCGATCGCGTGGGCCTCGACATCTGCCTCGCCGTCGCCGACATGTTGACCGCCAGGCTGGGGACGCCGCCGTCGCCGGGCCTCGACCGGCTGCGCGACAAGGTCGCGCGCGGCGAGCTGGGCATGAAGACGGGCAAGGGCTTCTACGCTTGGAGCGGCGGCAGGCCGAGGAAGGGACGCGCGGGCACGCCGCCCGCCGACGCGGCCGACAGGCTGATCCTGCCCATGATCAACACCTGTGTCGCCTGCCTGCGCGAAGGGGTCGTGGCCGAGGAGGACACGCTCGACGCGGCCATGATCTTCGGCACCGGCTTCGCGCCGTTCACCGGCGGGCCGCTGCACTATGCCCGCGCCGAGGGCGCCGAGCAGATCGTCCGCAGCCTGATGGAGCTGGAGCGCCGGCACGGCCCGCGCTTCGCCCCGGACGAGGGATGGATCCGTTTCGTCGGCGAGGGGTGAGCGCGGAACCCGGTGCGCCGTGACGGCGTTTAGCCTGCATGACTCCGGAACCGAAAAATCTGAATCTGCACCCCGAGGACCCACCCGTGCTGTCGGGCCAGGAATCCCGCCAGGGCAAGCTCTACGAGCGCAAGAGCAGTCGCCGCTGGCTGGCGCTGATCGGCCTCATGGCCCTGGTGACCCTGCTGGCCGTCCTCATCTATTTCATCGGCGGCGCGTCGGCGCCGCCGGCGGGCGGCTGATCGCGTTTTAAGGGTGTCGGCCCGCCGCGGGATCGATTAGCTATCGTCTCATGGGTGACGGGCGATGAACCGCGCGGGTTGGGTGCTGATGGCGGCCATGATCGCCATGGCGGTGAATCTGCGGCCGGCGATCAGCTCGGTGCCGCCGCTGCTCGACACCATCCGCTCGGCGTTGCAGCTCAGCCATGCCGCCGCCGGGCTCATCACCACCATTCCCGTCCTGATGATGGGCATCGTGCCCGCCTTCGCGGCCATGCTGGCGGGACGCCTGGGCAGCGAGCGGCTGGTGTTCTGGGCCGTCCTGCTGGTCGGCCTCGGCACGCTGGCCCGGCTCGTCGAGGCGCCCGTGGTCCTCTATCTGTCGGCGGCGGTCTGCGGCATCGGCATCGCCGCCGCGCAGACACTGATGCCCGACATCGCCAAGCGCAGCTTCGGCGGCGGGGCGGCGCTGGCGATGGCGGTGCAGGCCACGGCCATGACGGCGGGCGCGGGCGTCGCGGCGGTGGTGACGCCGGGCCTGTCCGCGTCCTGGTCGGTATCGCTCGCCTGGTGGGCCACGCCGGCGTTCGCGGGCGCGGCGCTGTGGCTCGCCGGCTATGGCTGGCCCGCGCCGGCGAATGGCGGGCAGGGGCCGCGCTTCGGCTTCCCGCTGCGCAGCGGCCTCGCCTGGCGGATCACGCTGTTCGCCGCGCTGTCCTCGGCCATGTTCTACACCACGCTGACCTGGATACCGCCGACCTATGCCGAGGCGGGCTGGTCCAGCGGCGAGACGGGCATGCTGCTGCTGGTGCTCTCCGTCGCCGGGATGGCGTCCTCGCTGGCGGTCACCTGGTTCGCCCGTCACATGGTCGACCGCCGCTGGCAGCTCGTCGGCTCGGTGGCGATCGGCGGCGCCGGCTGCGCGGGCCTCGCCTTCCTGCCGCTCGCCGCGCCCTGGCTGTGGACCGTGTGCGTCGGCCTGTCCACCGGCGCCATGTTCCCGCTGTCGCTCATGCTGCCCGTCGATTACGAGGACCGGCCCGACGCGCTGCGACGCCTCTCGGCCATGAGCCTTACCGGCGGCTATGTGCTGGCCGCCACCGGACCTGTGCTGTTCGGCTGGCTGCGCGAGCAGACGGGGGACTATGCCTGGTCCTATCTGCTGCTCGCTTTGTGGGCGGGCGCGACCTGCATCCTCTGCTTCCGGTTCCGGCCGCGCGGCGCGGTTTTATAACAATCGTCTTGTAACGCGGCCCCGTGCTGGCCAGACTGTCGCTCCACGAGTCGGAACGGGGTGAGTCATGCAGGACTATGATGTCGTCGTGCTGGGCACGGGCGCGGCGGGTTTCACGGCGGCGATCGCCGCCCACGAGCAGGGCGCGCGGGTCGCCATCTTCGAGAAATGGGACAAGGTCGGCGGCACGTCGGCATGGTCGGGCGGCCAGGTCTGGATTCCCAACAACCGCCAGATGCACGCGCTGGGCAAGGCCGACAGCGCGGACGAGGCGGTCACCTACCTCATGTCCATGTCGCACGGCCTGATCGAGCGCGAGATGGCCGAGGCCTTCGTCAAGGCCGGCCCGGAGATGGTCGAGTTCATCGAAGGCCGCACGCCGGTGAAGTTCCAGTGCGTGCCCGACTTCCCCGACTATCACCCGGAACAGCCCGGCGGCAAGCCGGGCGGCGGGCGCACCCTGGAATGCCCGCCGTTCTCGTTCTACGAGCTGGGCGACTGGCGCGACAAGGTGACCATCTCGCCTTACTGGCCCAACATGCACGTGACCGTGGGCGAGACCACGCTGTGCCAGGCGGTGCCGCAGGACCTGCCCGAGGCGGAGAAGCAGAAACGCAAGCAGAACGACGAGCGCGGCCTGGGCCAGGCGCTGATCGCGCGCCTGCTGCGCGGCTGCCTCGACCGCGGCATCGAGCCGCAGGTGAACTGCCGCGCCGTCGATCTGGTGATGAAGGACGGCGGCGTCGCCGGCCTGATCGTCGAGGGGCCGGACGGCCGCTTCGAGGTGTCGACCCGCAACGTGGTGCTGGCGACCGGCGGCTTCGACTGGAACGAGGATTTCAAGACCGCTTTCCTGCGCGGCCCGCTCGACACCAGCGTGGCCGTGCCCACCAACACCGGCGACGGCCTGAAGATGGCCATGAAGGCGGGCGCCGCGCTGGGCAACATGCGCGAGGCATGGTGGATGCCGGTGGTCGAAGGCCCGGTCAACTCGGCCGGCAAGGCGCTGTTCACGTCCGAGCGCACCTTCCCCGGCTCGATCATGGTCAACAGGCAGGGCAGGCGCTTCACCAACGAGGCGGCCAACTACAACGCCTTCGGCGCCGCGTTCCACGAGCAGGACCCGATCTCGTGCTCCTATGTGAACCTGCCGGCCTGGGTGGTGTTCAACCAGAAATTCTACGACAAATGGGGCTTCGCCCAGGGCCGCGGCTCGGTCCCCGCCGGCGGCCGCGCCCCCGACTGGATCACCTCGGGCGAGACGCTCGCCGAGCTGGCCGGCGAGCTGGGCATCCCCGGCGACGCGCTGGAGGCGACGGTCGCGCGCTGGAACGCCAACGTGGCCCAGGGCAGCGACCCGGATTTCCACCGCGGCGAGAGCTGGTACGACCGCTGGTGGGGCGATCCCTGGAACAAGGGCAAGAAGGAAGCCACGCTCGGCCCCATCGAGGGCGGCCCCTACTACGCCGTCGAGGTGAAAAGCGGCGCCATCGGCACCAAGGGCGGCCCCAAGACCGATACGGTCGCCCGCGTGCTCGACCTGGACAAGAACCCGATCCCCGGCCTCTACGCGGCGGGCAACGTCATGGCCTCGCCCATGGGCATGACCTATGGCGGCGGCGGCGGCACCCTCGGCCCGGGCATGGTGTTCGGCTGGCTCGCCGGCATGGACGCGGGGAAGCGGAAGAACGCCTAGGCGGTTCCGGCGGAACGTGCTGGAGTCGCCCTTCGCGACGCCGCTGCGCGGCCCCTCAGGGCTCTCGGCTTTTGTGAACAAACAAAACCGGGAGTGCTGAGGAGGGCCGCGGGCCCGTCGCGAAGCACGGGTCCAGAGGCTGCCGGCCCAGCCGTCAGAGCCTCGCCCTTTTCAGTCGCAGGGCGTTGGCGATCACGCTGACCGAGGACAGCGACATGGCCGCCGCCGCGAAGATCGGCGTCAGCAGGATGCCGAAATGGGGATAGAGCGCGCCGGCCGCGATCGGCACGCCCGCGACGTTGTAGACGAAGGCCAGGAACAGGTTCTGCCGGATGTTCCGTATGGTGGCGCGGCTCAGGCGGCGGGCGCGCAGGATGCCCGACAGGTCGCCCTGCAGGACGATGATGGCGGCGCTTTCCATGGCCACGTCGGTGCCCGATCCCATGGCGATGCCCACATCGGCGGCGGCCAGCGCCGGCGCGTCGTTGACGCCGTCGCCGGCCATGGCGACCACGCGCCCCTCGCCGCGAAGCTGGCGCACCTTGTCGGCCTTGTCGCCCGGAAGCACCTCGGCATGGACCTCGTCGATGCCCAGCTCGCGCGCGACCGCCTCGGCGGTGGTGCGGTTGTCGCCGGTCATCATGACAATGCGCACCCGGGCGCGGTGCAGCTCCTTCACCACGGCGAGGGCGTTTTTCTTGACCGGGTCGGCGATGGCGAGCACGCCGCCGATCCGCCCGTCGACGGCGACGAAGATGGCCGTCGCGCCGTGCGTGCGGAGCTGGTCGGCCTGATGGTCGAGGCCGCCGGTGCGCACGCCGTGCTCCTCGATGAAGGCGGCATTGCCGATGACGAGCGTCCTGCCCTCGACCGTGCCGATCGCGCCCTTGCCCACGGGACTGTCGAAGCCGGTCACGGCGGGAATGTCCAGCTTGCGCTCCTCGGCGGCGCGGACGATGGCGTGGCCCAGCGGATGCTCGCTCGCCCGCTCCACGCCCGCCGCCAGCCGAAGCAGGGTGTCCTCGTCTAGGCCGCCGGCGGCGACGATGGCGGTGACCGTGGGCCGGCCCTCGGTGAGCGTGCCGGTCTTGTCGACGATGATGGTGTCGACCTTCTCCATCCGCTCCAGCGCCTCGGCGTCGCGCACCAGCACGCCGGCCTGCGCGCCCCGGCCGATCCCGACCATCACGGCCATGGGCGTGGCGAGGCCCAGGGCGCAGGGACAGGCGATGATCAGCACCGTGACGGCGGCGACGAGCCCGTGGGTCAGCGCCGGATCGGGTCCCCAGACGCCCCAGGCGACGAAGGTGACCACGGCGACGGCGATCACCGCCGGCACGAACCATTCGGCGACCGCGTCGGCCAGCCGCTGGATCGGCGCGCGGCTGCGCTGGGCGCTCGCCACCATCTCGACGATCCGCGCCAGCACGGTTTCCTCGCCGATGCTCTCGGCCTGGACCACCAGCGCGCCGCTCTGGTTGACGGTGCCGCCGATCACCTTGTGGCCCGGTTCCTTGGTGAGGGGCAGGGATTCGCCGGTGACCATGGATTCGTCGACCGCCGAGCGCCCCTCGGTGACGATCCCGTCCACCGGCACCTTTTCGCCCGGCCGGACGCGGATCGTGTCGCCCTTCGCGATCTTGCCGATGGCGACCTCTTCCTCGGCGCCCCCCGGCAGCAGCCGGCGCGCGGTACGCGGCGCCAGGCCCAGCAGGGCGCCGATGGCGCCCGAGGTGCGCTCGCGCGCCCGCAGCTCCAGCACCTGCCCGACCAGCACCAGCACGGTGATGGTCGCCGCCGACTCGAAATACAGCGCGAGCTGGCCGCCATGCCCCCGGAAGGTGTCGGGGAAGATCTGCGGGAACAGCAGGGCGACGGTGCTGAACAGCCAGGCGACGAAGGTGCCCAGCGCGATCAGGGTGAACATGTTCAGATGCCGGCTGCCCACCGAGCGCCAGCCGCGCACCAGGAACGGCCAGCCGGCCCAGAACACCACTGGCGTCGCCAGCGCGAACTGGATCCAGCCCGAGGTGGGCATGGAGACCAGGCCGCGCCAGCCCAGCAGGTGCGATCCCATCTCCAGCGTGAACAGCGGCAGGGTCAGCACCAGCCCGATCCAGAAGCGCCGCGCCATATAGGACAGCTCCGGGCTGCGCGGCGTGTGCCCGGTCGGCACCATGGGCTCCAGCGCCATGCCGCAGATCGGGCAGTCGCCCGGCCCTTCCTGGTGGATTTCCGGATGCATGGGGCAGGTATAGACGGCGTGCTCGTCCACGGGCTCGGCCGGCCCGGGCGAGAGATATTTCCGCGGATCGGCCTCGAACCTGATCTTGCAGCCGCCCGAGCAGAAATGGAAGGTCCGGCCGTCATGCACGGCCGAATGCTTCGCCGTCGCCGGGTCGACATTCATGCCGCACACCGGGTCCTTCACCGTGCCGCCGGGGGCGGTTTCATGAGCGTGGCCGTGCGCGCCACAGCAGCCGTGGCTTGCGGAATGAGCGTCTTGCTGGCTGTCCAACGTGGTAATCCGTTCCTGCCTGATTGCCGTTTATATATACCCCAGGGGGGTATATGGCAAGGCATGTGGCGAAGCCCCGGAAATCCGGGCCGGCAGGATATAGGAGCCGAACAGGGATTCGCCGTGGCGGCTACGCCGGCGAATGCACGCGTGACTGTTGCCGCGCGCCGCCGCTAGGATACCGGCCTCTGGGGAGAGGAGAGCACCATGCCGACGGATTTTCCGGAACCGACCTTCATCACCACCAACGGCATCCGCATGGCGGTCTACGAGGCCGGGCCGAAGGACGGTCCGCCGGTGGTGCTGGCCCACGGCTGGCCCGAGCTGGCCTATGCCTGGCGGCACCAGCTCCGGGCGCTGGGCGCGGCGGGGTATCACGTCATGGCGCCGGACCAGCGGGGCTACGGCCTGACCGAGAAGCCCTGCGTGGTGCGCGACTACGACATCCACCACCTGACGGACGACATGGCCGGCCTGCTCGATGCCTTCGGCCACGACAGGGCGGTGTTCGCCGGCCACGACTGGGGCGGCATCATGGTCTGGCAGATGGCGCTGCTGCACCCGGACCGTGTCGCCGGCGTGATCGGCGCGGGCGCGCCGTTCTTCCCGCGCGGCCGCCGCGATCCGTTGCGGGCCATGTGGGACGAATGGGGGCCGGACTGGTACATCTGCGACTTCCAGACCTCGCGCCGGGCCGACGAGGCCATGCTGACCAACGTGGAAGCCATCTTCACCAATCAGTTCCGCAAGCTGACGCGGACCTACGCCGAATACCAGGCGCTGCCCAAGGAAGAGCGCAACCGCACCATCCGCAAGCGCATCGACCCGCGCCCCGGCCGCGTCTATCTGACCGACGAGGAGCGGCAAGTCTATATCGACACCTACCGGAGAACCGGCTTCACCTCGACCATCGACTGGTACCGCAACTGGTCGTGGAACTGGGAAAGCACCGCCCATGTGGCGCAGCGGATCCGCGTCCCGTGCCTCTATATCCAGGCCGCCGACGACCCGGCCGTGCCGCCCGGTCTGGGCGACGACATGGAAAAGTTCATCGACGACGTGGAACGCCACAAGGTCGAGGATTGCGGCCACTGCATCCAGCAGGAGCACCCGGAAGAGGTGACGCGGGTGATGCTGGACTGGCTGGGGCGGAAGTACCGGAAATAGCCCGCCGCTCACGCCGGGCGTGGACCGTAACCCGGCTGTCTGGCGAGGCTGTCCCATTTGCCGAGGATGTCGGGCTCGTAGACCTTCTCCATCCAGTCTTCGGCGGCGACCTCCTCGAACGCCACCGAGACGGAGGTTTCCTTGGACCCCATGACCTGCGCCATGCTGCGGGCGATCGCCTCGGAAAGCTCGGCCTTCTGCTGCTCGGTCTTGCCGGGCCACAGCTTGACGATGACGTGCGGCATGGGTGTCTCCCTTCGGCGGCAAATCGCCGCGAAGCTTAGAGCAAAGCCGCCCCGGCCGACATCCCGGAGAGTCACCGTCCGGCGTTTTCGCTTCGCGACCGATGGTCAGTGCTTCAGCTTGATCTTTTCCTCGACCTTCGCGGCGGCCTTTTCCTCGCGCTTGCGCCGGTTGAACACGCTCTTCATGTGCCGGATGTCGCTGGCGGAAAGGTGCTTCTCGGCGGCGACGAACTGTTCCTGCTCCTCCTCGCGGATGTGGTGCAGGTACTTTTCCTTGAAGGCGCCGAAGCGTTTCATCCACCCGCGTGACGACATGTCCCGGGCGGCCAGGTCGGCGGCCATCTCGTCGATCTGCTTGTGCTCGTGCACGGCGTGCCGCGCGTCCTCGGTGGTCTCCGGGTCGCGCAGCACCGTGGACCACAGCGCCTGCTCCTCGGCCGCGGCGTGGCTCTTGACCTCCTTGACCAGTTCGCGGAACAGCCTGCCGCGCTCGGGCGCCTTCGGTTCGGTATCCTGGATCATGGCGAACAGGGCGCGGTGCCGGTCGTGGTCTTCCACCAGCCGGCCGAACACGTCGGGATTGCCCCGGAACCTGGTCGCGGGGGTGCTGCCGATCCGGGTGGACAGGGCGGGCGCCGCGGCTTTCGCCTTGGCGATGGCGGTCTGCTTGGCGCGTGCCTCCCTGAGGGACGAGCCATGTGCTGTGTCGGTTCTCGCGCTCATTCTCTTCGCTCCGGCGGGTGTTGAGTACGGTGGCGAGCGTCCGGGCCGCAGCGGCGCGTCGGGACACTCCAACCGGTCAACGGAAGCGCGGGGCAGGAAGTTCCTTCAGGGAGGGAGAGGCTCGTTACGCCGGCATCAGGATCGGCGGCTCGGGCTCCAGCTCGACCACGTCGACCGTGGCCTTCAGCGTGTGGGCGCCCGAGACGCGGATGACGCCTTTCACCGGGGCCACGTCCACATAGTCGCGACCCCAGGCCAGCGGAATGTGGTCGTTCCCGCCATAGCGGGCGTTGGTGGGGTCGATCTCGACCCAGCCGTGCTCCGGGCCGCACCAGACGGCGACCCAGGCGTGCATGGCGTCCGCCCCTTGCAGCCGCTCCTTGCCGGGCGGCGGGATGGTGCGCAGATAGCCGCTGATATAGGCGGCGGCGAGGCCCAGGCCGCGCAGGCCGGCGATCATCACATGGGCGAAATCCTGGCACACGCCCTTCCTCAGGTCGAACGCCTCGCGCGGGTCCGAGGCCACGTCGGTCACGCCCGGCGCATAGTCGAAGCCCGTATAGATGCGGTTGGACAGCTCGGTCACCGCCTCGAGGATCGGCCGGCCCGGCTTCATGCTGCGGGCGGCATAGGCGGTGATCTGCGGGTCCAGCGCCACGCGGCGGCTGGGGAAGATGAAATGCGCGGGCGAGAAGGGGCCGGGGTCCTGGTTGGCGGCGCAGGCGTCGCGCACGTCCTCCCAGGCGGGCGTGTCCTTGGGATCGGGCGGCTGGAACGCGCCGCGCTCGACGATCGCATGGGTGTCGATGATCAGCGCCGCGTGCGGCTCGAGGAAGGACAGCCACAGATTCTCGTTGCCGAAGAAATCGAGGAAGGCGCGTTGGGTGGTCGGCGTCGGGTCGACGTCGATCCGCTGGCGCAGGACCTTCAGGCCCGGCCGGTCGACCAGCGACAGGCGCACGAGCTGGGACGACAGCGCCACGTTGCTAGCGTATTCGTAGCGGGTGGTCTGGCTGATCTCGTAGCGCACCGCCGCCATGCTCAGCCCCGCACCGACACGTTGCCCTGGACGAAGAAGCGGGCGGTCAACAGGTCGGACAGCTTCATCACCTGCATCCGCACCCAGCCGACGGTGGCCGCGTCCACGTCGACGGCGTCGGTGGTCGCCAGCTCGGCGACGAGCAGCGAGGCGATCTTCTCCTCCTGGGTCGGCAGGCCGTCGGGCTGCCGGATCGGCAGCGCCGCCAGCGTGCGGGCGATGACCGCGATCTGGAAGGCGACGGAACGCGGGTTGCTGCCGTCGAGCACCACCATGTCCAGCACCGCCGGCCGGCCGGCCGAGGTGGCGTAGCGGACCCGGTAGGAAATCTGGCTGTCGGCGAATTCGAGCAGCACGTCGAGGGCGCCCCGCACGATCTCGCCGCGGATGAACCGCTCGACCATGGCGCAGGTCGCGGCCGCGCGCTCGATGCGCCGGCCCATCTCCAGGAAGCGCCAGCCCAGCAGCCGGTTCATGTTCTCCTGGCTCAGGCCCGAGAAGCCGGCCAGCAGGTCGAGCGCCTCGTCGGCGGCGTCGATGATGTCGCCGTCGGTGGCGCTGGCGGGCAGCCGGTTCTCCAGATGGCCGGCCAGCTTGGTCAGCTCGCGCCAGGCCTGCGGCGACAGGCGCTCGCGGATGCTCGCGGCGGCGCTGCGGGCCGAGCGCACCAGCGCGGCGGCCGCGCCGAACTGCCGGGCGTCGTAGAGCGCGGACACCAGGTCGGCGCTGGTCAGGCCCTGCCGGTCCTCGGGCTTGAGCGCGCCCAGGCCCACCAGCGCGCCGCGCAGGCGCACGATCAGCCGGTCGTCCAGCTCCTCCCGGTCGGACAGCCGCTGGGCGACGGCGCGGATCACGCGCAGGCAGGTCTCGGCCCGCTCCATGTAGCGGCCCAGCCAGAACAGATTGTCGGCCGCGCGGGCGGGCAGGGTGCCCGTGCTGCGGGTGATCTGGACCTCGTCGGGCCTGGTCAGCAGCGTGGTCTGCGGCGCGTCGTCCTCGGCCGGTATCCAGACGTCGACGGCGCGGCCGCCCTGCTGCATGGTCACGGCCCGCGCGTCCAGCCGCTCCGACACGCGCGAGAAGGCGCCGGGCATCACCGACCAGCCGCTGGGCGTGCGCACCGCATAGGCCCGCACCACGCAGGGGCGCGGCTCCAGCCCGTCGCCGGTCCATACCGGCGTGGTCGACAGGCGCACCACTTCCTGGCCCACGAAGTCGACGCTGCGGCGCCTGAGCGCGTCGAGCACCTTCTTCCGGTCGGCCCGGTTCAGGTCGCCGGCGATCCTCGGCTCGCCCTGGAACACGTCCAGCCCCGCGGCGCCGAAGGCGGGCGCGATGGCCATGTCGTCGAAATGCTCCAGCACGTGGGCGCGCTCGCGCTCCTGCCCGCACCACCAGGTGGCGATGTTGGGCAGCGCCAGCTCCTCGCCGAGGACGTGGCGGCAGAGGGCGGGGAGGAAGCTCATCAGCGCGCGGGACTCCAGCATGCCCGCGCCGATGGAATTGACCACGGTGGCGTTGCCCTCGCGGATCGCCTCGACCATGCCGGGCACGCCCAGCCGCGAGCCGGGGTTGAGCTCCAGCGGGTCGATGAAATCGGAATCGACGCGCCGCCAGATCACGTCGGCGGGCTGCGCGCCCTCGACCGTGCGCACCGCCAGCTTGCTGTCGCGCACCACAAGGTCGGCGCCCTCGACCAGCAGGAAGCCCAGATAGCGCGACAGGTAGGTGTGCTCGAAATAGGTTTCGTTCAGCGGCCCGGGCGTCAGCAGGCAGACCCGGGCGTTCTCGCGCTCGTGCAGTTCGTTCAGAGTGTCGCGCAGCGTCTGGAAGAACGCCGCCACCCGGCGCACGTTCATGCTGCGGTAGATGTCCGGCAGCGAGCGCGACAGGGCGATGCGGTTCTCGAGCGCGTAGCCCATGCCCGAGGGCGCCTGGGTGCGGTCGGAAAGCACCCACCAGTTGCCGTCGGGGCCGCGCCCCAGGTCCACGGCATAGACCCGCAGGTGAAAGCCGCCCTTCGGCGCGATCCCGACCATCGGGCGCAGGAAGTCCTCGCTGCCGGTTACCACGGCGGCGGGGATGTGCCCGCCGCGCACCAGGTTGGCGGGGCCGTAGAAATCGGCCATCAGCGCCTCGAGCAGCTCGGCGCGCTGGGCGATGCCCGCCTCCAGCATCTTCCATTCCGCCGGGTCGATCACCAGCGGGACGTGGTTGAGCGGCCAGATGCGCTCCCCTTCGTCCGATCCGTAGACCCGGTGGAACACGCCCGCGTCGCGCAGGTGCCGATCGGCGGCGCCGAAGCGGCGACGCAGCTCGGAAACGCCCAGCGCGCTGAAGGAATCCACCAGCTCGCGCCAGTGCGGCCGCACGTCGCCGTCGGGCGCCATGAGTTCGTCATAGGCGTCGGCCAGCGGCACGTATCCGTCAAGCAGACGCGCCCGCTTGCGCGAGGCCTCGGCGGCGTAGCTCTGTTCCAGCGTGCTCATCCCCTTTTCACTATTCCGGCGGACGGCGCAGGTCCAGCGTCGCCGGGAATTCCTCGGCGCGGTTCTCGGGCTGCGGGAAGAACCAGCCGGGCGTGTGGCCGTGGTCCTGGAACCGCGCGAGGCGCCGGGCCTCGGCCTCGTAGGCGTTGACCGGGAAGGTCTCGTAGTTGCGCCCGCCCGGATGGGCGGCGTGATAGACGCAGCCGCCCAGCGACCGGCCGTTCCACTGGTCGTAGAGGTCGAAGGTCAGCGGCACGTGGACGGGAATGGTCGGGTGCAGGCTCGACGCCGGTTGCCAGGCCTTGAAGCGCACGCCGGCCACATATTCGCCGTGCCGGCCCGTCGAGGTCATCGGCATGCGCCGGCCGTTGCAGGCCAGCACGTGGCGCTTGGGGTTGAAGCCATCGACGCGCATCTCCAGCCGCTCCACCGAGGCGTCGACGAAACGGACGGTGCCGCCGACGGCGCCTTCCTCGCCCATGACGTGCCACGGCTCCAGCGCCTGGCGCAGCTCCATGTGGACGCCGCCGTGGTCGACCGCGCCGAAGAACGGGAAGCGAAACTCGCGCTGCGCCTCGTACC
>Ga0265293_10010524_pt1 | contig 12902 bp, 8 predicted proteins | sample Munlanlewell138R_FD_192505 | JGI IMG/M metagenome (GOLD analysis project Ga0265293, IMG submission 192505) | Leachate microbial communities from a municipal landfill in Southern Ontario, Canada - Leachate well 138R | ecosystem: Engineered > Solid waste > Landfill > Unclassified | place: Canada... | reverse complement strand
TCGTCGTCCGTCATGCCAATGCGATCATCCCGGTTGGGGATCCCCGTGAACGCGCCGGTGCAGGTAATGAAGGCGGGTCAATCATGCAATGCATCTCCGACCTGCTCTGTCTTGAGCGCAGGATTGTCATATCCGGTGTGCTCACAATAGGAACGAGACGCAGTGTTCCTGGCTTCAGCCGATGACGCTTGCCGGGCAGATGGTTGCCGCACAGGGGATCGCCCCGGCGGTCGGCCATTATGCTGACAGGTGGGCTATCAGTCGGCGGATGAAGGCTTCGCCGGCGGCGATCTGTTCCTGTTCGATGAACTCGTTCACCCTATGCGCCTGCGCGATATCTCCTGGTCCGACGACCACCGTCGACCAGCCCGCTTTCTGGAAAATTCCGGCTTCTGTTCCAAAGGCTACGACAGCCGCTTCGGTGTTTCCGGTCAGCAGGCATGCGAGATCTTCCGCCACACCTGAAGGTTCGGGTGCAAGTGCGGGTATGAATGAAAGGTCTTCGATATCGACACCGGACGAAGCGTGGACTGCCTGCATCGCCGGCTCGATTTCGCTGCGGATATAACGCTCGAAGCGGGCGCGAAACTCGCGCGCGTCTTCCTGCGGTATAGCCCTTATGTCGGTGATGAAGCTGCACGCTTCGGCCACGATATTGCCGGCGGAGCCACCTTCGATGACACCACAGTGGAGCGTGGTGTAAGGCGGCAGGAAACCCATGGCTGCCGGGCCCTCGCGATTGCAGGCCATGGCTTCATCCAGCCAGGTCACCAGCCGGGCAGCCTTCATGACCGCGCTTACGCCGAGATCCATCCGGCTGGAATGAACCGCATGCCCTCTCACCCGGGTCCTGAATGCCAGCAGGCTTTTATGGCCGTTGACGACCTGCATCCGTGTCGGTTCGCCCACAAACACCGCACGCGGAGGCGGTATCGCCTCCTTCACTGCATCGACGAGAGAGACGGCGCCTATGCATCCGACTTCCTCATCATATGAAAGGGCGATGTGAATGGGGGTCTTCAGTTTTGCCGCCAGCATCTGCGGAACAGCGGCGAGAACGATAGCCACGAATCCCTTCATGTCGCAGGTTCCGCGCCCGAAAAGGCGGCCACCGCGCCCGGTCAGGCTCCATGGGCTGCTGATCCACCCTTCTTCAAGGGCGGGAACGACATCGGTATGGCCGGACAGGACGACCCCGCCCGCAGTTGATGGCCCGATCGTGGCAAACAGGTTCGCTTTCAACCGGTCCCGGTCATAGATCAACGTGGGCTCGATACCGAAGCTGGCCAGATATTCGCGAACGAACCCGATCAGCGGCAGATTGGTCTGCGACGATACGGTCGGAAACGCAATCAGCCGTTCCAGCATCTCATGTGTCGTCAGCATGTGCGCCAAGCCGGGTCCCCCTTACCTGCCCCGATGTCTGCATCAGCAATCTATGACGATGTCTTCGAGAGGAAATGCCTGGCACAGCATGACCCTTCCACGCGCCAGAAGCGGTTCCTCGCCAGTGGGATAGTCGACCTTCCCGCTGATGATGCGCTGCACGCAGGACTGGCACTCCCCGTTGCGGCAGGAATAGGCAACCTCCACGTCATGGGCGAGCGCGAGGTCAAGCAGGGTGCCGCTTTCAGAGGTCCATGTCACATGCCTGCCGGTCTGGGCGAATGTAACCTTGCGTGGCGCCCTCCCCGCAACCAGGCCTGATGCAGCCGGGCCGGATCCGCCACTGCTCTGTTCGAATGCTTCCATCCGCACACTTTCAGGAGCTGCACCGAGAGCGATCAGCCCTTCTTTCAGCGATGACATGAAGTCGGCCGGCCCGCAGATGTAGAAATCTGCCTCGTCAACCGGGGTCTGACCGGCGATGACAGTGGCATTCAGCCGACCGCGATGATGGCACACATCATCGTCCTGCGGTTGCGAATAGGCGGTAAACAAGCGGATTGAGGGACAGGCTGCCGCCAGACGCCCGAGTTCCTCTCCGAACAGGTGATGCCTGGCGTCACGTGCAGCATGCATGAACCACACTTCCCGTCCGGGATTCTCGCATGCCAGATGTTGTGCCATCGGTATCAGCGGGGTTATGCCCACCCCCGCGCTGATGAGAACCACAGCGCGCCCCGGTGCGCTGTCCAGAACGAAGTGGCCTGCAGGGGGGCCCAGCATCACCTCATCGCCAACCCCGATATGATCGTGCAGCAGATCGGAGACGCCCTCATTGCCGATCCTGCGTACGGTGATGCGCAGGGAATATCGGTCCGGCGTTCCCGAAATGGAGTAGCAGCGCTGCCGCGGCACCTGACGATTGTCACCGGGAAGCGATACCGTAACGAACTGCCCCGGCAGCGCTTCACCGACAGGCGCATCGTCGCGCGGTTTGAGCACAAAGGACATCACGTCCGGGCTCTCCCGCCTGCGCTCGGTGCAGGAAAAACTGCGGCGTCCGATCCAGGCGGCGGGCCGCTTGTCCGCCCATATGCGCGAGCGATTGAACGCCGCCGAACAGTGAAAATAAATCTCCTCGGGACGCATGCTGATCTGGTGCGGCCAGCCGTCATCGCGGCCGACCTCGCGATAGAGCCCGTTCAGCCGGATGATGTCGCAGCAACCGGGTTCGGCAGCCAGCAGGGCGCATTCGGCCGAATGCGGGAAATCATGGGTGTTCTCCCCATCGGGCCCGACATCCAGCAGGAAGGATTGCTGGTTGGTGCCGGGATCGGGCCGCAGCGGCTCGCCGCCCACGAGCCCGATAGCGATTTCTCCGGCTTTCGTCTCGCGGGCGAAGACGATGAAACGGGCCTGATCGATGAAACCCATAAAGCCCGGGCCGGCCACATTGTAAGCCTTGGCCTGCACGAGAGGGCTCGGGGTGCCGTAGAATTCGCGCAGACCCGCCTGCACCAGCCGGGCTTCGGAAGGCGCATCCCGATAGACGGGCTGGTTGCCGGTTTCGGACTGCCAGGCGATGTCTTTCGCATAGATGTCCAGAACGTCCAGCGGCGGCTTTCTTTCGGAAGGGTCGATCCAGAAGCCGCTCTTGCGAAACGCCTCGCTCTTCACGAACTCCATCTTCGTCGGGGTCAGTACCATCACGGAGAGAGGGCGGTTGTCGTCTGCCGGAAAGGCGGCGATATCCTGCTCGTTCTGCGAGACTGCCGCCCGCGCTGCGATGCGCAGATAAGTATCGGCGTGACGGTTCAGCAGAAGAAGCGCCACGTCGGGATTGCTCAGTATGTTGCCGATCGTATCCAGCCGCTTGTTGCCGACATAGTCGGGCAGCAGCAGGCTGCCATCGGCACGCAGCCGCACCACGGACGGCTGGCCGCCGCGAGGCGAAACGTCCATCCCTCCCTCTGCACTGCGGGAGGCGATGAAGAGCAGTGTGGTCCGTTCGATAAAGGAACGCGTAAGGTCATCCATGATCTTCGCCCACATTCGCTGTTCGGCTGCATCTGTTTCCATGCAGCGTGTTTTCCTCTGCTAGGAGGTCGCGGCAGCCACGGCGCGTCGTTCGAAGAAAGCGCGACCGGGCACGGCCTCCAGAAGCCGGCGCGTATAGTCGGCGCCCGGATTCCCGAACAGGTCGGCTGATCGTGCCTCCTCAACGATATGGCCTTTCTGCATCACCACGATCCGGTCGGCGATCTCTCGCGCTACCCTAAGATCGTGGGTGATGAACAGCATGCTCAGTCCCATTTCGGCCTTCAGTTCAGACAGCAGCTTCAACACCTGTGCCTGTACGGAAACGTCCAGCGCGGAGACGGCCTCGTCGGCGATCAGGCAGACCGGATCAAGGGCAAGTGCGCGTGCAATGCAGATCCGCTGGCGCTGGCCTCCGGAAAACTCATGCGGAAAGCGATCCAGTGCCTGCGCGCCCAACCCGACCTTTTCCAGCCAGCGGCTGGCGGTCGCAACCGCCTCGGCCCGTGACGCGCCGAATGCCATCGGCCCGCGCACGATGCTTTCCCCGACCTTGAGCCGCGGATCGAGAGACGCATAGGGGTCCTGGAAGACGATCTGCACCTTGCGCCTGAACTGACGAAGGGCCTCCCCTTTCAGGGCATGAACAGGGGTTCCGTCAAACATGATCTGTCCGCTGTCGGGCTCGATCAGCCGCAAGACCATGCGCGCAAGCGTGGACTTGCCCGAGCCGCTTTCACCGACAACAGCCAGCGTGTCGCCGCGGTTCAGCACCAGATCGAGGTTTTCCGCCGCGACGACACGCCGGCGAGGCGAGAAGAACCGCTGTCTGGTGGTGAAAACCTTGTTCAGGTTCCGGATTTCAAGCAGGGGCGCGTTCTTGCTTTCGTCGGCCCGGACCGATCCGCGCCCCGGCACGGCTTCGAGAAGATTGCGGGTGTAATCGTCGGCCGGATTGTTGAGGACACTGGCGGCCGCGCCCTGTTCGACAACCTTGCCCTGCCGCAGCACCACGACACGATCGGCAATGTCGGCGACGACACCGATGTCGTGGGTGATGAACAGCACGCCCATGTCGCGTTTTTTCTGCAGGCTGGCGATCAGATCGAGAATCTGCCGCTGCGTTGTCACGTCCAGCGCTGTGGTCGGTTCATCTGCTATCAGCAGTCTGGGATCATTGGCGAGCGCCATGGCGATCATCACGCGCTGTCGCTGTCCGCCGGAAAGCTGGAACGGATAGGCTGAAGCCAGAGAGGCCGGATCCGGCAGCCCCACCTGCTCGAACAACTCCTGCACGCGCGCATCGACATGCTTGTCGGGAATGCCGGCATGGGTGCGGATGGCCTCGGCAACCTGCCTGCCTACGCGCGCCAGCGGGTTGAGCGCCGTCAGCGGCTCCTGAAAGACCATGGCAATGTCGCGGCCACGCAGGGCGCGCATCTCGCGTGGCGGCATGTCCAGAAGGTTGCGCCCGCCGAACCTGATCTCTCCATCGAGCGCGGCAACCTTGGAAGGAAGAAGACCGAGGATGGCATGCGCGGTCATCGACTTTCCCGAGCCGCTTTCACCAACCAGACAGACGATCTCGTTGGAGTTGACCTCGATGCTGACGCCGTCGACGGCGCGGTTGCGGTCGCCGCCCACCGGCAGGCCAACCACAAGATTCCTGATAGCAAGCAGTGGTTCGGTCATGCTCTGGATATCCTTGGGTTCAGGGTATCATTCAGCGCTTCTCCGGCGAGATTGATCGCGACGACCGTCAGCAGAATGGCGATGCCGGGGAAAACGCTCATCCACCAGGCCTGACGGATGACGGTGCGGCCGGCCCCGATCATGTAGCCCCAGCTCATCAGATTGGGATCCCCGAGGCCCATGAAGGACAGAGCCGCCTCGATGAGGATCGCAGCTGCAACCGTCAGGGATCCGGCCACGATGATGGGTGATACGGCATTGGGCAGCACATGGTGCACCACCACGGAAAGCGTGGACTGGCCCTGACAGCGCGCAGCCTGCACGAATTCGCGCTGGGAGATCGTCTTGACCTGTGCTCTCGTCAATCTCGAAAGCGGAGGCCAGCTGACGAGCCCGATCGCCAGGATGATGGTATAGATCGAGGGCGTGAGGATCGCGACAAACAGGATGGCCAGCACAAAGCTCGGAATGGTCTGGAACACTTCGGTGAAGCGCACGATGATCGTGTCGGTCACGCCACCCGCATAGCCCGCGATGCAGCCAAGCAGCACGCCGATGCACAAAGCCGTCAGCGTCGACGCCAGACCGATCAGGATCGAGACACGGGCACCATGAACGATGCCCGCTGCTATGTCGCGCCCCAGCGTGTCTGAACCGAGAAGCATGCCGTTCTCACCCGGCGCGCTGAAGGGAATGCCCGCCATGTCCCATGGCGAAGCCGGATAGAGCAGCGGCGCCACGATGGCGAGAAGGCAGATGAGGCCGATCAGCACCAGGCCGACCACGCCGGCAGGCCGGCTCAGGAATGCGCGCGTGAACTCCCGCATTTTTGCTTCTCCTATCAGGTCGTGACGCGGGGATCGACAACCCGGTGCAGGAAGTCGGTCAGCAGGTTGGTTGCGATGACAAGGAGCGACATGATCAGAAACAGGCCGAGCAGAACGGGATAGTCCCGCGCGGTCACGGAATCGTAGGTAAGCCTGCCGAGGCCGGGCCACGAAAACACCGTTTCCACCACGACCGATCCGCCGATCATGGCGCCCGCCTGCAGGCCGGCGAAAGTCACCACCGGGACGGCGGCATTGCGCAGCATGTGGCGGTACAGGATCTGGTTCTCGGTCAGCCCCTTGGCGCGGGCCGTGCGAACATGATCCTCATGCGACACTTCGATCAAAGAGGAGCGCATCAGCCGTGTGTAGACGGCCATATATATGGCCGCCAGCGTGACAACCGGCAGGACCAGATGGCGCGCCACGTCCAGCGCATATTCGAGTGCGCCGAAGCTTGACGCGCGCATGTCAGCATAGCCGAAGGCCGGCAGCCATTCGAGCTGGATCGAGAACACAAGCACCAGCATCAGGCCGAGCCAGAAAACCGGCGTGGCATAGAGCAAAAGCGACACCAGCATGATGGCGAAATCGCCCCAGCTTCCCTGTCTCCGGCCGGCAAAAGCTCCCAGAAGAACACCGCCGATAAGCGACAGGAAGAAGGCGGAAAGGGTCAGAAGCAGCGTCGGTCCAAGCCGTTCGAGAATGAGTTGCCAGACGCTGGCGCGCTGCCGGTACGAATAGCCGAGGTCGAATTGCAGCACCTTGCCGATATAAGTGCCGAGCTGCGTGAGGAATGGCTGATCGAGACCATACTCCGCGCGGATCTGTGCGATGAACTTGGCGTCCGCCGCCCCCGACTGGCCGGCAATGACCATTGCCGGGTCGCCCGGTGCGGAGTGGATGATGATGAAGTTGATCGTCGCGATGACGAGGATCGTGAACACGATCCCCGCAAGCTTTGCGAACAGGCGGGAGATTACGGACATCAGCGTTTTCAGGATTGTGGCTGGTTCTGCGGGGTCACGCCCAGCAACTGGTCGAGAACGTTCAGGAACAACTGCGCCCCTTTCGGGATCAGCTCGTCGGGAAAGTCATAGTCGGGATTGTGAACCATGGGACGGTCCATACCCGAGCCGATGAAAAGCAGTGCGGCTTTCGAGCAGGAGCCGAACAGGCCGAAATCCTCTGCCCCTCTGATCGGCACGTAGCCGGCTACCCGCGACAGGCCCATTTCATCGGCTGCATTGCCGAAGATGGCAGCGGATTCCGGATCGTTGATGCAGGCGCGGAAGAAATTATGGGTGGAATGCCCGACCGTCAGCCCTTCTTCGGCCGCGATGGCGCGAACCATCTCCATCACCGTGTCGGCCAGAACTTCGATGGCGTCGCTTTCCGGTGTGCGCAGCGTCATGCGGATTTCAGCGTCGCCCGGCGTGATGCCGAACACTTTCTTTCCCATATGGACGCCCGTTACCGTCAGACGGCGGAAGCCGGGGCCGACGGCATCGCCGGCCTCCAGCGTCTTCAATGCGGCGATGATGCGTGATACCGCCATGGCCGGCGAGATGCCGGTCTCCGGCATGGAGGCGTGGGCGGTCTTGCCCTCCAGCCTGATGCACAGGCCCATCGATGCGCAGGTGATCTGCCCTTCGGCAATGGCGACATGAGCAAGCGGAAGACCCGGCATGTTGTGGATGGCGAAAGCATAATCCGGCCGGATCGAGGCAAACTTCGGGTCGGCGATGACGGCTTCCGCGCCATGCGCCGTCTCTTCCGCCGGCTGGAACAGCAGGATCGCCCTGCCCCGTGCGGGACGGTTCTGGCCCAGATGCCGCGCCACGCCGGCCATCATCGCCATGTGGCCATCATGGCCGCACATATGCGCCTTCCCATCCGTGCGGGAGCGGTAGGGAAGATCGGAGATCTCCTGTATCTGCAATGCGTCCAGCTCGCAGCGCAGCATGACGCTCGGTCCGGCTTCCGCGCCTTCGTAGATCAGGGCAACGCCATGTCCGCCCAGTTCGGTGACGACCTGATCGGGCCTCGTGTCCGACAGGAAGGAAACGACCTCGCGCGCCGTTTCGGCCTCTTCGCCTGAAATCTCGGGAAACTGGTGCAGCTTGTGTCGCCAGTCCCGCAGAACCGCGACTTCCTGATCGTTGATATACGCAATCATGTTGCCAACAGCCTTCTATGGTGTGACCGGAAGCCACGTAATATTGAGGGGGTGCGTTGCGCGGATTTCTGACCAGCAGGGACGTAACCGCTACTGCTGCGCCGCGCACCACCAGACCTTAAGCGAAGTGAACTGTGCCGAAGTTGGAATTGACGCCAGTGGCGGAGGTGGTGATCTCCTTCAGCCGGTTGTCATGGATCGTCGGATATTGCTGCTCCGCCAGCCACAACACCGGCACTTCCTCCACCAGAAGCTGCTGAACTTCCGTGTAGAGCGCCTGCCGCTTTTCCACATCGATTTCGCCTGCTGCCGCCTCGAAAAGCTCATCGACTTTCGGGTTCGAATAGCCGGAGGTATTGGAGAACATGACCCCCTTGCGGATGTTGGAGGAGATATAGGTGCGTGCCACGCCGAGCGCGGGGTCGCCGTTCTGATACAGCTGATTGCCGCTGATATCGAAGTCGCCATTGCTCACGCTTTCGACCCAGCCGGCAAGGTCGTTGCTTTGCAATTCGACATTGATGCCTGCCGCTGCAAGGGCCTGGCGAACATACTCGGCAATGCGCGTCCATGTATCTCCGGCCGGCACCATGGAGAATTTCAGCGTTGCGCGCACGCCGCCTGCATCCGGCTTCAGTCCCATTTCGTCGAGCAGAGCGACAGCCTTTTCCACCGACGGTTCATAAGTGCGCACGTCTGACGTGTAGAAACGCATCGAGGATGCGATCGGCCCGGTCGCCGCCTTTGCAAGTCCGAACAGAATGCGGTCGCGTACGAAATTGCGGTCGATCAGATGCATAAGCGCCTGACGGAAACGCTTGTCGCTCATCGGCGGACGACGGCAGTTCAGCTCGATCCACAGCATGGGCGAGAAATATTCGTAGCCTTCGGTGGTCATTTCGAGATGAGGCAGGGCCGCAAGGCGCGCGACGTCGAAAGGCTCGATATCCTGCCACTGGGTGAGTTGGGCATCGCCCTGCTCCAGCGAGACGCTGCGCGAAGCGGCATCAGGGATCACGCGATAATAAATCTCACGCAGCTTCGGCTGGCCATCGCGGTAATAATCCTCATTCGCGGTGAGGTGGATGTGCGATCCGCGAACCCATTCGGAGAAGCGGAAGGGGCCGGTGCCGATCGGCGGCTGTTCCGCGCCAACCTTCTGGTAGTCCGCCCCTTCGAGAAGGTGGCGTGGCAGCATCGGCGCGGATGCCGTCTCGAACGCCATGAGAAACGCCGGAAACGGCTGCTTCAGGGTGAAGACAACGGTGTAATCGTCGGGCGCCTCGATGCTCTCGCAGCGGCTGAAGACATCCCGCGCACGCGGATGAACTTCGGGCAAAAAAGTCTTGCAGGAGAAAACCACATCCGCGGCGGTAAATGGCTGGCCGTCATGCCATCTGGCATTCTTCACCAGATGAAAAGTGTAGGTGAGGCCATCCGGCGAAACCTCCCAGGAATCGGCAAGCAGCGGCTGGGGCGAGAGGTCCCTCGCATAGGAAAGCAGGCCTTCATAAAGCTTTCCGGCCACGACGCCGGTAGGCGTCTGCTGGTTCAGGCCAAGATTGAGGATCGGGGGCTCGGGATATACGACCGACGTCAGGGTCCCACCGTTCTCCTGAGCAAAAGCCAGACCGCCGGAAGCGGCACTGCCGAGAGTTGCCGCCATCAAAAGATTGAATTCGCGCCGATTCATGTCATCTATCCTCTGTCGATGAAAAGTTCCGGAAGTAGGGACAAGGGCGGCGTTTTCCTGTTGCCGCCACAGGCCTGAAAAATTGAAGAGACCGACATTGGCCGGGTAGACAGGGCGCAGACCCGCGCTTCAGTGTCGACCGGGACAATTCCCGAAACCCCTGGGCTTCTCGATCGGGCGATCCGTGGCCGAGCGCCGTGACTTTTTCGTCATCGCGCGAACTGCGCCATCACCCCTCAGCCTGGCTTTTCGGTTGCCCGCGTCGCGGGCGCTGCCGTTTCAGAACCAGTCGGGATTTTGGGGCAATCTGCTCCGGCAACGATCTCCTGAGCGCAAACGGTCATCTTCGTTCTCCCTCATGTCTTTATGTGGCGCGCCCGCACTGAAATCTGCATGCGATGCCCTGTTATGCGGCTACACCTTAGGTACGACGAATGGTTCCGATCAATGTCTCAAATATACATTTGAAGGGGCCGGTAATGTCGATGATCGACAGGCGTACAGTTGGAATGGAAGCTGAACACCACTGTCTGTCGATCTGTCGCCGGACCATGCGGATATCCATGGCGTCCGGTTGCCATGTTCCCGTCATGAAACCGGAGGCCGGTAAGAGGTGCGGTCAGGAACGGCTCGCGCGAATGCTGTCCAGAATGGCTTTGGCTCTGTCGCTGCGCACTTTCCCTTCTGCCTTGAGCTGGCTGGCGACGCGATCGATCTCATCGCCTTCAGCGCCGGCAGCAACGGCGACATTGCGCGCATGAAGACCCATGTGGCCTTTCTGAATGCCTTCCGCCGCCAGCGCTCTCAGCGCTCCGATGTTCTGGGACAGTCCGACCGAGACGATGATTTCGGCAAGCTCCTGCGCCGATGATACGCCAAGCATCCGAACCGCCGCCTGCGCCGCGGGATGGGTTTTGGTTGCGCCGCCGACAAGGCCGACCGCCATCGGCAGCTCCAGCGTACCAACGACATTGCCCTGTGCGTCCTGCTCGAAGTGGGAGAGCGAGGTGTAACGGCCATTGCGGACGGCATGCGAATGCGCGCCGGCCTCGACGGCTCTGGTGTCGTTGCCCGTAGCCATCACCACGGCGGTAATGCCGTTCATGATGCCCTTGTTGTGCGTTGCGGCGCGATAAGGGTCCGCTGCCGCGAACTCATAGGCCTGAATGATGCCCGCGGCCACGTCCGCGCCGCCAAGGGCATCGGCACCGAAGGTCGCGCGCACGCGCGCCAGTCGCCGGTCCGCCTTGTTGGACAGGATGCGCAGGCGCACCCTGCCCCCGGTTATGCTTTCCACCATCGGCGCGAGAGCTTCGGCCATGGTGTTGACGGCATTGGCGCCCATGGCATCGCGCACATCCACAACGAGATGCAGCACAACGAAGGTCTCGCTGTCGCCTTCCACGAGGCGCACCTCGATGTCCTTCGCCCCCCCGCCCAGCGAAACGAGGAAGGGGTCCTGCTCATTGGCGAGGTCGAGCAGCTCCTGACGGCGCTCGAACAGCCGGAACCGGGCGCCGTTCGGATCGCAGGCTCCAACCACCTGCACCTGCGCCACCATGATGGGATCGCTGCTGGACGTGTAAAAACCGCCATGCTCGCGCGCAACCGAAGCCATATGGCTGGCGGCGGCTACGACCGACGGCTCCTCTGTCGCCATGGGAATGAGGTAGTCGCGACCGTTGATGGTGAAGTTCGCAGCCACGCCGACCGGCAAAGTCAGCGCTCCCACCACGTTTTCGATCATGCGGTCGGCCATGGGGAGGAAATCGGCATCTGCCGGCAGCAGGCTTTCCAGCCCCTGCCGCCCGACACCCGTAAGGCTGACGACCTTGTCGAAGCGAGTGGCAGGCGAGAGCTTGTAAAATCCGGGAATCCGGCTGTTGACCGTCATGTGTGCAGGTACTCCGCTTGCATTTATGAGCGGAGACTAGATTTGCAGGCACCGCATCCACAATGTGCCCGCACCACATCCGATGCCTGTGTGGAGGTATGTTTCCGACAGCTTCACGTCAGGCTTGTTCCGGCGAGACTGCGCAGGCGAAGTGCCAGATGCAGTTCCAGCGCGAGCGCCGGATCGGCAAGATCCGGGTTCAGCTGCGTTATGGTTTCCAGCCTCTGCCTGATCGTGTTCACATGAACGCCAAGCGCATCGGCTGTCTTCTGGAGACTGCGGCCATGGTCCAGATAAGCCAGCATCGTCGGCGCCAGCTGGGTCTTGCGTTTTTCATCGTAACTTATGACCGCACCGATGGTGTGTCCGATGAATTCGGCCAGTGCGTCGTCATCCTGCTCGCGAAACAGGATCGCATAGGTGGCCATCGAGCGCTCGTGAACCACACGTCCGGACTGGCCCAGCGCATGCAGCAGCTTCAGGCAACGGCGAAGGGCCTGATACTGCTTGGGAACCTCCGCCACCCCGGCGATGGCGGGCGACACCGCGACGCTCGGGCGCTCGTGGAGCACCTGCTCCAGCCTGTCTCCCACCTGCCGCGCAAGGCCATCGACATCCTGCGCATTGGTGGCGATCACCAGATCGCCATTGTACTCGGAATACATCGTATCACGCCGGCCCAGGAGGGAGCGCACGGCCGAAATGGCGGCGCTGGGCCGGTCGCTGCCCAGTTCGACCAGAAGCATTCTGAGGGGCCACTGCATGGAAATATTGGGAGGCAGCTGCCTTGCGCCTTCCGGACCGAAAGGGTCGCTGCTGCCGCGCAGCAAGGCAGCGAAAGTATCGGCGACGTTGCGATAGGCAGCCTGCGCGATGCGCTCAGTCGTCAGAAGCACGATTCCGGTGACGATGGCGCTGCGCTCCAGCGTGCGCATTTCGGCCGCCGACAGTTCCTGATGACGATGCAGTATCAGCGCCCCCAGCCGCATGGACCCCCCGATGATTGCCGCCACCTGTGAAATGCTGCCGTCCTCATGCATCACCGGCACGCTTCGGCCCAGACGATCGCTCTCCCACATGGCTTTTATCAACTGCTCGTCGCCGAACCCCTCAGGCAAGGCGCCGCATACCGAATTGCGTGTTTCGTCGACGACGCACACCTCGCCCCCAAGAAATTTCGAGACGCGTTCCGAA
>Ga0265293_10010523_pt1 | contig 12904 bp, 5 predicted proteins | sample Munlanlewell138R_FD_192505 | JGI IMG/M metagenome (GOLD analysis project Ga0265293, IMG submission 192505) | Leachate microbial communities from a municipal landfill in Southern Ontario, Canada - Leachate well 138R | ecosystem: Engineered > Solid waste > Landfill > Unclassified | place: Canada... | reverse complement strand
AGTGCCGGTATTGATCAAACCTCCGGTTGGGCCGGTAACACAGACCGTGTTGTTATCAAAGGTAATTTCGGCATTACGTCCCAATTCGGTATCGGCATAATTCATGGTGAATATGCTCTTCATATAAGGCATATCGTAGAAAGTGTTCCTCAGGAAGTGCATTTCGATGGGCAAGTGGCCAAAATAGACCAAAGGCCAGTTGTTTCCGCTTTTGATAAAAGTATAGGAGACTTTACAATCGGACATTTCGAAATATTCTATATCACCGCAACTACTATATACGATTTCTTCGGTGGAATCGGTTGCAGCCACGTTGGCGGGCTTCACACTTCGGAATAAGCCGCGTACTCCTCCGGAAACTTCGCAATGACGAAATACCAGTTCAGCAATATTCCCGTAGAATTTGTTGAAATAAATAATGTGGCCGTCGTCCCTGTTGGCATCGATATGTTGTAAATGCACATATTCAAAAACAAGGCCGGCAATCACTCCTTCTTCGATATTGGAGCCGGTCATTTGCATTTGCAGAATAGCCATTGAATCGGGCTCCTCGTATTGAGAACGTACCGTGATAATTCCATTGGCTGGAAAAGCCAGTTTGTCTTTGCCTAAGCCATAGCTTCCAGGGGCACAGAGAATAGTGTCTCCGTCGGTAGCTGCGCTCCAGGCATTCGAAAATTCGGTGGCTGATTTGACTAGCGTACTTTTTGCCTGTACAGAAAAAGAAACACTAAAAGCCACAATCAGAAAAAAAGTAAATAGTTTTTTCATAAAAATTGGTTTTAAAGGTTATAAATACAATAGTTTAATTGGTTAAACAGTTTGTTTATCATTCGTTGTCACCCCGCAGGTTCCAGTCAACCCAGTAGCCCCCGGCTTCTATGCCGGCACGCACAGCTGCTTGTCTGGCAAGCGGATATTTGGGACAAACACGGTCCGCCACTATGGAGCCGTCTTTTCCGTAACGTTCAGCCATCTTGACCAGGTAACTGTAAGACCTGCCTTCGCCTGTATATTCCAGCAAATACTCATCGGCCAGCGCCAGGTCATATATCTTGATCCGTTCTTCTTCGCTCAGATTGTAGCCGGGATCATCCGGCATAGGCAAAACATGGTTGGCTCCGCGCACGCAACCGACTATACCCACATCGCCGTAACCCCCGTTATCGCCAAACCAGGAAGTATAATACGTGCTCCAGTCTTCGGGCAAAGAAGTAGAGTAGGGAAATTTATTGGTCAAACCCCGGTTCAAGATACATTCGGCCTGCAACCAGTTGCCCAGGTGATTTTCGGCCTCGGCCAGTAAAAAATGATAGTCATGCCCCCGCTGCAGAATGATGCTGGGCATAATTTCAAAGATTCTGGATCTCAGATAAGCTCCACGGTGATAAAAATATTTGGTAAAGCAGGTATCTCCGTTGATTACATTCATCATCAGCTTTTGAGTCATGCCCCTGATGTCTTCTTCGATGTATTTGCTTCGGGCGTAAGCCGAGGGACGCAAATAATAGCTACCGGGATAGGACGGACAGAAATAATCTACCAGCCGGTTGGTCTGGTCGTTTTCGTAATCGTACATAATGGCGGCTACCTGATGATATTTGTAGCCGATGTCTTCGGTATAGAAAATGCTGTAATAATTTCCCGTCAGCGGGATATTGCAGGCATGGTAATAACCGGGTTCTTCGGAACTGCCTTCTTCGGGCAACATGGTCTGCAATTCATATATATAGGCAAGAATATTATCTCTGATCCACAACCAGTCTCCCTCTTGTCCTCTCCAGGAAAGCAACTCGGATTTCAGCAACAAATGGGTCGGAACCAGGTAATTCCAATAGCCGTATTCGTCCTCGTTCTGATTTTCGGCATCCAGCCAGGCCACCCAATTCATTTCCAGGTCGGAAGGAATAAGTTCTTCCTTATACACCACCAGGCCATTATCCAGGAGCTCAATGCATTTATTGACCAATTCGTCCATCGTATTGTACCAGGTAAAAACTTCCGTGTTGTCCAAATTTGACAACTCTTCCAGGGGATCGTCAAACCAGACGGCTTTGCCGTAGATGCGGCCCAAAGTATAATAAGCCCATACTTTGATACGAATAGTACTGCTGACTAAGCAATTAAAATTAATCTGTGTTTTTTCGTCCATACTGTTACCCATCTTTTCGCGGTACAGGGCCATTTTGTGCAAATAATCGTTGCAGGCTATCACAACAGCATAATAACAAGTTGGATCGGCATAGGGATTCCCGTCTGTGTAATTATAATTATAAATATCCTGCAATTCCACCGGCGCATTGGGCGTTATTTCCAGAAAATCGCCTCTGGTATCTGTCAGGAATATGGCATGATCGCCCGCCTGCTGCATTCTGGTTAAAATTCCCAAAAAGCCCTTGTACATTTCGTCGTTGGTCGAAATATAATCCTCCACATTAATAATATTGTCGGGATTGGTATTGAAGAATTCCGTACACGAAGCAAAGAGTAAGGCAATAATCAGTAGCTTTAGTTTATGATTCATGGTTCTTAGAAATTTAAATTAAATCCCAGCTTAATGCTAATGGGTAAGGATACTTTCGCATAATCAAATCCCTGCATATAGTCTGCATAGGAATACGAAAATTCAGGATCGCTGCCCAGATAATTCGTCCAGGTATACAGGTTCTCTGCAGTCACAAAAATACTTCCGCTGCGCAAAACATCCAAAAAATTACTGAAACGATAACTCAGGCTCAGGTTACGCAATTTCAGATAAGAAGCATCCTCGAGCCAGCGATCGGAAAAGAGGTTATTACCCGAAGGATCACCATAAGCTGCTCTGGGTAAATCAGCGGGCTGGCCCTCAATTTGCCAGCGGTTCAAAACGGCTTGTGACTGATTGTAAAAATAATCCATCGACTCCAGGTTGCGACGTACCGCGTTGTAAGCCATATTCCCCACTGAATAGCCAAATTCAGCCAAAAGAGTAAATTGCCTGTAACGGAGCGAAGTATAAAAAGAGCCGAAGAAATCGGGCGTGGCCGTACCCAGCACCACCTTGTCCTTGGCATTGATTTGCTTATCGTTGTTTTGATCTGTAAAACGGATATCTCCTGCCTGATAGGGTTCACCGTAAATATTTTTTAGGCCGGCTTCCTGTGCCTCAGCACTATTGATATAAATACCCTGAGTCTGATAACCGTAGAATTGATAGGGAGCCTCCCCTTCTTTCATTAAAATAAGGGCATCGTCCTGATTGAATTCCCTGAAATTTATACTCAATTCAGGATTATTACCCAATGATTTGATTTTGTTGTCAGCATGAGCAATACCGGCTCCCAGCACCCAATCCACATCTTTTGTAGCAATAGGATTCAGACGCAGGCCCAGTTCATAACCCCTGCCGGTAATTTCTCCTACATTATCGTAATACTGAGCCGAACCATAAACACTGGAAATTTCTCTGGCTATAAGCAAATCAAAAGATCTGGCCAGAAAATAATTAAATTGCAGGCCCAATTTGTTATCCAAAAATCCCAGGTCCAGGCCAAGATCCAACTGATCTTTTTTCTCCCATTCCAAAGCCGTATTGGGCACATTGGAGCGAGTAATGGTTCCCAAATTAAAGAAATTGGAATTCTGGTAATAATTCTTGGCAAAATTTGAGGAAAAACGACTGTTACCCGTACGGCCAACTTCGGCTGCAATATTGAGCAAATCAATAAAACCGGGTAATACGCCCGTGTTGGCTGCCATAAAAGTCAGGCCCAGGGAGGGAAAAAGCCCAAAGCGAGCTGCATCTGTCCCTGAGACCGAGCTTCCGTCAAGAGCTACATTAAAGCTGGTCTTGAGTAGGTTATCGTAAATATAATCGGCGTGCAAATGATAATTGAGCCATTTCCATTCCTGGTTACCGCCCTGAATATCCCGGTCGTCGATTACGGCCCCCAGAGTCTCGTAATAATCGTTGGCGGTGTTGTAACCCGAAGCCAGGTCATACTCCAGTTTCCTGCCCACATAACGCAGGCCGGCGTCGGCATTGAGCTGATGGATGTCCTGGAATGTACGGCGATAAATCGCGTTGAGCCCGTAATAATCAGTAGCATTTTCAATGATTCCTTTACGGACGGTATTCAGACCGCTGCTGTAATATTGGGGAATTATGGCTTTGTCGGTAACACCGGGGATAAAGATACTTTCTTCGGTATAATTGTAATAAATATTGAGCATACCGGTAAAACTCAGATAAGAATTCGCCCGGTAATTGAGCCCCAGCCTTATGTTGGCATCGTAGATTTTGTCCGAAGCATTTACGGTGTTAACTATAGCCAGGGGATTACTTACGTTATCGTAGGGAAAAGTCGGATTACTGTTTACATTCCAGCCGTTGTAAGTGGCATACCTGTCCAGTATGTTGCCGTTGGGTTCCTTCATGTTGGGGCTGAGCAAAGGCAGGGCAAAATAAGAGGAAAGTATGGCGTTGGTTGGCGCGTTCATGCCTTGTTCCTGCAAAGAACTATTTATATAGGCCAGGCCGACATTGGTAAAAATATCTACGTTACGACTCACCATTATATTGGAATTAATCAGGGTATGGTAACGATCGGAAGATGTTTGACCCAATACTCCCCCTTCGGAGGTATAACCAAAGGAAATATTGTATTTGGCTATTTCGTCACCCCCTTCTACGCGAAAAGTATTGTCGGTTATAAAAGCTCTGTCCTGAACCAGGCCTCTCCAGTCTGTGGTGTTATTGAACAGGTAGGAATAATAATTATCTTCATTCTGTAAAAAGGGGTAATCGGTATACAAGGCCGTAATCATGTTGTAGCGGGTCATACCGATCTCTCTGAGATAGTTTTTGTACTGACTAACATCCAATACCGGCAAACTACGGCCGGGCCGACTCAGGCCGTATTGACCGCTGAAAGAAATCCGGGTTTCCAGGTTGTCGGAGGTGGCTTGTTCGGTTTCGATCAGAATTACTCCGTTCGAACCCAAAGAACCGTAAACAGAGGCATCGGCTCCTTTTAATAAGGTAATGCTTCGAATGTCATCGGTGCTGTAGCCAAACAAGGTGTTCCTGGAATAAGCCCTGACGGTACCCGAAAGTTCCTGATTGCCCAGGGAGGGAATACCGTTGATTACTATCAAAGGCATATTTTCGGCCACCACGGAATGTATTCCTCTCAGATTAAGGTAAGCACCTTCGCCAGGCATACCGCTTTTGCGATTTATATACAAGCCGGGGACTTTGTCCTGGATGGCCTGATCGATAGAGAAATGCTTGCTGAAATCTTTCTTTTCGACCGACTGAGTGCTAATGCTTTTGTTGTCGCGGCGCAAACTGTAATTCGGGAAATGAGCGGCACCACTGTAATGCGGGCTGATTAACGGAACCAGAATAATTTCGTCGTAATCCAGCTTTTCGTTGATCGGATATTCCTGCTGGTAATATCCTTCAGCCACAAAGCGCACATAACCCTTGCCCGAAGGCAAGTCAAGACTGTAAGCCCCGTCTGCACCGCTAATGGCAGAAAAATCCTCTCCCTCTACAACAGCAGAAACAATGGCCCCTTCAACGGGTGTTTTATCCGTGCCCAGCACCTTGCCATCGAGACTTGCCGCCCATGCAGTAAGGCCCGTGAACAACAGAAACAAAACAACAGAATATCTAGCGTACTTGATCATATTTTCCCTGTTTTAATAGTTATTGGTGGTTGGCCTCAGACACCAGTGATACATCATGAGCTGTGTGACATTGTTTTTGCTGCGTCCGTTGGTAGTCGTGTACAAATAAGAATTATCGTTCGACTCAATCGTAATGGTAAAATTACCACTCCTGGGCAAATTAATGATGGCTACCTGATAGCCATCCGTGTCGTATGCTACGGCCTTTTCGTTTTTTTCTATCCAGTCTCTCCAGTTGTAACCTTCGGGGAAACCTATGGTAGAACTTCCGTAGTAATCCATACTGCTTACCGAACCCCGGTCAAAATGGAAATTGGAGCCCTGGGCAAAAAGCAACATGTCTTCGACCAGTAATTCGTCGTTGAAGTAAATACTGATGCAATACCTTAGACTGTGTTTGAATCCCATCCTCAGATAATATTCACCGGCAGGCAAATAAACCTCGGTAAGTTTTCTGGTCTTTGAGTTGTACAACAAGCCATCGTAGTTGACACTACAAACCAGGGAATCGGCAATGGCTTCGGCCGAAGGAATAGCCGTCAGCACATGGTAATACATGGTTGGCAGCGACTCGGTCAGGGTGAACTCGGTCTGGGCGTCATTTACGATCAAAGGTTCTACCCAATTGGTCCAACGAAAATACTGATCCTTTTGTTCTTCGGTCATGGCTCCCCAAAGTTGGTAGAATTTAGCTTTGACCCTGTAAATCACCACGTGATTGGGAATTTTCAGGTGGTTCAGGTAATAAGCCCTGCCATTGCTCAAAGCTACCGGATTCGTGATGTCTGCTGTTTGAATAGCCGGATTCCATCTGGCCGGATCGATAGGCTGGAACTTTTTTACATCCTGAGCCTGGTCAATAATGAGCTGATGAGCCCCCACACAATCAAAAGCAGGAGCTGAGGAACCTACTTCTGCCGGACCAAGGCGTCTGTCGGCAAAACAGGCCCTGACTATCCATTTTTCGAATTTAGCCTGATCATCGGCAACAGTATCGCGGCCCAACCAGATGGGAATACTATCCAGGGCAGCATTTATGGCCTGATCGATCAAATCGTTCGAGGGTATGAACATAGTACTTACAAAGTCTTCAGAACGCATGTCCCAGTATTTCAATCCTTCGGCCGTGTATCTGTCCATCAAAGAATTGCGCACGGACCAGACCGTGTCGTAAGTCGTATTTCCCATGGGGTCTATACCTTGGGGTATGCTTTTTTCTTTGTCAAAATAGCGCTCCTCGAAGCGCTCCACTAAGGCAACAAATCTGGAATATTCAGGCCCGAGTTGCTTCAAATGATCATATACAGACTGACGAATGGGGATTATATCCTCAACGTAATATATATATCCGTTATCCACCCTGATGCTGCGGTTTATTTTTACTTCATCCAGGTAAATGCAGCTGTCCCTTTCGTAAACCCAAATATTCTTGCCCAAACGGGTATAAATACCGAAACCTTCTTTGAGCCTGGAGGGAGGCAGGGCCAGATCGGAAACACAATTCAGCACCAGCAGGGAATCCTCAGCCTCCGACCTGTTTTGCATCACTAAATCAGTATAAACAATAAAGGTATAGCCTCCGTCTTCGCTTATCTCTGAACTTATGCCGTAGCTTTCCATCAAATTGCTCAACAGGCTTAAATCTTCGCTGGATTGGATAAAACTCAGAGCATCCCCCTGAAATACTTCCATGTTTTCAGAACTGACCGCTTCCGGCAGATAATGGTCCTCCCAGGCGTTCTGACAAGAATTTAGCAGTAAGAGTAAAAAGTAAAAGCCAATTGTTTTGCTTGGTATCGTTTTCATAAGACTGTCGTTAATCGCTGATTGGAATAAATTCTATATAATCCCACATTTGCCGGTAAGAACCACTGGTCTTAGCGTTTATGTCCATCATGGTGGCCTTGAAAGAATGTCTTCCGGAGTAATCGAACACTACTTCGTCCCATAATATATCTTCGGCCAGTCCACTGGCATTTTCGTTATCCCTTTTGGCTTCGTCGGTAAATTTGGCCGGTAAACCTTTCCACATATAGATAGACTTTTGATAGTCGTCCAGATTGAACTTGGTCAGACTGCCTGCTCCGTAGTAATTCTTGAAAGAAATGGAACTGGCATAATAGAACACCACTTTGTACTTACCCTTGATAATAGTGGGAGTCTGCAGCTGTATCCAGCCGGCATAACCCAGATTTAGAGTCAACAAGGTATTCATGTAGGCATCGTATTTATTGTTTTCCTTATCCCTGGAACTATTGTAAGCACATTTCAAGAAACCGACCTTACGCCAGGTTTTATAACTGGTCTTGGCTGCGTTGGCTTTGTAGAGAATCGAAGTCAGCGTTCCGTTGTTGCCGTCCAGCTGATCTTCGCTGAGATCAACAGGATATTCTCTGTTGGTCAAAGGAGAACTGAATAAATCTCCCAGATTTTTGGAGGCTCCGTAAGTATTGACAAAAGATTCAATGTCGGGATAATTGCAAAAATCCCAGACTACAGTGATAGGATCGGGTTCGTACACCGGCATGATGTGATCAATTTTGTGAATGACCCCGTTGCGGGCCTGAATACCGCTGCGAATTATTTTAGCCACTTTGTTGATTTTTGATTCGCCCTCCACATGTTCCGAAATAATCACCTGTCCGGGCAACTTAGTGTCGAAAATAAGGATTTGACCCTCCCGCCTGAAATTGAATAATGCAGCTTTGGAATAAGTTTGACCCAAAAAGTGGTAAGACATATACTGATACAAAGCATTCAGCGTATCGGTATAATTCTGTCCTGCGCCCAGATGAGCAGCCAATTCCTCCGCGCTGCTGATTCCGGCCTGATTATAAACAGAATCGGGTACGGCAAAACAAGTAAAACGAATGTTATTCACCGAAAAACTGCCGTCCAGATTATAGACTGTATCGGCATATACCGACACTATCTTGTCGTATTCAGTAAGCCGGGCAGCCTCGATAAAAATGTCGTATTCCCGGTAAGGAGCCAAAATATCCAGAATACTTTCTGCCAAAGGTCGAATCACAGCACCCAGGGTATAGACCTGACCGTTAGCTGTGGTACGTGCCAGGGCTGTCACTTTTGCCTGATTGTTGAGATAAATTGACAAGGAGTCCTGCACCATGACCTGAGGCAGAAAAATATCGTCCACCTCGTTATCCATAAAGCCGTATGATGTGCTCAGATAGGTTCCGAAAACTGTTTTAATCGGAATGGATCCGTCTTCAACATAAGAGATAAATACAGCTTCGGGCAAATTTTGTGCTAATATGTGTACCTGGGCCACATAACGGGCGTATTCGAAATCGAGTTCTTCGACACTCTCCACCCCTCTCCATTCGAGAAAATTCTCTACTGCCTGATTGTCGGGAGCAAACACCGTCGATACCGAACTGGCATCGTTCAGCGCATTAAACATGTCGGCATGTTTTAGCAGCTGTATCCATAAAGAATATTTGTCCTCGTATTTCTTAAGAAATTCCGCATTCGAAAGCTCCAGATCTTCGCCCGTATATTCTATAAAGGGTTCGTCCAAAAAAGGATCCCGGCAAGCAGACAGGAGCAGGAGAACAAGAATGCTTAGTATACTAAACTTTTTCATATCAATAATAATACGGGTTCTGAATTAATAAAGTATTGCTTTTCAATTCCTCTTCCCAGATGGGGAGGAAGAGGGCATCGTCATTGCTCAACACTGAACTCAGCCAGGATTGGCCGGCCTGATTGTTGTAGTTCAATACCGATTCTACCAGAAATTTGCTTTTGAAAGCATTGTTATTGCGGCGGCCAAAGCGCAGCACATCGTACCAGCTTTTGCCCTCTCCGACCAATTCCATGCGGCGTTCGTACAAAATCCACTCGAGCAGGGTTTCGCGGTTCAGGTCTTCGCTGTAAACCCGGCTGCCCAGATCATCGACAAAACCGGCCAGATTGGACCTTTGCCTGATCGTATTGATCAAATCTACAGCTTCCCGCCAATCTGCTTCGGTTTCGCTCCTGAGTGCGAGGGCTTCGGCTTTCATTAAAATCACTTCGGCTACACGGTAAATAATAAAGTTGGGGTCGTAATAGCTGCGGGTACGTTTGTCAGAAAGGGTCTTGGAGCCGCAGTATTTCCACACATATCCGGCATTGGCAATTTCAAATGCCGGAGCATCAGCCACATAATAGCCCCCGTACATACTGCGTACTGCTTCAGTAAAATTCTCCAGGGTGTAGGCATATTCCGCATTGAAATCCTGCAGCAACTGATAAGATATTTCATATAAACGATCGGTAGCCGAATTGTCAAAAAGTACCGGCAGATTGTTGGTTTGATATTCTTCGTAATTCCATTGCAATTCAAAAATAGCTTCGTTGCTGTTGCCGGGATTGTACATCGAAAACCAGGAATTGTGAGTGGACAAAGACAGAAAAGCCGGTGCCTTGGGCGAATTAGACTGCAGAAGATAATCGCAATAAGTCAGGGCAGTTTCATAATCCTCCGACCAAAGACAAACATCAGCCATCAAGGCATAAAAAGCCCATTTGGTGGCACGTCCCTTGGTTTCCCAGGCGGTTTCGTAATACTCTTTGGCTGCTCCGGTGGCCAGGGCTGTCGTGATGTCGTTCTTGATTTGTTCAATCAAGTCGGCTTCGCTTGCTTTAGGCACATTGTAACTATAAGAATCGTCTTCGAAGGGCACAGTGACCAAAGGAGCTTCTCTCCAGTTGCGAACTATATAAAAATAACTCAAAGCCCTTAAGAAATAGGCTTCGCAATGGTGGGCATTCATTTCCTCCACCTCGTAGGTATCATCAAAACTCTCGGCCAGATGGGCATTAGCCAGCACCACATTGGCAATGTTTATAATCTCGTAAAAAGGCCCCCAGTTACTAAAACCCTTATCTATGGCCTTCACCTGAAAGCTTTGCAGTTTATTACTTCGGATACTGAACACCTGCCCGCTGCGCAGTTCACCGTAGGGGATCAGGTAGTCGGTCACCATATCACGCAATATATAATATCCGGAATTGACCACGGCTTCCACATCTTCCTGCGAAGACCAGTATTTATAACTTAACTGCTCATTCTGCGGATCAACCTGCAGCCATTCGTTACAAGAGGACAACAGGAAGGCAATGCTTATCAAAAGGCTTATATTCTTAATTCTTTTCATTGTGCAGATCTTAGAAGTTTACAGAAATACCAAATGAATAACGCTTGCTTCGGGGAGTCTGGGAATTATCCATAGCCAGATCGGTAATCCTGCTAGGCAGATTTACTTCGGGGTCTTGTCCGGTGTAATTAGTCCAGGTGAACAGGTCGTAGCCGGTCACGTAAAAATTGATACTGTTGGTCCGGAGCCTTTGGCAATATTCTTTGGGCAGATTGTAACTGAGCGACAAGGTTTTGAGTCTCAAAAAAGAACAATCTTCCACAAAGCGATCCGAACCCATATAGTTCAGGCCGTATTTCCACAAAGCTCTGGGAATGGAAGTGTCATCGCCTTCGTTACGCCAACGTCTCAAAACGGCTTTACTCTGATTGTCGGTACCGTACATGGCTTCGCTTTCCATCCTGGCTTTGTTGATTATTTTCTGGCCCAGGCGATAATGGAAGAAAGTAATCAAACTCAGGTTCTTGTATTTAACATTAAAACCTCCGCCACCGGTAACTACAGGCATGGAATTGCCCAGATAAAGCACGTCCTTTTCGTTGATCAGCCCGTCGTAATTGACGTCCTGGTATTTAGCATCACCCGGATAACAAATAAAGGTTCCGTTTTTCATCACTATCGGCTCCCCCTCCAAGTCAAGCATTACTCTGTCGTCTTCGTCTTTGGCATAAGTGTCTTCGATGTTTTGATAAACCCCGTCGTAGTGGAAGCCAAAAAACGAACCCACCGGCATACCGGCAATAATTTTTTGGGCATAACTTCCGTTGGACAAGGTGTAAGTTGATTCCGAAATATTTTCCGGTAACAATTCTATACGGTTGATGTTGCGGTTAATGTTGAAATTGACACTGACTCTCCAGTCGGTATTCCGGAACAAATCGTAATCGATGCGATATTCCCAGCCCCGGTTGCTCAATTCGCCGGAGTTAAAATACGAAATGGTATTGCCCTTGCTGTCGTAACCGGTGGATGCCGGTATAGAAACCTTGGTTTGCAACAAATCTTTGGTGTATTTATAATAATAATCAAAGGTCATACTGAGGCGGTTTTCGAACATAAATACATCCACGCCCACATCGTATTCGGTAGAACTTTCCCACTTAAGGTTGTTCAATTGCATCGAAGAAGGGGCTATGGCGGGATTGGTCATGTATTCTCCAATGGCATTGTAAGTACCAACGTAGGGAGCCGTTCCTCCGGGAGCCTGACCGCTTTGTCCTACACTTGCACGTATTTTCAACTGATCGAGCCAGAGCAGCTCCGACATGAACTCCTCTTCCTGCACATGCCAGGCAAGCCCTCCCGAAGGAAACAATCCCCAGCGATTGGAACGTCCCAGGCTGGATTTGCCTTCGTAATTGACGGTACCGTTGATAATATAGCGGTTTAGAAAAGTATAATTGAAGTTGCCAATTCCTGACAAGCTGCGTACCTCTGAATCGCCCGAACCCAGATTACGAATAGCGCCACCGGTAACCGGATCGGACATGCCGGCCGAAGCAGCCCCATAAATTTCGGTAGAATAGTTGGAGCTTACCGACTGCGATGTTCTCCATATACCCGTAGTCACGAGGTTGTGCAAACCTTCCCAGTTTTTACGGTAAATCAGCTTGTTTTCGGTTTGCAGTGATAAGTTGCTGGAATAAGCATCCGTGCTGCGATTGGCGTAATTATTGTCAATGGTGACGTCAGTAGCCGCCTGGGGCAAAAACTTCCTGTTGTTAACTGTCCGGAACTTCAGCGATACATAACCTGTATAAATCAAGCCGGCAAAAATATCGTAGTTCAGTCTGAAAGTCATTTTTTCCTCTTTCTGGTCGCTGTTGTTGTAACTGTCGTTTACCATGATCAGAGGATGGAAATTGGAAGAGCCTTTGAATGCGCCCTGAAATTCTTCGCTGTTTTGGCGAATGAAGTAATTAGATGTAGGGGCTCCTGTCAAATCGTCAATCCAGTAGGGGCTTTTGTTTGGCATTTTTCGCAAAGCTTCGGCCCTGACGGCAGTGGTCCAGTTGTCTTCCTTGTCGGTGTCAGAATAAGTAAAATCTGCATCCACCCTCAACTTA
>Ga0265293_10010521_pt1 | contig 12905 bp, 11 predicted proteins | sample Munlanlewell138R_FD_192505 | JGI IMG/M metagenome (GOLD analysis project Ga0265293, IMG submission 192505) | Leachate microbial communities from a municipal landfill in Southern Ontario, Canada - Leachate well 138R | ecosystem: Engineered > Solid waste > Landfill > Unclassified | place: Canada... | reverse complement strand
CCATTTGGCTATCCCTGAGTTATTGTGTACCTCTCCCCGCAACCGGGAGGGAGAAAGTCGGCCACTCTACGAACTATTTCGACGGAAAACAAAATAAACGTTCCCAAATCCCCCTCAGTCCGGGTTGGGTGCAGGATCATCCATTACAGCTGAGGATAGGAAAACCGGTCCATTTTCAGGAGATTAAAGCGCTCTATCTTGAGAGGGTGCAGGAGGGCGCCAGACTCCCGTACTACTCCTCCCCTGGCAGGTTTGATCCGCATGCCCGGGAGCTCCAGCAACACTTAAGTATGTAGGGGCTGGGAGGATGGGGTATGCCACAAGCACCCGATATCAGGATCCCTCTCGATGTGCCTCCGGAGGAGGAGGAGAGGTACCGGGAGAACTACCGAAGGGTAACGCACAACACCGGGAGATTGATGCTTTTTGCCGGCGATCAGAAGATCGAGCATCTCAACGACGACTTTTCCGGGGAGGGTATCCATCCGGACGATGCCGACCCCGAGCATCTCTTCAGGATAGCAAGCAAAGGAAGGATCGGGATCTTTGCGACGCAACTCGGGCTACTCGCCCGGTATGGCAGGGACTACCCGGACGTAGCCTACATGGTCAAACTCAACTCAAAGACCAACCTGATCAAGACGTCCCAGAGCGACCCGGCCAGTTCAGAACTCTACCATGTCCGGCAGGCGGTCGACCTCCGGGACAGGACCGGCCTTTCGATCCTCGGCGTCGGCTATACGGTCTACCTCGGAAGCGAGTATGAACCCCTGATGCTTTACCAGGCGGCGCAGGCCATCAACCAGGCGCACAAATATGGTCTTATCACCGTGCTCTGGATGTACCCACGGGGCAGTGCGGTCAAGGACGAGCGCGATTCTCACCTGGTCGCGGGCGCGGCAGGGGTCGCTGCGGCGATCGGGAGCGACTTTGTGAAAGTAAATCCGCCAAAGGTCGGGGGGGTGGCCGATGCGGCGCTTCTCCGGGAGGCCGTAGCAGCTGCCGGGCGGACGGGTGTTGTCTGTTCAGGCGGGTCGCAGGTGAGCGTGCCGGAGTTCTTGCAGCAGCTCCATGACCAGATCCATGTCGGTGGTGCGATCGGGAATGCGACCGGGAGAAACATCCACCAGCGGTCGCTCGATGAGGCGGTGCGGTTCTGTAACGCTATATCGGCGATCACCTTCGATGGTGCGAGCGTGGATGACGCAGTGAAGATCTATGGAGGAGGTAGGTAGTGGGATGACGACGGTCGGTGTCCTGACGGGGGGAGGGGACTGCCCCGGGCTGAACGCGGTGATCCGTGCGGTTGTGCGGGCCGGGGCGAAGTATGGGTTTGATACGATCGGGATCCGGGATGGATGGCACGGGCTGATTGTCGGAGATGTCGAGCCGCTTACCGATTACTCGGTGAGCGGGATCCTCCCGAAGGGAGGGACGATCCTCGGGACGACACGGACAAACCCCTTCAAGAACGAGGCTGACGCCCAGCGGTTGCGCGATAATATCAGGAGATTCGGGATCGATGCGCTGGTCGCTATCGGGGGTGAAGATACCCTCGGTGTCGCGAATAAGCTCTCGAAGATGGGTATCCCGGTGGTGGGTGTCCCAAAGACCATCGATAACGACGTCGCCGCGACCGACTACACATTCGGGTTTGATACTGCTGTTGCGATCGTCACCGAGGCGATCGATCGCCTCCACACGACGGCGGAGTCGCATCACCGGGTCATGGTGGTGGAGGTGATGGGGCGCCATGCCGGGTGGATCGCAACCATGGCCGGTATCGCGGGCGGGGCTGACCAGATACTCATCCCGGAGATCCCGTTCGACCTCGATGAGGTCACCCGGCACCTCCAGGCGCGCCATGACAAGGGGAAGAAGTTCAGCATCGTCGTGGCCGCCGAGGGTGCGCGACCGGTGGGGATGGAGGGAGCGATCACCCAATCCGACAGGGTCGATGAGTTCGGGCACGCGACGCTCGGCGGTATCGGGACATACCTGCGCGATGAACTCGAGAAGAGGTTCGGTATGGAGGCGCGGGTGACGGTGCTCGGGCATGTCCAGCGAGGCGGGATCCCGACAGCACACGACCGGGTGCTCGCGACCAGGTTCGGGGTGGCGGCGGTGGATCTCATCAGGGAGAAGGACTTCGGGAAGATGGTCGCGCTCCGGGGGAATGATATCGTCGCAGTCCCGCTCGAGGAGGCGGTGGCACACCTCAAGACCGTGGATATGGATCTCTACAAGATCGCAAGCATCTTCTACGGAGGGTAATCTCTCCCATCCTCTTAGCCTGCCCGGCGGGGTTTCACTCCCTGCCCGATGCCCGCCCGCAGAACCGCCCCGGCACCCCCGGCGGCGGTCCCGAGGATCATATAGATGTACCCGAGAGCGATCACCGCTATCCCTGCAAGCCCTGCGGCGAATCCTTCGCTATAGGATGCAGCCTGGATAAACGGGATTGATATGAGCGCAGTTCCGAAGAGCGCCGCCACGAACCCGGATTCAAGCCCATCCCTCGCCGCTCTTCCGGCTGAAAATCCCGCGACGAGCCCGCCGGCGACCGGTGCGATCATAAGCAGTGGACCGAGGAGACTGGTGACAGGGACCGAGGTGATGACGAGGAGTGCCGGGGCGGCGATGATGATTGTGCCGATACCGATGCCAACCCCGGGCCACAGGTCTCGCTCGCCCGCCCCGGTGGTTCGGGCCGGAGCGCCCCCTCCCCTGACGACAGATCGCGCGACTGTCCCCGCCGCTCCACCGATGGCATTGCAGGAGAGGAAGATTGGCGTTAAGATCAGGGCGTAGAAGCCAAACGTTGCCCCGGGCGAAGGATACTGCTGACCACCCACTACAAGGTTCGTGAGGGATATCACAGAGGCCATGATCAGGACCACAAGCAACCCGCATACGGCACCGGTGACAGCGCCGTCCCTGACCGTGCCCGGGGTGAGAAGCCCGGTGATGATCCCTCCACCGAAGAGAAGCGCCACGGTCACGATCCTGTCCGGGAGGAACCCCGCCACACCAGAGAGCAAGACCACTCCAACCGCAAGCGCTCCCGGGATCGCCCCCTTCCAGCGCCCGATGATCTGCGCCGCCATAGAGAGACGTCCCCCTACGGGGATATATCCATTTCGGTGTATCTCCTGGAACGCAAGGATATATCGGTAAGAGAACACCGGATACACCCTCCCTTAACCTGACCCTATCATGAGAGACAATCTCCGACGTGCTATCGCCTTTGCCCGGGATACCATGCGCCTGCCGGTGAAGGCGGAGAGGGATCTCCATCCCCAAGACCTTGCCTTCTTCCTCCGGTTCGCCCGCCCGATCTGGAGGGTGGGCGTTCTGGCTCTCGTAGCCATGGCCCTAGTCTCCGCTGCAAAGACGGTCCTCCCGCTCAGCATCAAGTTCTTCATCGATAACGTCCTGATGGGCGGGACACCGGACCCCGGGGGCATCCTCGCAGAGGCCGGCGGGCTCCTCTCATCGCTCAATGTTCTCATCGCCGCCCTCCTGGTCCTCGGGATCTTCGCCGGCGGCATGGATCTTATCCGGAACTACTGGATGGCGCGGTTCCGGGAAGACTATGCATTCAATCTCCAGACCGCGCTCTTCGAGCATGTCCTGGGCTTCCCGCTCTCGTACTTCAAGTCACAGCAGACCGGCTACGTGCTCTCCCGCCTCTCCGATGATGTCCAGATCCTCCAGTACACCATCTCCCAGTACCTCCCCCAGATCATGGCAAACGGCCTCTACGTCATCTTCGCGTTCGCCATCCTCTGCACCTTAAACCTGAAACTGACCCTCGTCGTCGTCGCCTTCATCCCCCTCTACCTCCTGGTCAACGTTGTCTTCGTAAAGAGGATACGCGCCGCCACCCACCGGGAGCGGGAGCGGCAGGCCTACGTCTCGCGGGATCTCGCCGAGGTGATCACGGGCATCGAGACCGTGAAGTCGCACGCTGCGGAGGACCGGGAGGTGCACAGGGTATCGCGGACGCTCCGGGAGATGGTCGATGCACGGATAAGGAACACGATGCTCTCTGCCGCATCGGAGTACTTCAGGGTCGGCACGATGTCACTCATGCTGATCGCCGTCTTCTGGTTCGGCGGGAACGAGGTGCTCACCGGTTCGATGACCATAGGCGATTTTGTTGCATTTGCAGTCTACATCGTGACGTTCGCCCCCACCGTCAACACCTTCTTCGCCTTCCCGGTCGTCATGCAGCCCGCTCTCACCTCCGCCGCACGGCTGCGCGACCTCTTCGGTATGCACGGTGAGGTGGGCGCCGCCCCCGGCACCGGGGAGATACTGCCCGGTATCGTGCAGGGCCGGATCGAGTTTCAGGGGGTCTGGTTCGGCTACTCAGGCGACGATCCGGTTCTGCGGGACGCGAGCTTTGTTATCCATCCCGGTGAGGTGGCCGCCGTCGTCGGGCGGACCGGCGCCGGGAAGACGACGCTGGTAAACCTCATCCTCCGGGCGTTCGTGCCCCAGGAAGGCCGGATCACCCTCGACAGACACGACATTGCGGTACTCGATCCCCGATGGCTGCGCCGGCAGGTATCGATCGTCTCCCAGGATCTCTTCCTCTTTCACGCGACGATAGAGGACAACATCCGCTACAGCAGGCCCGACGCTCCCTTCGAGGAGGTCGCGGAGGCGGCGCGGAAGGCGCAGATCCATGACGATATCACAGGGTTCCCGGAGGGATACCGGACGATCGTCGGCGAACGCGGAGCCCGACTCTCCGTCGGCCAGCGGCAGCGGATCGCCATAGCCCGGGCGTTCCTGAAGGATGCACCTATCCTCATACTCGATGAACCCACATCGGCACTGGACATGCAGACCGAGGACCGGATCCTGCAGACACTCAGGATCCTCACCAGGGGCCGGACGACCATCCTCATCTCTCACCGCCCCTCACTCCTTGAACTGGCCGACCGCGTCCTCTCGATCGAAGAGGGAAGGGTGCAGGAGTTTCAGGGAGGGATGATCACCATAGAGGCGGGGGCAGATTGCGGCCACCATCATCCCGGCCGGTCTGCCGTTCCCTGACTTCCCCGGCCGCAGGTTTATGAAATGCGATTGACATATCCCTGTGATATGGAGCATAGAGTAGGATGCCTGATCTGCGGCAGAAATCTTGTCTATACTGAGGAGCTCCGCGATATTGCGTGTGCTATCTGTGGAGAGGTTCAGGGCACCATGGTTGCTTGCGAATCCGGGCATTTCATCTGTGACCGGTGTCACAGCCTTGAGGCCTTCGACCTCATCGAGCAGTTTTGTAATACAACGACGCTCGAAGATCCGCTTGCCATCGCCTGTATCCTGATGCGGAACCCGGCAGTCAGGATGCACGGGCCTGAACACCATTTTCTTGTGCCGGCAAGCCTCATCGCTGCCTACTGCAACCACCGGGGAGAACCCACGAGGAAAGCGCCGCTACTTCGGCAGGCGCGCGCAAGGGCCGGGGTAGTCAGAGGAGGGTTCTGCGGAACCCACGGCACCTGCGGCGCTGCGGTCGGGACCGGTATATTCGTGAGCCTGATCACCGGATCCACGCCGTTGAAGAAACAGGAGTGGTCACTTGCAAACCAGATGACTGCACGCAGCCTGATGGTTATCGCCCGGCACGGTGGTCCCCGGTGCTGTAAACGGGACTCCTGGCTCGCGATCAGGACGGCGACCACCTTCCTCCAGGAGCGGTTTGGCATAACCCTCCCGGTGCAGGAGATGCTACGCTGCGAGTTTAGCGATATCAACCGCGAGTGCCTGCAGGAGGCCTGCCCCTTCCACGCTGGCCACCCGAACAGGTGATCCAGGGCCTTACAGAGCGAGTAACCGATAACGCATCACCAGAGTGACGAACAGGTGGTTCTCCCGATGTACGCGGAACCATAGACCTGTCGCGCTGTCGATGAGGAACGATGCAAAAGCGATAGGAATCTCCTGTCTGGGAGGCTGTCGGAATCTCTCATCAGACGGGATATAATAGGTAGAAGCGCTGGAGCGCCGAGCGAATGGCTGGCCTGGTGCCCCGAGGGTATGCCGGCGGCCGCCCTTCAAGACTCATTGGCCACACCTCTCTCACGCCACGACTCCGAATCCGTAGATGGGACCACACCCTTTTACGGCTCAGTGATTCTACCTCCCCGTCACGGGCACACTCCCACCAACGATCTTACTATCCCGACCCGCCGGGCAGTTCACCATGACTGGCGGGCATGGTGGACTCTCCCCGGCCTCCGGGAGTACCTCCCGGCAATCACGGATGCCTGGTACAACCGGGGTCCGGTGCATGGATATCGCCGAAGTACGCCCACCCACGGGCCCGGCACCCGCCGCAGATATACTTGTTACTGCAGTCGGCACATGCCCCGGAGAGCAGGTTTCTATCCCGGAGCCTCTGTAAAACCTCCGACGAATGCCAGATATCGAGGAACGGCGTATCCCGCACATTCCCGACGACGATCGGTAGGAAAACGCAGGGCTGAATATCCCCCTCCGGCTCGATACTGCAGTAGAGCCTGCCTGCACCGCACCCACCGATGAAATCAGCGAGGAGTTCGGTCTTCCCATCGATCGCCTCTCCGGCATAAAAGTGTCCGACAGGGACACCCCTCTCGTCGCCAAGCGCCAGGGGTGCGATCTGCGGAGCGGTGGTGAGCGCCTCAGGGCCGCCACCCTCCCGGGTCCGGTCCAGCAGGTAGCGTATCAGGTCGCGGCGCTCCTCCGGGGATATATCCAGGTCGGCCATCTCCACACCCCGCCCGGTCGGTATGAAGTTGAAGCACATGAGCCGGTTCACCCCGAGATCTGATGCGAGACTATAGATATCCGGTATCTCGGTATAGTTTGTCCGGGTGACGGTGGTCGCCATACAGGTATAGAACCCTGCCTCAACAGAGTTTTTGATGCCGGCTATGGCCCGATCGAATGCGCCGGGGATCCCTCGCATAGCATCATGGCTCTCCGCATCCTTCCCATCCACAGAGATCTCCACATACTCGACACCGGCATCCCGGATCCTTCCCGCCATCTCCGGGGTTACAAGGGTGCCGTTCGTGGCAAGCGCTACGTAGATGTCGTTTTTGTGGGCATGGGCAGCCACCTCAAAGAAGTCTTTGCGCATGAGCGGCTCTCCACCAGAGAAGGCGATAACCACCACCCCGGCATCCGCAAGCTCCTCGATGAGGCGTTTTGCCTCCTCGGTGTCGAGCTCATGGGGGAGGGGTTTTTGTGCATCCAGGTAACAGTGGGAGCAGCGGAGGTTGCAGTGGTGGGTGAAGTCCCAGACGACCATGAAGGGAGCGTTTACGATCTGGGGCATGGTGACGCCGTAGCGGGCGATGCCCGCAAGCACGTTCTGCAGCCCTCGCAGGAAGACAGTCTCCGCAAGACCCCTCCGGATAGCCTCCTCGCTCACCCCAAAGATATCGCTACTCCGGCGGAGGGTATACCCCACCATGTGGCTCGCAAGCCGGCACTTCCAGCATAACTCGTCGGTCGGATCCAGGTAGTACCGGATCGCATTTTCGAGGCGGTTTCCACACTCATCATCCCGGGCGATGAACCGAAGAAGAGCACAGGCGACCGGGTTCCCGAGCCACCGCCGGACCACCGGAAGCGCATGAATACGATCATCTTCCATTATCAGACTACCTCCCCAGCACCCCCGCGATGGTCATGTCCGGGGATGATATGGATCCTCCCGGCGGGATTTATATACCTTAAAGGTTACCCGCCAGAATTTCTAACTTTTCCGGGCAACCACGGCGCAACCGAGCGCTGACCCAAGGAAAAGAGCGGCAAGGATCGGGGAGAGGGCAGGCATACTAGAAACAGTAGTAAGAGTTTCGTAGAGATACCAGAACGGAAGGAACCACTGCGTGTACGGAGCGGGTGCGACAAGCCCCGAGAGCACGATGGCCGCCATGACGGTGATGATCGCGTAGATGTGCCCTTCACCCGATGACTCCGGGATGGCCGCCACCAGGATACCAAGGGCGTTTGCTGCAACCACAGCGGATACAAATGATACTATCACGCAGACCGCCCCCACCGGGGCCGGTGGGTGGATGACCAGGAAGACGGCGAGAGGGATGGCGAGCTGTGCTCCATCGAGGAGGATGTTTGCGAAGGCGTACCCGGCGATCAACCGGCGGGGCGAGGTGGGTAGCATGGCCATCCGCTCAAGCATACCGCTCTCCCGGAGGCGGACGAGCCCGATCGACGACCCAAAGACACCGGAGAAGACTACAGCGATCGTGATGCCGGTGGCCGGCAGCGATAGAGGTACATCGGCGAGTATGAGAGGGAGCAGGAGTGCCGCCGGCAGGGCAAACTTCAGGACGAGTCCCCGGCGGTTCCGGAGGTCCTCAAGGATCTCTTTTTGAAATATCGAGTCAGGGCGCACCCTCTTCCTCCTCCATATGCGCGAGGAAGACGTCCGGAAGCCCCGGGGCACGTATATCGGCGCCCACGACCTCTCCACCCCGCGCCGCCACTGCATGGACGATCCGGGCGAGGAGGGATGATGGACCGGACTCATCCGGAGCGGCCATCACCGTTACGTAAAGGCCACCTTCTCGCTCATCCGCACTCACACCCTCGACACCGGGAATTTCCTCAAGCGACCGGATATCGACCGGTATCCTCAACCGGAGTTCGATCGTCACTTTCGCAGCGAGCGACCCTATGAGCGCGGATGGTTCCCCTGAAGCGAGGAGGCGACCCCGGTTGAGGAGGGCTATGCGATGCGCGAGGCCCGCCGCTTCATCCACATCGTTTGTGGAGAGGATGATCGCGGCACCCCGTCGGGCCGCCGTGCGGAGGAGGTCTGCGAGGTTGACCCGCGCCCGGTAATCCAGGCCGATCGAGGGCTCATCCAGCAGAATAAGCGAAGGATCGTGTGCCAGGGCCTCTATCAGGCAGAGTTTCCGCCGCATCCCATAGGAGTACGAGGAGACCGGGTCGCCCCACCGTTCCAGGAGATCGAAGCGTTCGAAGAGATCTTCGAGCCTATCATGCGCCGTTACCGGATCCATGCCGTAAGAGCGGGCGAAGAACCAGGCGTTCTCGTAGCCGGTGAGTGTCTCCCAGTGGGCGGTATGGTCAAAGAGCATACCGGTTCGGAGCATCATCAGCCGCCCATTCACCGGGAGCACGACGGATCCCTCATCGGGAGGGATGAGGCGGGCGATGACCTTGAGCAGTGTGGACTTCCCCGATCCGTTGGGTCCGAGGAGGCCGACGATCTCACCCTCCTCCACGCTGAGCGTGACCCTATCAAGCGCCTGGATGGAGCCAAACCACTTCGTCACATCCCGCAGAGCGACAACCATCCTATCCCCTCACTCAAACTCGAGGAGGGTGGATCGGGTGACCCGCACTGCCCCCTCGGGGACGGTCTCTGCGACCCTGTAGACGAGGACCTGGTCACCCGGGCGCACGATCTGCCCTACGATCCTCCCGCGCAGGATATGCCGGTGAAAGTCCGGGGCGAGCCTCTTCGCCCGGGTAAAGGCGACGACATGAGCATCAGGGATCTGCATCTCGATCGCCTGCCATCATTCCCGACCGGCGGGCCACATCCCGGATGGTGCCTTCCGTTACCTGCGAGAGCCCCGAGGACCGGGCATGCTCTTCGACTGCCATCCGGGCCATCTTCCGCGCAAACGGTGGCACCCGTGAGAGGAGGGCCTCAGCCTCCGGTGTCCAGGGGAGGGCGTCAGAGGGGAGATCCGGCACCATGACCGGAGTCTCCGGCGGTGCAACGATGAGGACATTTGTCGTGCTGATCCGGGCAAGGTTCAGGGCATTTGATCCGATCAGTGACTCATCCTCCCGGTGCAGCCCATAACGCCCGAGGACGAGGAGGCCCGCCCCTCTGGCCGCGGCGTAATGGTGTATCTGTGGGCAGACCCGACCGGCGATGACCGCCGTATGGACCCGGGCGCCCAGGGTTCGCGCGAAAGCTGCCCCGCGCTCGAGGTTCCGCCGGTAGAGGTACTCAAGGCCCCTGTCGATGATCTCGTCGTGGAGGCGCTCCTGGGCCGGGAAGTCGAACTGGCGCTGCGCCTCCTCCGGGAGGGTATCGGCGATGACCGGAAAGACCATAGCATGGAAGAAGGGATCGTAGACGGCCACCACCTCCAGCGGCGCATCAAAGGCGGTGGCGATGGTGGCCGCACGGTGCAGTGCTGCATAGCCTGCACTGCTCCCGTCGATACCCACAACGACCGGCCGGTTCTTCAGACTCCACAGCCGACGCACCAGTAGCAGGTCACCTGCATCCCCATGCAGGAGCACCCGCTCGGTGAGGCTCCCGAGAGGTACCTCCGGTGTCTGCCCGTGCCCGGTCGCGCCGAGCACCACAAGATCCGGCCGATATTCCCGGATGAGACGGAGAACCTCGACGTACCCCCTCCCCTCGGCCGTGACCGGCTCAAACGGGATGCCCCGCAGATCGGCTTCTGTTGCCAGCGGTGCGAGGTATGCATCCGATATGAGGGCCATGCCATCGGATATCAGGTCATCGTGCGTCGCCCGCAGGGAGTCGAGACGCTCCACCTCCTGATAGCGATCCGGGAGACCGGGCTCCATATCCTCAAAGCGCTGCCGGTGCATCCGGGCCGCATATACATGACACCCAATGCACCTGCCTCCATCTGTGGCTGTGGCAAAGGCGAGAGCCGTCTCTCCCGCCAGATCAGAACAGGGGGAACCATCCACCCCTACAAAGATCTGTCGATACATCATTGCACATCCGTCATCCGGGATAACGGGGGTGAGCACCCCGGGCGAGGTGATTCTTTGCGAACCTGCCGGCACCCTGGATCGCGGTAAGGATTCCCCCCTGCGGGGCCGCCCGGTGAGGAGAGGGGATGGGTCCAATCCTCACCTGTTATGGTCATGGTGCCCCGGTGGCTCTGGGTGGTGTCCCGGTTCTACGTGGTGCGTGAATACGGGAGTCACCGGGACCGGGGTGGTCGCAGGCGCCACCGGGACCGGGGTGGTCGCAGGCGCCACCGGGACCGGGGTGGTCACAGGCACCACCGGGACCGGGGTGGTCACAGACGCTACCGGGACCGGAGTGCTGTCAGTGAACGGCACGATCTTCCCGACCCTGCCGGTGCTTGTGGATTCATCCGGTCCTCCCACATCATTTGTCAGCACATACATGTCGTGGTTGGTGTCTTCGCCGAATCCGCGCAGGAACATGCCCGGGGTCTCGTTGTTCCTGGCGGCGACGTTCAGCGTCTGAGCCCGCCACATGGCGTTATCCTCCGGTGTCAGACCTGTAGCGGTGTCCGGCAGCGCTCCCGGGGTCCATCCCGTCGGGGGTGTTGCGGCGAGGATGGTGCCGTTTCCGACAGTCCGGCTGTCGCTCCAGTAACCGAAGATGTACCTGCCCTGGAGGCCCACGACGGTGTCCCCCCGGTAAACGCTACCACCGACGATGACGATGCCGAGGTCATGGCCGCCCTCGAAGATGGGACCGATCAGGGGTTCGCCCTGGTACCCGGTCGTGTTGCAGGACTTCCCCGGAGCCGTGGGGGCATCGGGGTCAAAGCAGTGCGTTCCCTCACGGATGTTCCAGCCATAGTTTCCGCCGTTTAAGACGATATCTACCGACTCAAAGAGGTTCTGGCCCGCCATAGCGACGAAGAGTGCATCTCCACCGCCGACGTCAAAGGCCATGTAGGCGGGGTTGCGGAATCCGTAGGCATAGATCTCAGGCAGAACCGCTTTGTAGGCGTAAGAATCGAGGATCTCAGGTTGAATCTCCGCAAACGGGTTGTCAGGCGGTATACCGTAGAGGATGCCGGCAGACGTCGCCCACGTCGGCTCGGGCGGGTTCTCGGGCTGATTGACGTTTACGGTCCGGTTCGTTGTCCCGGTCGCGTTTGGCGGGATTGCTACACCGGTGGCGGTGCTATCCACATCGATACGGAGGATCTTGCCGTAGATCTTCGTGAGATCCTGGGCGTTCCCGATACCGGGAGTATGCCCGTTCCCGACATCGTTCCCCTTCCCACCGTCCCCGAGGGATATGTAGAGGTAGCCGTCGGTGGGGCCGAAGGCGAGAATACCCCCGTTGTGGTTCTGGTAGGGCTTGTCGATGAACATAAGGATCTTCTCAGACGACATGTTCACCTGGTTCGGATTATCGGGATCGACTGAAAACTCGGATATGTGGTTCGTGCAGCTCCATCCCCCGGGGGCCTCCGGCCGCAGTGGCGCGCTGTAGAAGGCATACACCCTGCCATTGTTCCGGTAATCGGGATGGAACGCTATCGATAGCAGGCCGCGCTCATCGTAGGTCGGGTCGAGGTCCGCGAGACTGTCCCGGAGGTCCAGGAACGGCTCAGGAAGTGCCGTCCCGCTCGCATCGATGATCCTCACGAGGCCGATCTGATCCACGACAAAGAGCCTCCCCGTCCCGTCCTCAGGCGACGTGACCATCATAGGCGAAGTGAAGTTCTCGCCTACGAGTTCAAGGCCGATATCGGCCGTAAAGTCAGGCAGGGGCGACAGGCTCGTCCGTGACTCGTTACTCTCAAACGCCGCGGCAAGCGGAGATCCGGCGTTCGTGAGATCTACGGCATCTCCTGGTATCTGGCCTGAAATCTCATTGGTGCCGCTGATGTTGCTCGATCCCGCCTGCTGTGCACCCGCACTCACGATCAGTGCGAGGACGAGGAGAGATACTAGGACAGGGATAACTTTCCTCATGCGGGTCTGGACGGGGCGCGAAAATAGATAAAGGTTATGCCGGATTGCAAAATCTTAATTCGCTTGTATGGGACCGAATTGTCAGAACAAAGATATATCGTCGTCATTCTCAACCCTCCCGGTCAGAGAGACTCTTCATCGGACGGGTGGTATGC
>Ga0265293_10010520_pt1 | contig 12906 bp, 10 predicted proteins | sample Munlanlewell138R_FD_192505 | JGI IMG/M metagenome (GOLD analysis project Ga0265293, IMG submission 192505) | Leachate microbial communities from a municipal landfill in Southern Ontario, Canada - Leachate well 138R | ecosystem: Engineered > Solid waste > Landfill > Unclassified | place: Canada... | reverse complement strand
GCGGGTTGAATCGCCCGAATCCGCACAAGGCCACGGCTCAGGCGCCAGCTCCAGGCCGACGTCGGCTGTCAACCCAGGTTCCAATGAGGCTTCCGAGGACCGTTTGAATTTCCTATGCGCCCAGCGGGCGGGCGAGCTCCTGGCGGCGGCGCCGCCCGAAGCGCCGCCGAGCCCGGGCAGGAGCCTGCGTGTCCTGGTCGTCGATGACAACGTCGATGCCGCCGATTCGCTGGCCATCCAGCTGGAGTTCAGCGGCCACCTGACCAGGACCGCCTACAGCGGGAACGAGGCACTGGGCATCGCCGCCGAGTTCGCGCCGGACATCGTCTTCTGCGATATCGGGATGCCGGGGATGGATGGGCACCAGGTCGCCTCGGCCTTGCGCGTCGATCCCCGGGCCGCATCGACGACCCTGGTCGCGCTGACGGGCTGGGGCAGCGAGGAGGACAAGCGTCGGACGCGCGAGGCGGGCTTCGATCTCCACCTGGTCAAGCCGGTGAGCCTCCGTACCCTCGCGGAGGTGCTGTCGCGGTTCTGAGGCGTTGCATGGCGTTGGCCATGGGCGCACGACACGCGAAGTGAGGCTTGCCCGGAGGAGGACGGCATTCGTCGTCGATCGAGGGCTTCGCGGCCGGCCGGGCCCGGGACTTGCCCGATTCCCCGGGCGCCTGGCAGCCCGTCGAAGCTCCCGGGCCCGGGCGACCGACCAGGAGACCGCCATGGCATCGACCCCCACTCCCCGGACCGAACTCACCGGCGCCACCGTCGTCGTCACGGGCGCCTCCAGCGGCCTTGGCCGAGGCGTTTCACTGGCGCTCGCCGCATCCGGCGCGAACGTCGTCCTGGCGGCACGGCGATCCGGCCTCATCGAGGACCTCGCCGCGCAGATCATCGAGGCGGGCGGCAACTCGCTTGCGGTGACCACCGATGTGAGCCGCGGGGAGGAGGTGGCCCGCCTCGGCGCCGCCGCCGCCGAGCGCTTCGGGCAGCTGGACGTGTGGATCAACAATGTGGGCGTTGGCGCGCTGGGCTTCTTCTGGGACATTCCCGCGGAGGATCACGCCCGCATCGTGGACGTCAACCTCAAGGGGCTGATCCTGGGCGCGCACGAGGCGCTCGGGCGGTTCCGCGCCCAGGGATTCGGCACGCTCGTGAACATCGGTTCAATCGACAGCGAGGTACCCCTGGCCTACCAGGCCTCCTATGCCGCGACCAAGGCCGGGATCCTCAGTATCGGTCGTTCGCTCAACGAGGAGCTCCGCCTTGCCGGCTTCGAGGGAATCCATGTCTGCACGGTCATGCCCTGGGCGGTGGACACACCCTGGTGGATTCATGCCGCGAACTACACGGGCCACACGCCCCGCATGGCGGCGATGGACGATCCGGCACTCGTGATCGACGCGATCGTGCGGGCCTGCGTCGAGCCCGAGGAAGAGATCCCCGTGGGGGCCAAGGCGCGTGTGTCGAACGCATCGCACCAGTGGTTTCCCGAACTGACCGAACGCCTCTCGGCTCGCCTGGCCGAACGCGAGATCGCCAAGGCGGCGCCGCTGCCGCATACGAGCGGCGCGATTCATGCGCCGATGAGCGAAGGCGCGGGAATCAACGGCGGGATTCGCGACCGGATGGCTCGGGAGGACGCGCAGCGCCACTAGGCCTCAGGGGCTCGGTGGCGGGCCCATGCAGCACCGCGCCGTCCGGGTCGAAGCGCGAGCCATGGCAGGGGCAGTCCCAGGTGCGATCGGTCGCGTTCCAGCCGACGACACACCCCATGTGAGTGCAGACGGCCGACACCAGATGCAGCTCGCCGTCGGGATCGCGCCATGCGGCGACCGTCTCGCCGGCCACCTTGCCGACCGCCGCCTCGCCGGGGACGAGCGCGTCGATGTCGATGGGACGCGCCTTGAAGCGGTCACCCACGAGCTGCATCGCGCTGCCCATGTTGCGCTTGAGGAACTCGGCGCCGCCGGCGCGCATCGTGTGCCCGGACGGGTTGAAGAGCGCTTCGCAGGGGTTCTCCCGTCCGAGGATGCGGTCGGCGATGAGGCGGCCGGCCACGGTGCCGTTGGTGATGCCCCACGCATTGAAGCCCGTTGCGACATGAAGGTGCTCGGCCGACGAGGTGGCCGGTCCGATGAACGGCAGCCCGTCGATCGAACGGAGATCCTCGTTCGTCCAGCGCCATCCCGCCGACTCGATGCCGAAGTGTCGCCGCAAGAAGTCCTCCAGCTCGCCGAAGCCGTCCGCCTCGGCCTGGGTGTCGCCCGTCGGGTAGCTCGATCCGACCGCAATGAGACGGGTGGTGCCATCGACGCTTCGATCGGTTCGGAAGGAGTGGGTCGGCGCATCGGCGCTGATGAACATGCCGTCGGGGACGCGCGCCTGCTCGATCTCCGCGGCGGCCATGGGATGGCTGAACGGATGGGCCCGGGCGTAGAACATCCCCTCGGGCACGATCGGGAGGTGGGTGGCGACGATGACGTCCTCGACTTCGACGCCGTGTCCCGTCGCAACGCCTATCCGGTAGCCTTGGTCGTCCGAACGCCGTCGGATCTCGAGCACCCGGCTCAATTCGAAGATTCTCACATCGCGCGAAACGGCGCTCGCGAGGCCCTGCAGGTAGCGGACGGGATTGAACTGGGCCTGGTGATCGAAGCGCAGGGCCGTCGCAATCGGTACCGGGGCGGGCATGTCGTTCACCAGGCGCGCCGGCAATCCCAGGGTCGCCGCGGCCGCCGCTTCCTCCTCCACGGCCTCGACCGAGTCGGTCGAACTCGCATACAGATAGGCGGCGTTCCGCTCGAAGCCGCAGTCGATACCGTGCCCCTTGACGAGTTGCGCAATCTGGTCGACGGCCTCCTGGTTGGCTCGCGCGTAGAGCCGGGCAGGTTCCTCGCCGAAGTCCCGCAATAGTCGGGCATAGATCATCCCGTGTTGCGAGCTGATCTTGGCGGTCGACCGGCCCGTCGCCTGCTCACCGATTCGCAGCGCCTCCAGGACCACCACCGACTTGCCCGAGCGGGAGAGAGCCTCGGCCGCGGTGAGGCCCACGATGCCGGCCCCGACGATCGCGACATCGGCGGCCAGATCCTCGTCCAGCGGCGGGTACGCACTGGCGTTATGGGTGGTGGTGAACCAGTACGAACCCGAGGCCTGCTTGCGTTCGCGATCCATGACGAGCCTCCCGATGAGCTTCCGTACAACTCGCCCGGCAGCCGCCATGCCCGGTTCCTGTTCGATGTGGCGCTCCGGTACGCCCGTGCTCGCCGGACGTTGGGCACCGACCTTGCTTGACGGGGACATCACCAACAGCCCTGGAGCAACCATGACAAACCGCTACCTCAACCTGATCGCCGGCCTCGCCCTCTGCCTGGGTACCGCGGCCGCGCCGCTGCACGCCCAGACCACAACCCCGATGACCGACGACCAGATCGACGCCCGCTACGACGCCGCCAAGAAGCGCTGCGACGAGATGAAGGGCGACGACAAGGACCTCTGCATGCAGCGCGCCAAGGCGGACAAGGAGAAGGCCGAGGCCGATGCCGAGGCGGGCAAGGAGCGGGCGGAGGCCGATCGTGATGCCGCCAAGAAGAACCGCAAGGCGGACTACGAGGTCGCAATGAAGAAGTGCGAAGCGATGTCCGGCGACGCCCAGGACAAGTGCGAGGCCGACGCGAAGGCGAAGTTCGGCAAGTAAACGAACGACGCGGCGGGGCGGCTCGCCCCGCCGTCATCGCAAGGCGGGCGCGGCCGCAGCGCCACGCCGCCGCTGAAGCGCCCGCACCGCGAGCTTGCGCAGCTCCTCGTACCACAGCACTCCGCTGGCCATCGCCAGGCACACGAGCCATTGCTCCGGTTCCAGAGGAACCGTACGAAAGGCGATGTTCAGCACCTCGACATGGACCACCGCCACCTGGAGCAGCACCGAAAGGACGATCGCCCCCCATAGCCAGCCGTTGACGAAGAGGCGCCGGAAGGCGCTCTGCGACCCCGAGCGGGCGTTGAAGCAGTTGAACAGCTGGGCGAAGACCAGCGTCGTAAAGGCCGCGGTCCGGGCGCGGTCGAGGCTGCCCGTCCCCTCCACGAGGCCCCCGGGCAAGTGGACGTCGAGCGTGAGCAGGGTCACGACAGCCATCACCAGCCCGATCTGCAATACCTCGGCCAGCAGGCCTGCGTCGATCATCCGCTGCCCCCTCGCGCGGGGCCTGCGCGCCATGACGTCGTCGGTCTCCGGATCGATCCCCATGGCGAGCGCCGGACCGGAATCCGTGACGAGGTTGATCCAGAGGATCTGGGTGGCCAGCAGCGGCAGGACCATCGATCCGTCGGAATCCGCGCCACCGAGCCCGATCACCCCGGCGAGCACGACGCCCAGCAGCACGGTGAGCACCTCGCCCATGTTCGAGGACAGCAGGTAGCGCAGGAACTTCCGGATGTTCTCGAAGATCACGCGGCCCTCGCGAACGGCCTTCACGATCGTCGCGAAGTTGTCGTCGGCCAGGATCATCCGCGCGGCCTCCTTCGTGACCTCCGTTCCGGCGACCCCCATGGCGATGCCGATGTCGGCGGATTTCAGGGCAGGGGCATCATTCACGCCGTCGCCCGTCATCGCGACGATGTTGCCCTCGGCCTGGAGCGCATCGACGATGCGCAGCTTGTGCTCCGGCGCCACACGGGCGAATACCGACGTGCCGCGCACCGCTTCGGCGAAGGCCTCCTCGTCGAGCGCGTCGAGCTCCGCGCCGGTCAGCGCGCTGGCCCCGGCCGGCACGATGCCGAGGTCGACCGCAATCCTTGCCGCCGTGCGCGGATGATCGCCCGTGATCATGATCACGCGTATGCCGGCCCGGTGCGCGTCCCGGATGGCCTGGGCCGCCTCCTCGCGTGGCGGATCGATGATTCCGACCGTTCCGGCGAAGACCAGGCCGCGTTCCAGCGCCGCGGCGTCCGACGGATCGAGGGTTTCGTCGTCGCGCAGCGGGCGATAGGCCACCGCCAGCGTGCGCAGTGCGTCATCGGTCAGGGCATCGACGTCCGCAAGGATCCGGTCTCGCCCCTCGTCATCGAGCGGCACGATGTCCCTCCCGCAACGCAGGTGCGTGCAGCGCTCCAGCAGGACGTCGGGCGCGCCCTTGGCCACCAGCACCCGTTCATCGGCGTGCTCGTGATCGCGCACGATCGTGGACATCATCCGGCGCTCGGACGTGAACGGAAGCTCGCCGATGCGCTCGAATCGCCGCTCGCGCCGTTCGTGGACGCCGAGCTTTCGTTCCGCGACGAGAAAGGCCGCCTCGGTGGGGTCGCCCTCGATGCGCCAGGCGCCGTCCTCACTGCACTGGAGCTGCGCGTTGCTGGCGAGGCTGCCGCCGCTCAGGACGAGGATGGCCTCGGCGCGATGCGCCTCGTCGTCCAGGGGCTTGCCGTCGGCCTCGACGGTTCCCAGGGGCGCGTAGCCGACCCCGGTGATCCGGGCCGGCCCGGATGCGGTCCGCAGCTGCTCGATCGTCATCTCGGAGCGGGTGAGGGTGCCCGTCTTGTCGGAGCAGATGACGGTCGCCGAGCCCAGGGTCTCGACGGAGGACAGGTGCTTGACGATCGCGTTCCGCCTGGCCATGCGCTGCACCCCCAGGGCGAGCATCACCGACAGGATCGCGGGCAGGCCTTCCGGCACCGCCGCCACGGCCAAGGAGACGCCGAGCAGCAGCACGTCGATCATGCCATCGAGACTGTCCACCTCGAACACGGTGAATACCGTCGCGACGACGATCACCGCGGTGACGACGACAACGACGCCGAGCAGCCGTCCGATCCTGGCGACCTCCTGCTGCAGCGGCGTTGCCTCCTCCTCGGTCGACTCGAGCATCTCGGCGATCGCGCCCATCTGCGTTGCCATGCCGGTGGCCGTCACCACCGCGCGGGCGGTTCCCTGCACGACGGCCGTGCCCTTGAAGACCATGTTGCGGCGGTCGCCGAGCGAGGCCGGGCCGGGCAGGGTCCCGGCATCCTTCAGCACGGTTTCGCTTTCCCCGGTGAGGGAGGATTCCTGGACGCGCAGGGCGGCGGCCTCGACCAGGCGCGCGTCGGCGCCGACGGCATCCCCCTCGCCGAGCACGAGGAGATCGCCGCGCACCAGCTCGGCGCTCGGGATTCGCCGGAGCTCCCCGTCGCGCAGCACGGCCGAGGAGGCGGCCGTCATGCGCGACAGCGCGGCGACGGCGTCGCGCGCGCGGGCTTCCTGCGCGTAGCCGAGCAGGCCGTTGAGCAGCACGATGAGCCCGATGACGACGGCATCGACGGGCCAGCCTTCGCGCCCCGCGGCGAGCCAGGCCAGCAGCGCGACGACGATCGCGGCCAGCAGCAGGTACACCAGCGGGTCCCGGAACTGCGCCAGCATGCGCCGCCAGGCGGGCGTGGGCGGGGTCGCCCGGAGTTCGTTGGGGCCGTCGCGCTCGAGGCGTCGCGCGGCCTCCCTGGCGGTCAGTCCGTTTCCGAGATCGGCCTGGAGTTGTCGCGCGACCGTTTCGGTGTCGAGCGTCGACGGATCGTCGAGGCGGGGCAGCTGGCTGTCCGGGGATGCCGAATCGGTATCGTCCATCCCCGGAATCATGCCTGAACCGACCGGCACGAATCGAGCCGGCTCACCGCGCCGGTCCGTTCCGCCGACCAGTAGAAAGCAGGAAAGCCCGCCGACGGGCGGGCTTTCCCATGTGGCCGCCCGAAGGCTACGCGGCTTCGCGGGTGAGCTCGGTCCCGGGCGACCAGGACCAGGTTTCGGAGACCGCGCGCGAGGGCGAGCCGTCCGCATTGAGCGCGTCACGGAAGTCGATCGAGGTCTCGCCTTCCTCGTCCGTGTCGACGAACTGGGTGCCGTCCTTGCGCATGCCCGATTCCTCTTCCACTACCTTGCGAACGAAGTCGCGGTGGCTGCGGAACTCGATGAACTTCGGCAGCTTCCCGTCGCCGAGGACCTCGGCCGGGTCGCGTCGCTCGATGTCCTTGAAGAGCTTCAGCGCGACCTGGAACTGGCCCAGCTCGTAGTCGAGGAACTGCTCCCAGATCGCGCGCACGCGGGGATTCTCCTCCTGCGCCGCGCAGCCGGCGTAGTTCCAGACCTCGTTGGCTTCGCAGACGAGCAGCTTCCGAATCCGCACAAGGCCACGGCTCAGGCGCCAGCTCCAGGCCGACGTCGGCTGTCAACCCAGGTTCCAATGAGGCTTCCGAGGACCGTTTGAATTTCCTATGCGCAGGCTTATTGAAGCAATGCAACTGTGGGCTGAGTCCACTCGAAAACGAATTTCGCCAATCGATTGACACTGACGCAGTCGTTCGTCGTCGATGGCTCGAGCGCGTTGTGCATAACGTCGCTGCTGGTCGATATCGCGCCAGACGAGCAGGGATGCCGATTTCATTTGCGCTGGAGCGTGCAGACACCTCTATCGCAATCAAGCCCGCGACGAGGTGCCTCCGATCAGCTGCGTCGACGCGCGACGACCAGGCATAATGCGCCAAGGCCTAGTGTACTGTTCCATATATAGCTTTAATAAGCTGCTATGATTACCCGGTATTCTCACGACGGAGATACCGATGGGCAGACCCGCCAAGGAACTGGTCGTGAGCGCCGACGAGCGCGTGCAACTGGAGTCGATCGCCCGATCGCAAAGCCTGCCGGCGGCGCTGGCACGGCGCGCGCAGATGATTCTGCGTATGGCCGACGGCGAACCCAACAGCGTGGTGGCCGCGCAGCTCGGAGTCAGCCGCCCGACGGTGACGTTCTGGCGCACGCGGTTTCGCGAACGCGGCATCGAGGGACTGCACAACGATCTCAAGCCGGGACGCCCGCGCGCAACCAGCGACGAGCAGATCGCGCAGCTGATCAACACGGCGCTGCAGTCCCGGCCCAGGGGTGCCACGCACTGGTCGCGTCGCCTGCTGGCCGAACACACCGGCATGAGTGCCACTACGGTGCACCGCTACATGTCGATGTTCGGGCTGCAGCCGCACCGCTCGAAGAGCTTCAAGCTGTCCAACGACCCGTTCTTCGTCGAGAAGGTGCGCGACATCGTCGGGCTGTACCTGAATCCGCCCGAGCACGCGCTGGTGCTGTGCGTGGACGAGAAGACGCAGGTGCAGGCACTCGAGCGCACGCAGCCCGTCTTGCCCATGGGGCTGGGCTATGTCGAAGGCGTCACGCACGACTACGTTCGCCACGGCACGACGACCCTGTTTGCTGCCCTCGACATCGCCAACGGGACGGTGCTGGCGCAATGCAAGCCTCGGCACCGTCATCAGGAGTTTCTCGAGTTCCTGCGCCACATCGATCGCGAGGTTCCCGAAGAGCTCCAGGTTCATCTGGTGTGCGACAACTACGCCACGCACCGGCATGCTCGAATTCTGGCCTGGCTGGCTCGGCATCCGCGCTTTCATCTGCACTTCACACCCACCTACAGTTCGTGGCTGAATCAGGTCGAACGCTGGTTTGCGCTGATCACGCAGCGCGCGATCCGGCGCGGCTCGTTTACTTCCGTCATTGATCTGAAGCGCAAGATCATCGAGTTCGTTGATCACTACAACCAGCACCCTCGGCCCTTTCGCTGGACTGCCAGCGCCGATTCGATTCTTCAGAAACTTGCCAGATTAAGTAAAGTTATTTCCGGAACAGGACACTAGCAGCGACAACGCGCCAGGCAAGGGTACGGTCTCGGCTGGCAATACGTCGAAACGGACCCAGTCAAAATCCCAGTCGCGTTCGCCGCCCAAGGCTAAGCGTATATCGACGTAGTTGGTGGCAAAAAACTCTTTCGCCAAGACTGACGTGCCAGTCGCAACGGCCGTGCCACCTGTATGAATCGTGTCACCCGTGACAACTGGATGAGCAGTCGTCCCCGTCGCGATGTCGTCGATTCTGGTTTCGAAGAAGGCCAACCCGGGTGCCAGATTGTAGAAGTCCAGCTTGACGGAGCCAATCGCGTTCGAATGGAAGAGCACGTACGGATTGTCCTGGCCCACGTGGCCAGGAGCCTGACTGGCGTAGTTAAGCGCATTCGTGCTGGGCGCTACCCAGCCGAATGCATTGCCTTGCGGATCGCCTGTGATTGGCGCAGCCTGCGAAGCGCCAACAAAACACAGTGAAAGTGCGCACGCCGCCACGGCGGTCGATAGTGAATCGGGCCATCGCCACGCTTTCGCGCCCGATGTCTGTGCGACCGATGAAAGATTCATCATGCTGTCTGACCCCTTGTAAAAAAGAAGAAATCAAAAATCAGAGTGAACGCAATAGAAGTGACCAATCTGAACGACCACTGCGCTCGAAATCTCGTCCCGGAAGACGGGCATCTCTGACGCCAGCAAATACGCAAGTTACATGCCAAAAAACCAAAAATTCGACATGTCCCAACATTACAAGGGCTTGCAGCGAAAACGTGGCATTGAAGTGGAGACAAATGGAGCGCGCCGGTTTACGGGTGTCAAAATACCCGACACTCAGCAGCCCTTTTGCTCAGTAAAAGAGCTGGCCCTATTCCGCGCTCAGGAAGCAGATTCGACGCGCATACGGCAGAGCCGGTGACGCAAATGTCGGTCGCTGCGACGACGCGCAAACACCGGAAGCAGCGTGCAGCGCGAACCGCCGGTGCATTGTGTCGCGCCACGACGGGACCGGCACAATCGGCGTGGCCGAAGGCTCAGTCGTGAGTCCAGCCGTTAACCCCTGTCTGGATCGCGATGTTCTGAACTCCCCCGCGGCGTGGCGCTGACACGTTGCGGGGTGTGACGTGCGACAGAATCAGGTGCGTGCCTGGCGCCGTATACCACGCATTCCCAAGGCCGCCACCAAACCCATCAGCATCAGCACCATGCTTCCGGGTTCGGGTACCGAGACGTCCCCCGGGGTATCACTCGCCGTGATCAGGAAATTGTCCAGCGCCGCATAACCTCCGGTCAGCAGGTCGATGCGCATGATTACCTTGCCGTTGGTGCTGGCGGATGCGTCCAGCCCGGCCACATGCGTAGTCCAGTTGAAGGTGTACTTATTGGGGCCGGCCAGACCGGAGAAGTCGAGCGAAGAAAGCGCCGTACCCGTGCCCAAGCCCGCAGCTCCGCTCGCGTTGTCGTACAGCGAGATTCGAACCGACGGCGCGGCACCGCCAGCAGGCACGAACGGATCGCCGCAACAGTCGAGGTCGATCGAGGACAGATTGAACCGGAAGTTCAGAAAGTCGTAGTCTCCGACGTCGAAGGACAAACCGAGCAGATCGTTCTGGCGATCGGAGAGCATGCCCAGCACGTAGCTACCGGCCTTCGCTTGCGGATCCTTGTAGCCGGTGCCGAAGGCGAGGGTACCGCCGACCTTAAGCGTCTCCACGGTATTGGCCTGGCTGAATACGAACCCTGTCGGCTGGTTCGCGTAGAGTGAGTTCACCGACTGCTGCGTGAGATCGTAGCCGTTGTTCACAAAGCCGACGGGGCTCTCGAAATTCTGTGTGTACAGCTGCACTGCGGCGAACGCGGAAGCGATCGGCAGGCTGGACAGGGTAGCCGTAAGCGCCAGGGCTCGGATGGAGGGCATGTGTCTCACCTTGGATTCCTTGTATTGTTGGTTCAACACCGGATCAGGCAAGATCCGTGCCATTCGTTCTAGACCGGCGGATAATCCGCGTGAATAAAGGGTTCCGGCAGTCCACGCTTGCGCGCATTCAACGCCGGAGTGTAAAGACCGCCGACACAATGTAGCATTGCGCAATGCGGGGAGTGCCCTCGTGCTCCCCTTAGGCTGACCTGCCCTGCCGCGTTGAGCTGCACTGCTGCCAGAGGTGCTCCACCCCGGCATATGCTCACCACGCAACGTACATCAGGTACCAGGTCGACGCGAAAACGCTCACCGGTACCAGATACAGGACCGCCGCCACAGCGCGGCGCACGATCGCCGCCGGCGAGTCGGCGACGATGCGCAAGCCGAGCCAGAGCGACCAGGCGATCGCGCCGCCCAGCAGCACGGCGCGCACGATCGGCACGCCCGGCGGCACCCAGCCCTCGGCGCGCAGCTGCGTTATCGTGATCATCGTCAGCCCGACGAAGAGGCCGGCGCCCGCCATCGGGACGAGCCCGAGCGCGAGCGTCTTCCAGTCGAAGCGCGACGCTCCGGCAACCCGTGCCGCCGCGCGCAACGCCAGCCAGGCGAGACCACCCGCGATCGCGGCGTAGCCGACGATGTAGGTGACGATCGCGATGCCGTCGAGCCAGGTGAAGACGTCGCTGGCCGATGGGTAGTGAGTCAGCAGCCACCACGGCGCGTCGTCGCGCAGCAGCACGAAGGAATCGTGCTCGATGAGCCATTTGGCCGCACCCTGGCGCATCACGACGAACCACGGGCTGAGTGTCCACTGGAAGGCACCGGTGGCGAGCCCGAGCATGCCGAAGACGAGCAGGAACGCCGATCCGGTGCCGATCTGGCGCGGACCTGCCGAAAGAATCTCGGCATTGGGACGGCGCGCCTCGAGCGCGACGGCGTCGCGATGGCCGCTGCAGCGCCCACACGAATGGCAATCGGAGGTGCTCGTCATGTGACGCACGTCGATGAGCGGTGCGCAGTCGATGCGCGCCGCCCGACCCGGATGCTGTGCCCACTGCTGCTGATCGACGGCGAAATGCACCGGAGCGACCTTGGAGAGCAGTCCGAACACCCCGCTGACGGGACACAGATAGCGGCACCAGACCCGGCTGTTGCGACCGTAGACCAGCCCCACCGCGATCGCCAGCACCGTCGAGCCGCCGAGGATCAGCAGCGCAGCGCGCGAGTACTCGTAGACGCTGATCAGCTGCCCGTAGATCGTCGTGCACGCAAACGCAACGAACGGCCAGCCGCTCCACCGGATCCAGCGCGGAATGCCACGTCCGAGCCCGTGCCGGCTCGCGAACTCGGTGAGCGCGCCTTCGGGGCAGAACACGCCGCACCAGGCGCGTCCGACGAGGAACATGCTCGCGATGACGAAGGGCCACCAGATGCCCCAGAACGCGAACTGCGCGAAGAGCACGAGATTCGAGACGATGCTCTGGCCGCTTTCGGGCAGGGGCAGGAACGCGGGAATCGCGACGAGCAACAGATACGAGCCGACGATGAACCACTGGATCGCCATGATCGTGCGTCGGTGCCGTTGCATCGCATCGCCGAGCCGCGCAAGCGCGCGGCGCGGCCGCACCGGCGGCGCGTGGCCGGGGTTCGGGGTAACACTCGATTGCGGCGCACGACCCGGCTGCCGCGGCGGAGCGTGGTTCGGCTGCTGTGGCTCGCGCACGCGCTCAGGCTCGCGCACGCGCTCGGGCTCGCGCACGCGCTCGGGCTCGCGCACGCGCTCGGCGCCGTGTCGCAGCAGCGATTCCGAGGTCGGCGCGTTCATCGCTGTGCCTCACCGGTTTGGGTGACAGCGGGGGCGGCCGGGGCGTCCCGTTCGGCCCCAGCGCGAGGCGGCTTTGCGCCACTGCCGCGCCACGAAGCGAAAACACCGAACCAGAACACCGCATAGGCAATCAGCAGCGTCGCCGAAGGACGCGCGCGATAGCCGAGGAAATCGGCGAGGACGCGTCCCACGCCACGCGTGTCGTCGAGCAGGCCCGAGGTGTCCCAGACCGGATCGAGGATCGGCGAGACCCAGTCCATCATGATCATGCGGTCGATGCCGTTGGCAAGCAGCGAAGCGGCGACCAGCAGCAACAGGATCTCGCTCACGCGGAACACGACGCGGTAACTGAGAAAACGGGCGCCGCGCGCGACGAGCCAAGCAGTCGGTCCGGCAGCACGCTGCCACATTCTTCGCGCATACCGAAGCCAGTACCGGATCGACGCTGCCGAGGTTTGTCAAGGACGAGTTCGACGCCTTCCTCGAGTGCGGCATCCTGGGGTATGGCTTCCTG
>Ga0265293_10010519_pt1 | contig 12908 bp, 10 predicted proteins | sample Munlanlewell138R_FD_192505 | JGI IMG/M metagenome (GOLD analysis project Ga0265293, IMG submission 192505) | Leachate microbial communities from a municipal landfill in Southern Ontario, Canada - Leachate well 138R | ecosystem: Engineered > Solid waste > Landfill > Unclassified | place: Canada... | reverse complement strand
GTATTCAGGCCCACCACTGCAATCGAACCAAACAGCAGACACAAAATACCGCCCATGACCGGTACCGGAATGCTTTGCAGTGCGATACCAAACTTGCCGACAAATGCCAGCGCGATGGCAAACACCGCCGCCCAGGTCATGATGAGCGGATTGTAGTTGCGGGTCAGCATCACCGCACCGGTCACTTCCGCATAAGTCGTATTGGGCGGACCGCCAAACAGGCCCGCTGCCGAAGTGGCCAAACCATCGCCCAGCAAAGTACGCTGCAAACCCGGCTTCTGGATAAAGTTTTTCCCGGCTACACTGCCAATTGCGACAATACCGCCAATATGCTCAATGGCCGGAGCCAGCGCTACCGGCAGCATGTACAAAATGGCCCCCAGATGAAACTCAGGCGCAACAAACGCCGGCATGGCCAGCCAGGACGCCTCTGCAATCCGGCTGGTATCAACCACGCCAAACATCAGCGACAGCAAGGTGCCAACAATAATCCCGGCCAAAATTGGCACCAGTTTAAACAGGCCACGGCCGAGCACAGCAACAATCAGGGTACTGGACAGTGCCGACATGGAAATGATCATGGCCGTACTGTATTCAACCAGTTGCGTACCGCCATCACCGGACTTGCCCATGGCCATATTGACTGCGGTCGGCGACAGAGCCAGACCAATACACATGATGACCGGTGCCACCACTACAGGTGGCAGCAGGCGTTCAATAAAACCGGCACCACGCAACTGTACCGCCAAACTGAGCAACACATACATGAAACCGGCGGCAATAATGCCCCCCATCACAGCAGGCATGCCAAACGAGTTTTTCGCTGCCAGAATCGGAGCAATAAAAGCAAAGCTGGATGCTAGAAATACCGGCACCTGACGCTTGGTTACCAACTGGAACAGTAACGTACCAATACCGGCGGTAAACAAGGCCACGTTGGGGTCCATCCCGGTAATCAGCGGCATCAGCACCAGCGCGCCAAAAGCAACAAACAGCATTTGTGCACCAGCGAGCGCCTGGCGTGGCACACTACTTTGCATTTCGTCCTGCATGATCAGTTGTCCTTTTGCTTGGTCCCGAAGATGCGGTCACCAGCATCACCCAGTCCTGGGATGATATAGCCTTTTTCGTTCAATCCCTGGTCTACCGATGCGGTATAGATCTTTACGTCGGGATGAGCTTTCTGTACCGCTTCAATGCCCAGCGGCGCAGCAACCAGCACCATCGCCCGAATCTCGCGACAACCGGCTTTTTTCAGCAAGTCGATCGTGGCAACCATTGAGTTACCGGTTGCCAGCATCGGATCAATGATCAGGGCCAATCTGGAGTGCATGTCAGGAGCCAGTTTTTCCAGATAGGTTTGTGCCTGCAAGGTTTCCTCGTTACGTACCACTCCGACAGCACTAACCTTGGCACCTGGAATCAGGCTGAGTACACCTTCCAGCATGCCGATGCCGGCCCGCAAAATCGGTACCACGGTGATTTTTTTACCTGCGATTTTTTCAACTTCCACCTCACCGTCCCACCCCTGAATGCTGTAGCTTTCCAGAGGCAAATCCTGGGTTGCTTCGTACGTTAGCAATGTACCAATTTCTTGGGCCAGCTCACGAAAATTCTTGGTGCTGAGTTCGGCACTGCGCATCAGGCCCAGCTTGTGACGGATCAGGGGATGACGGATTTCTTGAACAGACATGGGCACTCCAGTAGGCGGGTGTCGGATTGAGTGGAGGCAGTATAAAGCAAAGTGGCAAGGAATATAGAACCGTCCCTGAGCAGCCGCGCCTCATCGCCCCTGAAACATATCAAAAGACCAGCATATTGCAGCTATCACAGCTTTAATCAGTTTTTCAGGCAAAAAAAACCACCCGCAAGCAGGTGGTTATAAATTCAAGGAGAGATGCTGCTTATTGGAACGCAGCAGGTCGCATATAAGAGATCGGAGCTGTGGCAGCGTCATCGAAAGTGACCACTTCCCAGGCATCGGGCTGGCTCAATAGTGCGCGCAATAACTGGTTGTTCAGGGCATGGCCGGACTTGTAACCACGAAACTCGCCAATCAGGCTCTTGCCCAGCAGATACAGGTCACCAATAGCATCCAGTATCTTGTGCTTGACGAATTCATCCTCGTAGCGCAGGCCGTCTTCGTTCAGGACAGCATCCTCGTCCACTACAATGGCGTTTTCCAGGCTTCCACCCAACGCCAGGTTGTGTGCACGCAGGTATTCGATATCGCGCATAAAGCCAAAGGTTCGCGCACGACTGACTTCCTTGACAAAGGAAGTGCTGGAAAAGTCAACGCTGGCCACTTGTGTACGACCAGCTACCACCGGGTGGTCAAAGTCGATCTCAAAGCTGACTTTAAAGCCGTCAAACGGCACGAAGGTCGCTTTCTTTTCGCCATCGCTGACCGTGACTTCACGCAAGATACGGATAAACTCTTTTGGAGCTTCCTGATCTTCCAGCCCGGCCGACTGCAACAAAAAGACAAATGGTCCTGCACTGCCGTCCATGATCGGTACTTCCGGGGCTGACAGCTCAACATAAGCGTTATCTATGCCCAGACCTGCCATGGCTGACAGCAAATGCTCGACCGTATCGACTTTGACATCACCATTGGCCAAAGTGGTCGACATGGTGGTTTCGCCTACATTATCTGCCAGCGCACGGATTTCCACGGCAGGATCAAGATCCATGCGGCGGAAGACAATGCCGGAGTCAATGGGTGCCGGCTTGAGCGTCAGATAAATCTTTTCGCCCGAGTGCAAGCCAATTCCTGTGGCCCGGATGGTGTTTTTCAAAGTACGTTGTCTGATCATGCTAAACGGGTCACTGCCATTAAATATTGCGAATGGTTTTCAATTGGCGGCATCTTAACAGATGCCGCCTCAATAGAGAAACCACCACGATAAAAACCCCTCTGCCTTAGTCGGCCTGTCGACGCAGGAATGCAGGGATATCCAGATAATCCAGCTCTTCCTGTTGCTGCGGTGCTGCCGAAGCTGCTGCCGCATTGCGACGGAAAGTGGTTGGACGGTCATAGCTGCTGTAATCGCTGTTGAAGCTGTCGCCTACCGCTTTGGCGGTTACCACCGCGCTGGCAACTGCATCCACGCCCTGGTTGGCCTTAACGGTGTTATCAACCACTTTCACCGGCTTTTCAACACGGCTGTTCAGACCGGTAACCACCACAGTGACATGCAGCTCGTCACGCATGTCGGGGTCAATCGCGGTACCCACTTTGACAATGGCTTCTTCGGTGGCGTATTCCTCAATAATTTCACCCACTTCGGAGTATTCGCCAATCGACAGGTCCGGGCCGGAAGTGATGTTGACCAGAATACCGCGCGCGCCCTGCAGGTTGACATCATCCAGCAGCGGGTTGCGAATGGCTTCTTCGGTCGCTTCACGGGCACGGTTCGGGCCGCTGGCACGGCCAGTACCCATCATTGCCATGCCCATTTCACTCATCACGGTACGCACGTCGGCAAAGTCGACGTTGATCATGCCAGGACGCTTGATGATGTCGGAAATACCACGGACGGCGCCGGTCAAAACATCATCGGCCTTGGCAAAGGCACTGAGCAAGCTGGCATCTTTGCCCAGAATGGTCAGCAGTTTTTCGTTGGGAATGGTGATCAGTGAGTCGCAGTGCTCCGCCAGCTCACGAATGCCGGTCTCGGCAATTTGCTGACGACGCTTGCCTTCAAACGGGAACGGACGGGTGACGATGGCCACAGTCAGGATGCCCATTTGCTTGGCCACTTCGGCAATCACCGGAGCTGCACCCGTACCTGTACCACCACCCATACCGGTGGCAATGAATACCATGTCGGCACCATCCAGCACCTCGACGATGCGCTCACGGTCTTCTTCCGCAGCCTTGCGCCCCACTTCCGGATTGGCACCTGCACCCAGTCCCTTGGTAACACTGGTGCCCAGCTGCAGAACAGTACGCGAATCAACGCTTTGCAGTGCCTGTGCATCCGTATTGGCACAGATGAATTCGACGCCTTCAATGTTGTTGTTGATCATGTGGTTGACAGCATTGCCGCCGCCGCCGCCCACACCCACTACCTTGATGACTGCGCTTTTGCTGGTCTGGTCTACTAAATCGAACATAGTGCTCTCCTCACCTTGACGGTTCGCCGGTTCTACCGGCTGTTTTTAATTAAAAATTGTTTTGAATCCAGCGGCGGATGCGTTGCATTGCCGAAGGCTTATTACTGTCACCAGATGGCTCGCCGCCGTGCTCGGCAGGCGCACCATCTTTTTGTTTGTTCCGCCCATACATCAGCAGGCCCACGGCCGTGGAATACACAGGGTTACGCAACAGCTCGGACATGCCCTTGATGCCTTGTGGCCCGCCAACACGCACCGGCATATGAAAAACTTCTTCGGCCAGCTCAACCGCTCCTTCCATTTTTGCCGTACCACCGGTCAACACAATGCCGGCCGGAATCATGTCTTCGTAGCCGCTGTTGCGAATCTTGGCGTGAATCAGCTGGAACAGCTCTTCGTAACGGGCCTCGACCACTTCAGCCAGTGCCTGGCGTGACAAGTCACGCGGCGGACGATCGCCAACACTCGGCACCTTGATGGTCTCATCAGGATGAGTCAGCTTGGCCAAAGCGCAGGCATAGCGAATCTTGATTTCTTCGGCATACTGCGTGGGTGTACGCAGGGCCATCGCAATATCGTTGGTGACTTGATCACCCGCCACCGGAATCACTGCGGTATAACGAATCGCGCCTTCAGTGAAGATGGCAATGTCGGCCGTACCACTGCCGATATCGACCAGGCACACGCCCAGCTCCATTTCATCATCGGTCAGCACGGCCGTAGCCGAAGCCAGTTGCTCAAGAATGGCCCCGTCCAGTTCAATGCCGCAGCGGCTGACGCATTTTTCGACGTTTTGTGCCGCATTGGTAGCGCAGGTCACCACATGCACACGGGCTTCAAGGCGTACGCCGGACATTCCTAATGGCTGACGCACCCCTTCCTGCTTGTCGATGATGTAATCCTGGGCCAGCGTGTGCAAAATCCGCTGGTCGGCAGCAATAGGTACGGCCTGAGCCGCATCCAGTACCCGCTCCAGATCCTTGCGGCTGACTTCACCATTGTGGATGGCGACACTGCCGTCCGAGTTCTGGCTACGGATATGACTGCCAGCCAGACCAACATAAGCTGAATGCACATGACATTCGGCCAGTTGCTGCGCCTCATCAATGGCTTGCTGGATCGACTGCACAGTGGACTCGATATCCACTACAACGCCTTTTTTCAGTCCGCGCGTCGGGCTGGTACCCATGCCGACTACATGCAGCTCGTCACCCGGCAATACCTCAGCGATCAGCGCCACCACCTTGGAGGTGCCGATATCCAGTCCAACGATCATGTTTTGACCTGTTTGGTACGTCATTTAAAACCGTCTCTCCTACTGCACCGCAGTTTCACTGTTCTGGTCACGCCAGGCGATTGCCAGGCCATTGGCGTAACGCAGGTCGACACGTGCAACCTGGTTGATCCGCTGTTTGAGCTCAAGCTCGTAAATACTGGTAAAACGTCGCATCTTTTCCAAAATCTCGTCACGCCCCAACAACAGCTCCAGCCCTTCGCTGGTGGTTACAAACCAGCTGCCACGAGCGCGTAACTCAAGCTGTGCGATGCTGTGCCCCAAAGGCCGCAATACTTGGGTCAGGCTCCAGTACTGCTGCATCACCTGCTCCTGTGTTCCGTCCGGTCCAGTCAGTTGCGGCATGCCAGCTTCGGGAGCCCGCGCCGCACCACGGAATACCTGCCCGCGGCTGTTCAGCCATTGTTCATCACCCCAGCGCGCAATCGGCTGCTGTTCAATCACTTCAACTTTCAACTGGTCTGGCCAGACCCGGCTAATACGTGCCTGGTCCACCCAGGGCAACTGTTCCAGCGCCTGCTGCATCGCGACCAGATTGGCCGTTAAAAACCGCACTTCGCCAAAACGTTCCAGCTGTTGCTGCAGCTCCAGCTGATTGTGCGTCTCGACCTTGCCCAGCTTGCTTTCCACCAAAACTTGCGCGATGGGGCGGTCCAGCTCTGGCTTGAGCCTTTCCCAACCCTGCAAGGCTGCACCCAGCGCCACCACTATGAGCATCGACAGGACAAACCGCCCGATCAGCCGCCAGTTGATATTTGGCGCACGCCACACCCGCCGCGTGCCTGCCGGCGGAGCAATACGGCTGGCACCACGCGGAGTGGTTTGCACCCGCATGTTGCTTTTGCCCTGATTGCCCGCCCGCATATTCATGAGTTACTCCTGTACCGTAGTGGCCAGCAAGCGCAGCACCAGCTGCTGGAAATCCAGCCCGGCAGCCTTGGCTGCCATCGGTACCAGGCTGTGGCCGGTCATGCCCGGCACTGTATTCACTTCCAGCAACCAGAAGTTGCCCCGTCCATCCTGCATCACATCAGCACGGCCCCAGCCTGTGACACCGAGCGCGGTACAGGCACGGGCGGTCAGTTCACGCAGTTCCTGTTCTTTGTCTTCTTCCAGTCCACACGGAATCTGGTAGCTGGTGTTGTCCGACAGGTACTTGGCTTCATAGTCGTAAAACACATGATCCGTACCCAGCCGAATCGGTGGCAAGATCTCGCCGTCCAGCATGGCAATGGTGAACTCCGGCCCGCTGACATACTGCTCAACCAGCACGTTGTCATCATAAGTACGAGCGTTGTGCCAGGCCTGTTGCAACTCGTTCAGGTTATGGACTTTGGCCATGCCGATGCTGGAGCCTTCCTGGCTGGGTTTGACCATCAATGGAAAACCCAGCTCATCCGCGACACGCTCACAATCTTCGACGCAGGATAAAGTGGCGTGCTGCGGTGTCGGCAAACCAAGCGTGTGCCAAACCTGTTTGGTACGCAGCTTGTCCATCGCCAGAGCTGACGCCAGTACACCACTGCCGGTGTAAGGAATGCCGGCACATTCGAGCAGCCCCTGAATAGTGCCGTCCTCACCGCCGCGGCCATGCAACACAATAAAGGCACGGTCAAATGGCTGGGCACAAAGTTGTTGCATGATATCCGCACCAACATCAATGCCACAGGCATCCACACCAGTCGCTTGCAACGCTGCAAGCACGGCTGCGCCAGACTGCAACGACACCTCGCGCTCGGCACTACGCCCGCCGTAAAGTACGGCAACCTTGCCAAACTGTTTAACATCCATGAGCTGCGTCATGCCTGCTTACTCCCGTCCTGATTCTTGAATAAAGGATGTTTGACCAGTTGCGGGGCAATGCTGCCGATATCACCCGCTCCTTGGCACAACAAAATATCGCCCGCCCGCAACAACGGCTGCACCAGTGGAGCCATGTCGGTGCCCCGCTCAACGTATAGCGGATCAAGCTTGCCGCGCTGACGAATGCTATGGCACAGCTGACGGCTGTCCGCTCCGGGAATCGGCTCCTCGCCAGCGGGGAACACTTCCAGCAACAACAACACATTGGGTTCCCCCAGTACCTGCACAAAGTCCTCATACAGATCACGGGTCCGGCTGTAACGGTGCGGCTGATAAATCATCACCAGGCGGCGCTCGGGCCAGCCGTCACGAATGGCTTTGATTACTGCCGCAACTTCACGCGGATGATGGCCATAGTCATCAACCAGCATCACACTTCCACCTTCAACCGGCAGCTCGTCATACACCTGGAAACGGCGACCGACGCCCTGAAAGCCCGACAACCCGGCCACAATGGCCGAATCATCAATGCCTTCATCAGTGGCAATGGCAATCACTGCCAATGCATTGAGTACGTTATGGCGGCCCGGCATGTTGACGCAGACCGGCATCGCCTGTTTGCCCTTGCGCAGCACGTTGAAGCAGGTACGCATGCCATCCTGTTTTACATCTACAGCGCGCACGTCGGCATCTTCTGCAAAGCCATAGGTAATCGTTGGCCGTTTGACTCGCTGGGCAATATCACGCACCGACGGATCATCAATGCAGAGTACCGCCAGGCCGTAAAACGGCAGGTTGTGCAAAAAGTCGACAAAGGTCTGTTTCAGCTTGTTGAAATCGCCGCCATAGGTGCTCATGTGATCGGCATCAATATTGGTCACCACGGCAACCATCGGCTGCAAATGCAGGAAGCTGGCGTCACTTTCATCCGCTTCAGCAATCAGATAGCAGCCGCCGCCCAGCTGGGCATTACTGCCGGCGGCATTAACTCTGCCACCAATCACAAAGGTCGGGTCAAGATCGGCTGCAGCAAAGACAGTGGCCAGCAAGCTGGTGGTGGTGGTTTTGCCGTGAGTACCGGCCACCGCAATCCCATGCCGGTAGCGCATCAGCTCAGCCAGCATCTCGGCACGTGGAACCACCGGAATGCGGCGCTCCAGAGCACGTGCGACCTCAGGGTTTTCCTGGTTGATGGCACTGGAAACTACCAGCACATCCGCCTCTTCCACATTGGCTGCCTGATGCCCCAAAACGATCTGGATGCCCAGTCCCTGCAAACGCTCGGTCACTGAGGACAGTTTGATATCAGAGCCGGACACCTCGTAACCCAGATTGCGGATCACTTCAGCAATCCCGCACATGCCCGTACCGCCGATGCCGACAAAGTGAATACGACGGATACGGCGCATGCGACGGGTTTGCGCAGCAGTTGCTTGCAGTAACTCAGCCACGGGCCACCTCCAGACAGATATCTACCACCTGCTGTGCCGCCTGCGGCCGGGCCAGTGTACGCGCCTGTTGCGCCATTTCGATCAGCCTGTGGCTATTCATGAAAACCTCGGTCAAATGTTCCGCCAACACCTCGGGGCTAGTATCTGTTTGCGGCAAAATCAGCGCCGCACCCCGTTGCGCCAAAAACTCTGCATTCTTGCTTTGGTGATCGTCGATAGCATGGGGCAGCGGCACCAGAAAAGAGGCACGCCCCATTACTGCCAGCTCACTCACGGTCAGCGCGCCCGAGCGACAAATCACCAGATCGGCCCAGACGTAAGCCTCGGCCATGTCGTCAATAAAAGGAGCCACCTGCGCCTCAACACCAGCTCCGGTGTAGCGCTGCCGGGTAATCTCGGCGTGCTGCTCGCCGCACTGGTGGCGCACTTCCGGGCGCAACTTCTGCGGCAACAAGCCCAGTGCTGCGGGCAACAGTTTATTCAGTGGCTCGGCACCCAAACTGCCACCGACCACCAGCAAGCGCGGCGGTGTCGCGACTTGCTGTTTGTCCAGCGCGCGGATCACCAACTCGGCGCGCACCGGATTTCCAGTGGTCAACACCTTGTCGCCATCAGCAAAAGCACCGGGAAATGCCTGACAAATACGTTTGGCAAAACGCGCCAGACTACGATTGGCCGTGCCGGCGACCGCATTCTGCTCATGAATTACCAGTGGTACACCGCACAGTCGCGCAGCCAGACCGCCGGGGCCGGTCACATAGCCGCCCATGCCCAGCACACAGGCCGGGCGCAACCGGCGCATCAACCGCCAGGACTGCCACAATGCACCCAACAACTGCAAAGGAGCCTTGATCAATTGCAGCATGCCTTTACCGCGTAAACCGGTGGCGGCAATATTGTGCAACTCGATACCGGCAGCCGGCACCACACGACATTCAATACCGCGTCCAGCACCAAGCCAGTGCACCTGATAACCACGACTACGTAACTCTTCCGCACACGCCAGCGCGGGGAACACATGCCCACCGGTACCCGCGGCCATGATCAGGATGGTCTTAGGCATAATCCATCTCCTTCTGCACCGGCTGGCGTAACGGGCGCGCCGGAGCCTTCAGTGACTGACGCAATTCCCACTCAATACGAATCAGCACCGCCAGCGATACACAGCAAATCACCAGCGAACTGCCGCCATAACTGATAAACGGCAACGTCAACCCTTTGGTCGGCAGCAGCCCGGCATTCACACCAATATTGATGAACGCCTGACCGGTCCACATCATGGCAATGCCGTAGGCGCAGTAAGCAGCAAACGCCTGTCCGGCCAACTGGGCGCGTCGTCCAATCCGTAGCGCCCGGACACAAACAAACGTCAGCATGGCCACAGTCAGCAAAGCACCGACCATGCCCAATTCTTCGGCCAGCACGGCAAATACGAAGTCGGTGTGGGCCTCCGGCAAATAAAACTGCTTTTGCACGCTGTTGCCCAGTCCGGCACCAAAAATGTCACCACGCCCAAACGCAATAAGTGCCTGGGACAGCTGGTAGCCACTGCCGAACTGGTCACGAAACGGGTCGGTAAAGCTGGTGATACGCTCCAGCCGATAGTCTTCTGCCGTTACAAAGAACCAGCCCAGCCCACCCAAAATAATCAACAAAGGCGCTGCCACCTTCATACTGGTGCCGGCGAGGAAAATCATCACCACGACGCTGCCCACCATCACCGTGGTCGCTCCAAAATCCGGCTCTGCATAAATCAATGCTGCAAACACCAGAAGTATCGCCAGCGGCTTGACGAAGCCAAACAGCTTCTTCTCCAGCTCGACCTGGTGGCGCACCAGATACCCGGCAATGAAAAACACCATAAACAGCTTCGCCGGCTCGGAGGATTGCAGATTGAACACGCGCAGATTCAGCCAGCGCTTGGAACCGTTTACCTCATGTCCGATACCCGGCGCGTACACCAGCACCAGCAACAACAAAGCAACCATCAGCAATGGCCAGCTCCATTTTTCCCAGCGTTCTACCGGTACCAGCAAACAGCACAGGGCTGCCCCCAAACTGACACCCACATACAGTGAGTGGCGGATAAAGTAGTAATAATGATTGCCATTGTTATGAGCAGCAGAAACCGCAGACGAAGCCGACGCATTCATCACCAGCCCCAAGCCCAATAAACACAGGCAGGCACCCAGTAACCAGTAATCCAGATCAACTTTCTGGTGGCGGCCACCCAGTGGCGAGTTCTGCAACCAGCCCGATACATGGCGCTTGATCATGCCAGGCCCTCCACCGCGCGGACAAACAGCTCACCACGCTCTTCGAAGTTCTTGAACATGTCCAGACTGGCACAGGCAGGAGCCAGTACCACCACGTCGCCCGGTCTGGCTAAGGCTGCTGCTTGTCCGGTCGCTTCCGCCAGATCACTGACCAGCAGCAACGGTATATTGGTGGACTGCAATGCCTGACGAATTTTTTCCGCATCGCGCCCCAGCAAAATCACTGAACGGCAATGCTGTTGCACGGCAGCAGCCAGCTCAGCAAAATCCGCGCCCTTGCCATCGCCACCGGCAATCAGCACCAGCTTTCCTGCAGCACTGGCCAGTCCTTCAATCGCTGCCAGCGTGGCGCCGATATTGGTTGCCTTGGAGTCGTTGTACCAGTCCACTCCATTAATGTTGGCCAGCCACTGGCAACGATGCGCCAAGCCGGCAAAGTCCTGTACCGCTTGCAGCATGGCTGCCATCGGCAGGCCAGCCGCAGTCCCGAGCGCCAAGGCTGCCAGCGCATTGACTTGGTTGTGTAGGCCGCGAATTTTTAGCGCGGTCACTGGTAGCAGGTTCTCTGCGCCACGGGCCAGATAGCCGTCACGCAGGCCAAACTGGCTGGCACTCTGCGGCTCGCCCAAACCAAATTCCAACACCTTCTGGCCGGCAACAGTCTTTGGCTGTGCAGCAAAATCATCACGATTGACCACTGCCCATTCGGCACCGCCATACACTTGCAACTTGACGTCGGTGTAATGCTGCAGATCGCGGTAACGATCCAGATGATCAGCACTGATGTTCAGGCAGGTTGCCGCCAGCGGCCGTAAATGACTGATGGTTTCCAGCTGAAAGCTGGACAATTCCAGTACATAAAGGTCAGCCGGTTGTGCCAGCAGCTCAAGTGCCGGTGTGCCAATATTGCCGCCCACACCCACCTGCAGGCCGGCCTGCTGCACCATCTGCCCGACCAGCGCAGTGACCGTGCTCTTGGCATTCGATCCGGTAATTGCCAGCACCGGAGCCTTGGCATGCTGCAAAAACAGATCGACATCGCCACTGATCTGCACACCGCGGTCTATTTCCCGCTGAATCTGCGGCGTTGCCAGCGCCAGCCCCGGGCTGACATACAGCACAGCTGCCTGTTGCAGTAACGGTGTGTCCAGCGAGCCACAATGCACTTGCACCTGCGGCAACTCGGTCTGCAAGGTTGCCAGTTCGGGTGGCTGCTCACGGGTATCCACAGCAGCCACAGGCACGCCCTGGCGCGCCAAAAAGCGCACCAGTGACAATCCTGTTTTACCCAGGCCGACCACGACCTGCAGCTGCTGTGTCATCAGTAATTACCTCAGTTTCAACGTAGACAGACCGATCAGCACCAGCACCACGGTGATGATCCAGAAACGCACAATTACGCGTGGCTCGGGCCAGCCTTTCAATTCAAAGTGGTGGTGGATCGGTGCCATGCGGAACACCCGCTTGCCACGCAACTTGAACGATGCCACCTGAATCACCACCGACAGGGTTTCCACGACAAATACCCCGCCCATGATGAACAGCACAATTTCCTGACGTACGGCCACTGCTACCAGTCCGAGCGCAGCACCCAGTGCCAGCGCACCCACATCACCCATGAATACCTGGGCCGGATAGGTGTTGAACCACAGGAAACCCAGACCGGCACCAACCAATGCACCACAGAAAATAATCAGCTCGCCCACGCCCGGAATGTAGGGAATGAACAGGTACTGGGCAAAGGTGGCATGACCGGACAAATAGGCAAAAATACCCAGAGCACCGCCCACCAACACCGTTGGCAAAATCGCTAAGCCGTCTAGCCCATCAGTCAGGTTGACCGCATTACTGGAGCCGACAATCACAAAGTAGGTCAGCACCACAAAGCCCAGACCCAGTTGCAAACTGACACCTTTCAGGAAAGGAAAAATCAGGGCTGTTTCAGCCGGGCCTTGCGCGGTAACG
>Ga0265293_10010518_pt1 | contig 12909 bp, 12 predicted proteins | sample Munlanlewell138R_FD_192505 | JGI IMG/M metagenome (GOLD analysis project Ga0265293, IMG submission 192505) | Leachate microbial communities from a municipal landfill in Southern Ontario, Canada - Leachate well 138R | ecosystem: Engineered > Solid waste > Landfill > Unclassified | place: Canada... | reverse complement strand
TGCCCGAGGCTGAAGGCTGATCGGCCGCTGCCGGTCGATATCGCAACGCAACAGTGCTGACCGGCCCCGCCGGTCAGCCGGATGGGGCTGCGCGGGATCGTCGTTTGTGAAACCGTACTGCGGATTCCGGTCCCGTCCCTGATCCTTGCCGGTCATGCCTTCGGATTTGAGGCATGACCGGCAAGGATCAGGGACGGGACCGGACGGGTCTACCCGACGGTTACAGCTGCGCCAGCAGATGCTCCGCACCCGAGATGGTGAACTCACCGCCGCTCTCGATATTGGCCTGCTTGACCACACCATCGTCGATCAGCAGCGAAAAGCGCCGACCGCGCGTACCCATGCCGAAGCCCGACGCATCCAGTTCGAGGCCGAGCGCGCGGGTGTACTCGGCATTGCCGTCCGCCAGCATGTCGACCTTCCCCTCGGTGTTCTGGGATTTTCCCCAGGCATCCATGACGAATGCATCGTTGACCGCGAGGCAGGCGATCGCGCCTACGCCCTTGGCGCGCAGATCGCCGGCTTTCTCGACGAACCCTGGAAGATGCTTCGCGTCACAGGTCGGCGTGAACGCCCCCGGCACGGAAAACAGCACAACCTTACGGCCCTTGAAGTAATCGTCCGTATTGATTTTTTGCGGACCGTCCTTGGTGGCCTGCGTAAGCGTTCCGGAAGGCATCTTGTCGCCGGCTTTGATGGTCATGATCCACTCCTTCGATGTGCGATATCGATCAGCGTACGATATCGATGGAAAAAGAAAAAACGCGATTGAGAATTATCAAACGGGTATCTTAGCGCAGTATCGGCGGCGCAGTATCGAAAGCCCGGGTCGAGACCCGTCATGGACGTGGACTCCAAAGATGTTCCGACGCCGAGCAGGACGAACCCCTACGGGGGCGACACCCCGTCTGCTGCAACGATTCACAGGCGCCGTCGGATCCATGAGTGCCGCTTGCTTGCATCACTGTACCAATGTACTATCGCACTGTTACATTGATACGGCCCGACGGGCCAGATCGACAGCCGACCGATTACGCAGCCACCGTGAAAGACAACCGTACATTGACGCCGCGCCAGGCAGCGCGGGCGGAGCGCGCCTTGTTCGGCGCGATCCTGGCCCTGCGCAGCGTAGAGGAATGCCGCGCATTCTTTCACGACCTGTGCACACCCGCCGAGTTGCAGGCCCTGACGGATCGTTGGGCTGTCGTGGGTCTGCTCCAGGAGGGAGTGCCCTATCGCGAGATCCATAAACAGACCGGTGTCAGCGTCACCACGATCGGTCGTGTTGCCCGGTTCCTGAGCACCGGCAACGGCGGCTACCAACTGGTTGCCGAACGTCTGAAAGCCGATCGCGTCCGCGGCGAGGCAGACCCGTCTCCGCGCGGCCGAACTGGTAGCCCGCCCGCCCATCGCATGTCCAGCAATGGCCAGGCCGGCGACGTGCGGAACGAACCGTCCACCGGCCAACAACGGCCTCACCGTCCCTGAAGCGCGAAGGGAGCCCACGCCGGTGCTCGCTGTCCGGCTGGGCCCATCCCCGGCGTGCTTCCCGGACTCTCGATCAAGAACCCAAGGTTTGACCTCCCGATGATGGACAAAACTTCCCGTCTCAAAATAGCGCTGCAGAAAAGCGGACGTCTCACGGACAACTCCCTGGACCTGCTGGTGCGCTGCGGACTCAAGTACAGCCGCGGCAAGGATCAACTGGTGTGCTACGGCGAGAACATGCCGCTGGATCTGCTGCTGGTACGTGACGATGACATTCCCGATCTGGTCCAGCAGGATGTCTGCGATCTGGGCATCGTCGGCCTGAACGTGATCGAGGAAAAACGCCTCGCCTTTCAGGCGCGCGGCATCGCACCGCTGTTCGAACAGCTCCAGGTATTGGACTTCGGCAAGTGCCGTCTGTCGATTGCCGTACCTGACGGCGTGGAATACGCCGGCCCTGCCTCGCTGCGCGGCAAACGGATTGCCACGACCTATCCGAACATCCTGGCGCGTTACTTGCGCGAGAACGACGTGACCGCCGAGATCGTCACGCTGTCCGGCGCCGTCGAAATCGCTCCCCGGCTCGGCCGGGCGGACTTCATCTGCGACCTGGTCTCCACCGGATCCACCCTGATCGCCAACCACCTGCAAGAAGCCGAGACGATCATGGAAAGCCGCGCCGCGATCATCTGCACGCCCGTGGCCGTCTCGGCGGAGAAGCAAGCCTGGATACAGCGCCTGAGGATGCGTATCGATGGTGTGCAGCAGGTGAAGGAAAGCAAGTACATCATGCTGCATGCCCCGCGCGCCAAGCTGGCCGATATTCGCAAGCTCCTGCCTGGCAGCGAATCTCCGACGATCGTGCCCCTCGACGGCGCCGACGACAAGGTGGCCGTACACGCCGTATGCCGTGAAAATGTGTTCTGGGAAACGCTCGAGAGCCTCAAGGGCGCCGGCGCCAGCGCGATTCTGGTGCTTCCGGTGGAAAAGATGCTGGCCTGAATGAGCCGATTCGAATGGAACTGACGAGAGATTGACGTGACCGCCGACCTACGATCGCAGCTGCCTATCCTCCAATGGTCCTCGCTATCCGGCGAGGAGCGTCATGCTGCCTTGCGCCGCCCGGCACAACGCGATACGCAGTCGCTGCATGAGCAGGTGCACGCGATCATTCGCGAAGTGCGCACCCGCGGCGACGATGCCCTGTTCGATTACGCCCGTCGCTTCGATGGCGTGGAACTCACGGCGCTGGAAGTCACACCTGCGGAGTTCGCCACGGCGCAGGCTTCGCTCGATACGGTGCAGCGGCAAGCGCTGGAGCGAGCGATCTCCAACGTTCGACGCTTCCACGAAGCCCAGCGTGGCGAACCCATTCGGCTGGAGGTGTCCGCGGGCGTGACATGCGAGCGCGAGTTTCGCCCGATCGACGCCGTGGGGTTGTATGTGCCCGCAGGCGTGGCGCCCCTGCCCTCCACCGCCATCATGCTCGCCGTACCCTCGCTCATCGCCGGTTGTCCGACACGCATCATCTGCACGCCACCGCGCAAGGACGGCTCCGCCGATCCGGCTGTACTCGCGGTCGCGCAACATTGCGGCATCGAACGGGTGTTCAAGGTTGGCGGCGCACAAGCCGTTGCCGCCATGGCCTATGGCACCCCACGCGTACCCAAGGTCGACAAGGTTTACGGTCCCGGCAACGCCTGGGTCACGGCCGCCAAGATGCTGGTCGCGAACGATCCCGACGGCGCGGCGCTCGATCTCCCGGCCGGCCCCTCGGAGGTCCTGGTCATCGCCGATGACCAGGCGCATCCCGAGTTCGTCGCGGCCGACCTGCTGGCGCAGGCGGAACACAGCACCGATGCGCAGTCCGTGCTGGTGACCACGTCCATGGCCCTGGCGCAGGCCACGCTCGAACAACTGGCGTTGCAGATGCGCAGGCTCGATCGCGAACATACGCTGCGCGAATCCATCCAGCATGCGCGTCTGTTTCTGGTCGACACGCTGCAGGACGCATTCGATCTCAGCAATACCTATGCGCCCGAGCATCTGATCGTGCAGATCGCCGCCGCGCGCGCCTGGGTGCCGCAAATCCGCAATGCGGGCTCGGTGTTCCTGGGCGCATGGACGCCGGAGACCATGGGCGACTATTGCAGTGGCACGAACCACGTGCTGCCGACCTACGGGTTCGCGCGGGCCTACAGCGGCCTTGGGCTGGGCGATTTCCTGAAGCGCATCACGATCCAGGAGCTCACTGCGGACGGCCTGCGCGATCTGGGACCGACCGCGCTCACGATCGCGCAGATGGAAGGTCTCGGCGCGCATGCGAATGCAGTCCAGGTGCGTCTGGCTCACCTGGCATCGTCCCGCCAGGCTTCCTGAGGAGCCGCCATGAATCCCAACGTCGCCTCCGGCCCCGAAGGCACATGACAGCCCGTTGCACCGACATGCCCGTGAACAAGAACCTTGCCCTGGCACGCCCGGACATCCGCGCGCTGCAGCCTTACCAGCATGCCGACTGGGCGCCGCAACTGGAGCGCATGCATGCGAATGAAATGCCCTGGCGCGCCAGCGGGGACAGCTCGTCTCCGGGATTGAACCGCTATCCCGAGCCGCAGCCCAAAGCCCTGATCTCGCATCTGGCGAACCTGTACGGCGTCGCGCCGGAGCAGATGCTTGCCGGACGCGGTAGCGATGAAGGCATCGACCTGCTGGTGCGCGCCTTCTGCCGCGCCGGCCAGGACAGCATATTGATCTGCCCCCCGACTTTCGGCATGTACAAGGTATCCGCGTGTATCCAGGGTGCCGGCGTGGTCGAAGCGCCTTTGCGGCGCGAGCGCAGCTTCGTGCTGGAGGCCGAAGCGGTGCTGGCCGCCTGGCAGGAGGGTGTGAAGCTGGTGTTCGTGTGCACGCCGAACAATCCGACCGGCAACGCGGTGGACCGACGCATCATCGAAACGCTGTGCGAGCGCCTGGACGGAAAATCTCTGGTCGTGGTCGATGAAGCCTACGTGGAGTTTGCCCGGACAGCACCGGCCGCGGCTTCCGAAGGCGCGAACGCCTCGCCCAATGCCGCCAGCGTCACCCCGTTGCTCGCACGGCATTCCAATCTGGTCGTGCTACGCACCCTGTCCAAGGCCTATGCCCTGGCGGGCACACGGTGTGGCGCGCTGATCGCGCATCCCGCCATCGTCGCGCTGTTGGCCCGCGTGATCACGCCCTACGCCCTGCCTGCTCAAACCGTCGATACCGTGCTGCGCTACACGGACGGCCCGCATCGCGACGAAGCGGCGCAGCGTATCGATGTCGTTCTGAGCGAACGTACCCGCCTGAGCGAACAGCTCGCCCGCCTGCCGCAGATTTGCAAGGTCTGGCCCAGCGAGTCGAACTTCCTGCTGGTGGACTGCGAAAACGCTGCCATGGTGTTGGACGCTGCCGCGGGCGCGGGACTGATCATCCGCGATACACGATCCCAGCCCGGTCTGAGCGGCAGTCTGCGCATCTCGGTCGGTACCCCGCAACAGAACGACCGATTGTTGCGAACGCTGGCTCGCGCCAGCGGCATCGATGCCAACCTTTTCCAGCGCAATCCCGAACCGGTGGCGCGCCGTGCCAGCATACAGCGCACCACCAAGGAAACCGACATCAGGGTCGAGGTGGACCTGGATCGTGAAGGCGCAACCCAGGTGGACACAGGCCTGGGTTTTTTCGATCACATGCTGGAGCAGATCGCGCGTCACGGCGGCTTTTCTCTGCAACTGCGCTGCAAGGGCGATCTGCACATCGACGAGCATCACACGATCGAGGACTGCGCGTTGGCGCTGGGACAGGCGCTCAAAACAGCGCTGGGCGACAAGCGTGGAATCCATCGCTACGGCTTCGTGCTACCCATGGACGAGGCGCTGGCACAGGTCGCGATCGACTTGTCGGGACGGCCGTACTGCGTGTTCGAGGGACGCTTCGGCCGCGACCAGATCGGACAGCTGCCCACGGAACTCGTACCGCATTTCTTTCGCTCCCTGTCCGAGACCCTGGGGGCCGCCATCAACATCAAGGTCGAGGGTGACAATACGCACCATATGATCGAAGCCTGTTTCAAAGGCCTGGGTCGCACGCTGCGGCAGGCGATCCGCATCACGGATACCGAACTGCCCAGCACCAAGGGGATGCTGTGACGCGCCTGGTCATCATCGATAGTGGCGGTGCGAACATCGCCTCGTTGCAATTCGCAATCGAACGCCTGGGGGTGCCTTCCATCCTGACCACCGACGCGCTGGTGCTGCGCGAGGCCACGCATGTCATCCTGCCGGGCGTCGGCGCGGCCGCTGACTGCATGGGCCGGCTGCGCCAGGCCGGGCTGGTGGAGACGATCCGGACGCTCACTCAGCCTTTGCTCGGCATCTGCGTGGGCATGCAACTGTTGTTCGAGTCCTCCGAGGAGGGCGACACGACCTGCCTGGGACTGCTGCCGGGACGAGTGCGGCGGTTCGCCGGGGAGGCGGGATGCCCGGTCCCCCATATGGGTTGGAACCAGCTCGAGTTCGATGCGCCGAACGCCCGCAACCCTTTGCTGAGGGGCCTGAACAGCGGTGATCACGTGTACTTCGTACACAGCTATGCCGCGCCGCCGGGCCCCGTCACGCTTGCCCGAACGATCTACGGGGAACCCTTCTCGGCGCTGGTGCAGCAGGGCAACGTCCAGGGGGCCCAGTTCCACCCGGAACGCTCGGCGCGCAACGGCGCACAGCTGCTGGACAACTTCCTGCGGCTTTGAGGGCCCTCCTCCGACCTGACCACGATATCGCACCCCTGAATTCCACACCTGACCGATAGAACCACCGCCATGCACCCGCTTTTTCGAGTTCGTCCCCCATGGAACTGATTCCCGCCATCGATCTGCGACAGGGCCGCTGCGTCCGCCTGTTGAAGGGGGATTTCGCAGCAGAGACCGTCTACGCCGACGACCCCCCGAGCGTGCTCGATCGCTACTTGAAGCTCGGCGCCCGGCACGTTCACGTGGTGGATCTGGACGGCGCGCGCGACGGCACCCAGGCCAATCGGGATGCCATCGTCGCGATGGCCGCGAATCCCCGGGTAAAGCTGCAGGTAGGCGGCGGCCTGCGCTCCCTGGAGCGGGTACGCGACCTGTTGGAACGAGGCGTCGATCGGGCCGTGATCGGCAGCCTTGCCGTCACCGCACCCGAGCAGGTCATCGAGTGGATGCGCGAAGTCGACCCGCGCCGCATCGTGCTGGCGCTGGACGTGCGTCTGGATGGATCGAGCCGGCCACTGCTGACCACGCACGGCTGGCAGCAGACCAGCGAAGTCGTACTATGGGACGCTCTGGAACCCTACCTCGAGGCGGGCCTGCGCCATGTGCTGTGCACCGACATCGCACGCGACGGCGCGCTCAGCGGTCCGAACCTGGAGCTGTACGCGCAGGCCGTGAGCCGCTTTCCCGAGCTGCAATGGCAGGCCTCGGGCGGAGTGGCTGCGGGCAGCGATCTGCTCGCCCTGCGCGAGTGCGGCGTTGCCGCCGTCATCAGCGGCAAGGCGCTGCTGGAAAACAAGATTTCACCTGAGGAGTTGCGGCCATTCTTGCCAAACGCATCATCCCCTGCCTCGATGTGAGAGACGGCCAGGTCGTCAAAGGCGTGCGCTTCCGCGACCACGTGGTCGTCGGAGGTATCCTGGAACTGGCGCAACGCTACCGCGACGAAGGCGCAGACGAGCTGGTGTTCTACGATATCACTGCGAGTCCGCAGGGTCGTTCGGTGGATCGTAGCTGGGTGCGCAGGGTCGCACGCATCCTGGACATCCCCTTTTGCGTCGCCGGCGGCATCCGCAGCGTCGCGGACGCGGAGCAGGTCCTGGGCGAAGGCGCGGAGAAGATTTCGATCAACTCGCCCGCGCTGCAGGATCCCGATCTCATCGGCGCCCTGAGCGCACGCTTCGGTGCGCAGTGCGTGGTCATCGGCATCGACAGCCAGACGATGGACGGCGAGTACTACGTGTACCAGTTCACGGGCGATCCCGACCGCACCCGCAACACCGCACGCCGCACCCTGGACTGGGTGCGCGAAGTCCAGGCGCGCGGCGCGGGCGAGATCGTGCTGAACTGCATGGCCAGCGACGGCGTCCGCAAAGGCTATGACATCGAACAGCTGGCTGCAGTGCGGCAGCTCTGTTGCGTGCCTCTGATCGCCTCCGGCGGCGCCGGCGCGCCCGAACACTTCGCCGCAGTCTTCGAGCAAGCCGGTGTGGACGGTGCATTGGCCGCCAGCGTGTTTCACTCCGGTGCGATCTCCATCCCCGATCTCAAACGTGCGCTGGCCGCCCGGAACATCGAGGTTCGTCCATGACGCGCGCACCCACGACAACCCAGCCTATGACCTCTCATGCAACGACAGCCGAGTCCACGGCAACCAATCTCATGACCCTCGAACGACTCGGCCAGATGGACTGGGACAAGGGCGATGGGCTGCTGCCCGCCATCGTGCAGGATGCCGGCAACGCCCAGGTATTGATGCTGGGCTACATGAACAAACAGGCGTTGCGCGCCACCCTGGCCGAGCGCCGGGTGACATTCTACAGCCGCAGCAAGCAGCGGCTGTGGACCAAGGGGGAAACCTCCGGGCACTTCCTGAACGTCGTCGCCGTCGTGGCGGACTGCGACCAGGACGCACTACTGGTGATGGCCACACCGAGCGGCCCGACCTGCCACCTGGGTACGCGCAGCTGCTTCGCGGGCGCACCGGATAGCGACGCCACCCGGCTGGCTTTCCTGGCACGGCTGGAAGACGTCATCGCGCAACGCATCGGCGAGCGCCCGGAAGGCAGCTACACGGCGCGGCTCTGGTCCCAGGGCCTGAACCGCATGGCCCAGAAGGTGGGCGAGGAAGGCGTGGAAGTCGCGCTCGCCGCGGTGACGCAGGCGGACGGCGCCTTGGTGAGCGAGTCCGCGGACCTGGTGTTCCATCTGGCCCTGCTGCTGCGCAGCCGCGGACTTTCGTTAAGAAATATCGTACAAGAACTGGAGAGTCGCCATGCAGCAAAATCCTGACACGCTCCCCCAGACCGCCCGGAGCGCCATGGCATGAAGGTCTCCGAAGCCATCGATTCCAGAATGAGCTGCCGCGCCTTCCTGGACCAGCCGGTTCCCAGGCATGTGATCGTGTCGATGCTCGAAACAGCAAAACGGGCACCTTCCGGCGGCAACCTGCAACCCTGGCTCGTCCACGTCCTGAGCGGTGCACCGCTGAGGGAGCTTCTCGGTCTCGTCCGGAACGCGTTGGCGCGCCAGCCTGCCGGCGAAGGCCCCGAGTACGAGATCTATCCGCCCCATCTGCACGAACCCTATCGGTCGCGACGCTTCAAGTGCGGCGAAGACATGTACGCCACGATCGGCGTGAGCCGGGATGACAAGTTTGCGCGCGGACTACAGTTCGCCCGTAACTACGAATTCTTCGGCGCCCCGGTCGGCCTGTTTTTCGTCGTCGACCGGCGCATGGGCCCGCCCCAATGGGCCGACATCGGCATGTTCATGCAGAACCTGATGCTGCTGGCGCGGGAACAGGGTCTGCATAGCTGCCCCCAGGAAGCTTGGGCGATCTGGCGGGTCACGGTCGGTGAGTTTTTGCATCTGCCGCCCGAACAGATGCTGTTCTGCGGCATGGCGCTGGGTTATCGCGACGAGGATGCGCCGATCAATACGCTGAGAACGGACCGCGCTGCCTTGGAAGAATTTGCCGTACTGCGCGGTTTCGACTGACCGGGGATTACGACGCAACCCTCGCGTGGCGCCCTCCAGCAGGCCATCATCCATCCCTCCCCCTGTCTTGCCGGGCTGCTCGAAGGAGCAGCCCACGAAGCGGCTCGTCCAGGTGCTTGAGCTTTGGAAGACGGTAGCGAAGCCACGCTGTCGCCAAGTGGAAACATTGCGGCGCTGCTGGCAATAACTACAATGCAAGGACAGTGAAATCCTCACTTCATCCTTCGAGGTAAATCCATGGCCGGGCTTTTTCGGAAGACAGTGGTCTATGCTCTGATCGCGTCACTGCTTGGGCTGGGTTCGCCGATGGCCGCCCAGGCCGAAATCCTCGGCACGCTCGCCGGTCTGGAGTCGGCGCGGCGCGGCGCAGACCTGGAACGCATCGGCGGGGTTTTGGCACGCGAGCAGGTCCGCGAGCAGATGCATGCGCTGGGTGTGAAGGAGGGGCAGATTGAAGCGCGCCTTGCCGGGCTCACCGATGCGGAACTCAGAACGCTTGCCGAACGGATCGACAACATGCCGGCCGGTGCGGGTCTGTTCGAATTGGTCGGGGTGGTATTCGTCGTGCTGCTGATTCTTGAAGCCGTTGGCGTGATCGACATCTTCAAAAAGTTTCCATAGATTACGGCCGGACATCACCGCCGGTCTCCATGCGCGCATTGCGCCACGCAGCGATCGTGTGGGCTGCCATCGCAGCCCTCGGCGGTTGCGCTTCCTATCCGACCGGACTCACGACGGCAGCCATCTCCCATCTGCCTGCGCAAGTAGAACTTACGCAGGTCCCCTTCTTTGCTCAGCAGCAGTATCAATGTGGACCTGCGGCACTGGCGACGGTCCTGCAAAGCGCGGACGTGGACGTCTCGCCCCAGGACCTGGCGGAGGATGTCTATCTTCCGGGCAGAAAGGGCAGCTTGCAGATGGAACTCCTGGCCGCAACGCGGGTACGCGACCGCGTACCGTATCTGCTGCCCGAGCGCCTGCCGGCCGTGCTCGAACAAGTGGCGGCCGGCAGGCCGGTACTGGTGATGCAGAATCTCGGACTGAAGATTGCGCCTGCGTGGCACTTCGCAGTGCTCATCGGTTACGACCTGACGGCACGAACGCTTATCCTGCGATCCGGCACGACGCAACGCCTCGTCGTCGACATGGATCGATTCGTCAAGACCTGGGCGCGCGCGCAATGGTGGGGGCTCGTGGTCGTGGAGCCTGATCAACTACCGGAGAATCCGGACCTCGAGCGTTACATGACTGCGGCGGCAAGCCTTGAAGCCGTGGGTCGACTGGACGCCGCAGCACAGGCTTATATTCGCGCTCGAGCACAGTGGCCGCATTCCGCGTGGCCGGCCGTCGGGCTTGCCAATGTCAGTTACAGAAAAGGAGACCTGCGCTCTGCCGAGGACGGCTATGTTGCTGCGCTCGAACTGGATGCTGACAACATCATCGCCCGCAACAATCTTGCAGAGATTCTTGCCGGTCGTGGTTGTATCGCGGAAGCACGGATGCATGCCGCAAGGGCGGCGGCGTTGGCGGCAGGCACCCCCCTGGAGTCCGCCGTTGCGGCCACGGCCCGGGGGGTCGACACTGCGACGTCGCCCCATCACGGCGCCGCATGTTCGCGGCTCTAGCTAGCTTCGCCCTTCGCACGATCAGCGAAGCAGGAAACGAGTTTTCAACGCCATCCAGGCACAGGGACGTGCCCGCCGCCGCAGGTGGCGAGCGCGAGGGCAAGTGAATGCTCCTGCAACACCTGCATTCCCGACATCCATGTCGGTCAGCAGGATGCCCGAGTCGCTGTTTCATACTAGATCATGAACTCCCGGGCCGGCTCACGCAGGTTGTAGCATGACCCCATGGCTCTGCCATAGGCGCCCGCCGTCGCGATCAACAGCACATCGCCTTCCTCGCTCGGCGGCAGCAGCCGTTCGGCGCCGAGCACGTCGCCGGACTCGCAGATCGGTCCGACCACGTTGACGATCTCCGTGGGCGATTCTTCCAGGCGGCTCAGGTTCAGGATTTCATGATGCGCACCGTACAACGCCGGGCGGATCAGCGAGTTCATGCCGGTCGCGACGCCGACGTAATGCACCTCGCCCTTGCCTTTCAGCTGCGTGACCTGCGCCAACAGCACGCCGGCCTCGGCCACCAGATAACGGCCCGGCTCGATCCATAGCGCCAGCCCGGGATGTGCAGTCCTGAGCGCCTCGATCATGGCGGAGAAATCCGCCAGCGCGATACCGGGCTGCCCCAGCCGCTCCGGCACACCCAGGCCGCCCCCCAGATCCACGACGCGGACCTCTTTGAAGCGCCGGGCCAGCGTCCCCAGGATCGTGCCGATCGAGGCCCAATTGTCGACGTTGAACACGCCACTGCCTGCATGCGCATGCAGGCCGACGACTGTGGCGCCCGAGGATTTCACCAGCGACTCCAGTTCATCGAGTTCGAACATCGGCACGCCGAACTTGGAGTGCACGCCGGCGGTGCGTACCTTGTCGTGATGGCCGCGGCCATGGCCGGTATCGATGCGTACGAAAATCTCGCGGCCGCGGAACAGATCCGGCCAGGCCTTGAGCGGATGCAGGTTGTCGAGCGTCAATGTGATGCCCTGCTGCAAAGCCCAGGTGTATTCCGGGCGCGGAGCGAAATTCGGCGTGAACAGAATACGGCTGCGGTCGATATCTGGCAGGACGTCCAGGACATGCTCCACTTCCCGTTGCGAAACGCACTCGAACCCGAGACCCTGCGCATCGAACAGCCGCAGAATCTCCGGATGCCAGTTCGCCTTCAGGGCATAGAACACAGCATCGATGCCCGGCAAGGCCTTGAGCGCCTGAGCCCGCGACCGCAGCGTACCGCGGTCGTACACGAACGCCGCGCCATGCTCACGCCCCAGGGTCAGCAATTCTTCCCGGCGCTGATGCCACCATTGCCCCTCCGTGCCCCGAACCTTGCCGACCGGGCTGTACAGCTCCTCCCACGTGGGGCCCAGCACCCGGTCCGCGGTCATCTTGCGGATCGCGATCTCGTGCAGCCTGGCGACCAGGCGATCGCCTTGATCCTCGTCGATCACGAAGGTGATATTGAGATCGTTGGCCGCCTGGGTAACCAGATAGATCTTCTGTTCTTCGAACAATTCGAGCGCTTCGCCGAGGCGATGCAGGATCGCGCGAATGTTGCGGCCGACCAGGCTGACGGCGGCACACGGTCCGATCAGCTCGACCCGGCAGACGCGTCCGAGGTCAAGGACCAGGCCGTCCATGGTCGCCTTGTCCATGGAATTGGCAGCCGGATCCAGCGACACCGTAACGCTGGTTTCGGAGGTCGATACCAGGTCGATCGACAGTCCGTGATCCTTGAACACCTTGAATGCGTCGGCCAGAAAGCCGACCGAATGCCACATGCCGACGGTTTCCATCGTCACGAGCGTGATGTTCCTTTTCATGGTCACGGCCTTCACCTGCGCCGCGACATTGCCGCCGTGCGCGGTGATGACCGTGCCTTCGAGCTTCGGCGTCTGAGTCGCGAACACATGCAGGGGAATGCCGTATTGCTTGACCGGCATGACGCAGCGCGGATGCAATACCTTCGCACCGCTGCTGGCGATCTCCTGCGCCTCGTCGTATTCGAGCGAACGCAGCAGGCGGGCCGAAGGCACG
>Ga0265293_10010517_pt1 | contig 12910 bp, 14 predicted proteins | sample Munlanlewell138R_FD_192505 | JGI IMG/M metagenome (GOLD analysis project Ga0265293, IMG submission 192505) | Leachate microbial communities from a municipal landfill in Southern Ontario, Canada - Leachate well 138R | ecosystem: Engineered > Solid waste > Landfill > Unclassified | place: Canada... | reverse complement strand
CCTCAGCGTGCAACATCGCAAAATTAAAGTTTTAAGGAGTACACAATGAGAGGCCGAAAAAATACACCAACAGCCTTGAAAGTTATAACCGGAAATCCTGGCAATAGGCCCCTTCCAAAAGATGAGCCTGAATATACCCCCGATATTCCCAAACGCCCAGCCTGGTTAAAGGGGAAGGTTGCAAGAAGGGAGTGGAAGCGTGTCACAAGGCTTCTTTCCGATGCTGGGGTTATGACCATTGCTGATGGAAACAGTCTTGCGATGTACTGCTATATTGTGTCTGAAGTTGACCGCCTCACAAAGGCTCTGGAGGGTGAGAATAATGATGTGATTGTGACAATAAAAATGGATGCCCTCGGAAATGAGGTAAAAGAAGTTAAAACGAACCCGCGTGTCCTTCGGCTTGAAAACTGTATGAAGGAACTGCGGTACTATTCGGCGCTCTTTGGTCTTGACCCTGCGGATCGTGGAAAGATTAAAACCGGGAAAAAGACACCAGACAAAGGTGGAAAGGGGAGATTTTTTTAGTGGCAAAGAAGAAACTTAAAACCACAGACCGGGCAACACTCTACGCCCTTGCCGTAGTATCGGGCAAGACACTCGCTGGTCCTCTTGTCCGTGCCTCCTGTCAGAGACACCTTGACGATTTAAAACACGCCGGGAAGCGGGGTTTTTACTACAATGAACAGGAAGCATCCGAGGCTATAGCATTCTTTGAGGAAATTCTTTTCCTTAACGGAGGGCAGTACGAAGGGAAGCCGTTTATCCTGTTCCCCTGGGAATCTTTCATCATTGGGTCCATCTTCGGATGGAAACGCAAGATTGATGATATGCGACGCTTCCGGGTTGCGTATGTGGAAACGGCAAAAGGTCCGCTTGCCCTTGATACTCCCATTGCGACAACGGACGGTTGGACAACGATGAAAGAAATAAAGCCTGGAGATGTTGTTTTCAACTCTCAAGGAAACCCAACGGTAGTTACCGCAATAAGCCCCATATTTACAGAGAGAAAATGCTATCGTCTAAAGTTTTCCGATGGAGCGGAGATTGTAGCCGATGCGGAGCATGAGTGGTTGACATTTGCACACAGAAGCGGCATGAAGCCTGGACCCAGAAAACCCGGAGAGATAAAAAAAGAGGCCTATGGTATCAGGACTACCGAGCGAATTAAGAATTCTTTAAAAATGAGACCATCAACGAGCTATCATCCACAAGCTAAATGGAATCATCGCGTGGATGTGGCGCCAAAACTCGACCTTCCTGATGTTGACTTACCCTTACCCCCCTATGCTCTTGGGGCATGGTTGGGTGATGGAAATACCGATGATGCCCGGCTTACTGTTGCATATTCAGACTGGCAAATTGTTGATGAAGTAAAATCAGAGGGAATCCCGGTAATGGAGAGAGCAAATCAATCCGAGACAACGGCTCGAGTGGTATTCGGTGGGGATAGATCGGTTTCTAATAAATTGACGTTTCAAGGTAAATTAAGGGCAGAGGGGCTTTTGGGTAATAAACATATTCCATTAATATATCTCCGCTCTGGAACGTGCCAAAGGTTATCACTTCTACAGGGTCTGATGGATACCGATGGTCATATTTCTCCAAACGGGAAATGTGAAATAACGCTTTGCAATCAAAGATTATGCAACGATGTTGCAGACCTCATCCGTTCTCTTGGGTATAAATGCACGATGAGGGAAAGCGCAGCAATGTTAAACGGCAAAGAGGTGGGCCGAAGATGGAGAATTAACTTTCAGGCATATCGCTCACTTCCCCCAGTTCGCCTTTTGAGGAAAGTGGCAAACCTACAAGACGAACCGAACACAAGGGCATTAAGCCGTGGGCGCATGATTGTTGCCTGTGATCCAGTTGAATCAGTTCCGGTTCGATGTATTACCGTGGCAAGCGATGACCACATGTTCCTTGCAGGGAATAATCTTGTTCCGACATGCAACAGCGGGAAAAGTCCTCTTTGTGCCGGCGTGGGGATCAAGGGACTCGTAGCCGACAATGAATCTCGTGCCGAGATATACGCTGCCGCAACCTTCCGCGATCAGGCAATGGTCCTCTTCCGGGATGCTTGTGCGTTTTATGATCAATCCCCGGAACTCCAGGAGAGACTTGTTCCTTCCGGAGTTGGTTCGATGCGATGGAATCTCGCCTATCTTGAGAAAGGTTCTTTCTTCAGGGTAATCTCATCCGAGAAAAAGGGGCAGTCGGGACCGCGCCCACACATGGCCCTGCTTGACGAGATCCACGAACACACCGATGGTACCGTGATAGAAATGCTCCGGGCCGGGTTCAAGTGGCGGACGCAACCCCTCTCTTTTATGATCACCAACCCACTCGCACTTGATACTCCAATTCCAACCCCTTCAGGATGGTCAACAATGGGCGAGTTGATGGTCGGAGATCAGATATTTAACGAAGAGGGGGAGCCGTGTTGCGTTACAGATGTTTCCAAAGTAATGACAGGTAGTCAATGTTACAAGATAATATTTGATGATGGTTCAGAAATTATTGCCGACTCAAATCATCTTTGGGAAACCACTATAAAACACCCCTTTACCTCTCGGGAGGCTCATTCGGAAAGCATGTGGGCAGACAAACCCTTAATAAAGAGGCTCAGACAACGCGGTGAGGAAAACACGCTTATAAAATGTCATTGCGGTTGCGGAAAAGAACTATATCTTTATGATTCAGCGGGCCGTTCAAGGTCTTATATATCCGGGCATAACAACACCAAAATTCAGAAAACCCAGGTAAGAACAACCATAGAAATAAAAGACACTTTGCAATATGGGAATAAATGTTCAAACCACGAAGTTAGGCTCGCATCACCCCTACAATTACCGGAAGCAAAGTTACCTATTCCACCATATACGTTTGGGTGTTGGATGGGCGATGGAAGCTCTAAGGAATCGTCTATCGTAGTAGCTGACCAAGATCTTGAGATTCTTGAAAATATCTCAAGCGAAGGGGTGACCATTGGACGAAGGAGAGAAGTTAAAACAAAAAATGGAGGGCTTGCCTTGTATGGGTTAGGCGTGACCGGACGTTATCGGAGCGACTCCCTCCATTCTACTTTGAGAAGAGAGGGGTTGCTTAGGAATAAGCATATTCCTGATATATATTTACGGGCATCAGCGCAACAAAGATTATCGCTCCTTCAGGGATTGATGGATACAGACGGAAGTATAGTCCCGTGGTCTGGAAAGTGTATTTTTACACAAAGCAGGATCTGTTTGGCGTCGCAGGTTGCAGAGCTTATCAATAGCCTTGGAATGAAATGCAATTTAAGCCATAGCATATCAAAACTAAATGGGAAATCATTCGACAGGTGGGATGTCCATTTCTGGCCTCCTTGGGATTTAGATGTTTTCAGATTGAATAGAAAGAAGCAATATCATTACATCAGACATTCCAGAAAACGTTCATCTGGAAGCCGGTGGATTCGTGAAATTGTTCCGGTTGATTCCGTTCCCGTGAAGTGCATCACGGTAGATGCTAACTCGCATCTATATTTAGCGGGGAAATCCATGATTCCAACTCACAATTCAGGGTACGATAAAACCTCCGTATGCTGGGAATATCACACAATGGGTGAGAAGGTTTCAACCGGTGCGATCCAGAACGATGAGTTTTTCGCCTACATTTGTGCCCTGGATGAAGGGGATGTAATCGACGATAAATACCTCGAAGATGAAAGCTCCTGGGTAAAGGTCAATCCTTCCCTTGAATACGGCCTGCCCGGGTACGATTATATCAGGGGACAGATAAACGAGGCTCGTGGAATGCCCTCGAAGATGGCAACCGTAAAAAGGTTGTCTTTCTGCCAGTGGACCGACGCCGAGAACCCATGGATCAGCTCGGAGGTGTGGATGCCCTGCCGGGATTCCGAATTTGACTATTCCAGGCTTGCCGACCGGAGATGCTGGGGAGGTCTTGACCTGTCCGCTGTGAATGACCTGACATCCTTTGCCTTGATGTTTGAGCCTGAGGTACAGCCCAACATCGAAATGCAGGAGAACGGGAAAAGAAGAATTCTACCGTTTACCCCCGAAGAGATACAGCAATACATTCAGGAAGGAAAAGACCCGTATTTCCGCCTTGTGGTCTGGTTCTGGATGCCGGGTGAAGGGTTGAGACAGAAGTCGGACATTGACCACGTTCCCTATGACGTATGGCATAAACAGGGGCATATCTTTACATCGAAAGGCAAGGCGATAAGCAAGGGTCAGGTGATCCGGTTCATCTATAACGAAACCGCGAAATATGACCTGATCGGGATAGCCTATGACCGGAACCGGATGAAGGATCTGATAGAGTTTGCCGAGAATGAGGGCATAGAGCTGGCGATAGGAGAGTGGGATAAGAAGAAACGAATCTGGAACTTTGACAAATCATCGGGAATCAAGATGATGCCTTTCGGTCAGGAGGCTCGGAGCATGGCTCCTGCCATTGATAAGTTTGAAACCATGCTCCTCGAGAAGCAATTCCGGCACAACGGAAACCCCTGTCTTACCTCGTGTGCAGCTAATGTCGTGGTTGATAGTGACGATGCCGGATACAGGAAGATGTCAAAGCGAAAGTCGATAGGCCGAATAGATGGGATAGTGGCCTCTGTCATGGCCTGCGGGATTTTAGAGGATATACAAACGAGGTCAGCCTACGACGGCCTCACGGCTGAGCAAATCAAGGAACGCATGGCGTTCTGAAAGGAGAACTAATGGGAGAAGCAAGACGATTAAGAGAGAACGGGATACAGTTTAAGCAGATGAAACCGGGCCAGCCGATACAGGTTGACCTGAAGAATGCAGTGCCGAAGGTGTGTGCCTGCGGATGCAAGTACTTCATTCCGGTTGTCCAGCTCTACACCGTTTCAGCCTTGGTGTCACCTACCGGGCAGGAGTTGACGGCACAACAGCCGGTGCTGGTGTGTAAAGACTGCGGGAAAGCGGTAGGAGAGGAGACCCCATGAGTCCAGAGAATCTATTCTGCAAGGATCAGAAGGCCGCCACCGACAAGTATCGGGAGAACTACGATGCTATCAGTTGGGGAGAAGATGAGGAAAAACTTACCCCGCAAGAGGTGGCAGACCTTATAGAAAAGCAGGGAGGTCTTTTTCTGGAGCCAAGATACGCCGAAAGCATACACGTAAAGTTCACCCACTCGGAATGCAAGAGGAACCCCTTTGTTGAGTTACCCGGCTATCAACCAATTTCAGACGGTGACGCAACTCCACCGGACGAGGAATAAGCCATGACCACCCTGCCCAATAAAGAACTCCTCCGGCCTGATGAGGTAGCGCTTTATCTCTCCGTTACCCGTAAGACCGTCTACCAATGGATAAACACGGGGAAACTGGAAGCTGTAAGGATTTCAAAACTTCTCAGGATTCCCCGTGTTGCCGTCGAAAAGTTTAAAAATCACGCCTTAGAATAAAAATACTGTCACTTTGGTACCGTTTGGTACCGTTTAGCTAACCATTAATATTAGCATTATCTGTTATACTTCCACCATAAACTACTTAGAGAAACTTAATCTTTCTAATTCTTAAACGTGGATGTGGGCTATGAAGTGCGATCGATAAGGAAAGCAGGAAAACTTGTTGCATCCCTGTTCAAAGCCATATGGAAGGCTTTTGATATCCGGGATGTTTTTGTTTTTGGCGGGATCGGCATGATATTCTACGGTCTTTGGCAAATAGCGCCGTGGATTTCCTTTGTCGTGTGTGGATTCCTACTCATGTTGTTCGGTCTCGGCTGGTTGAGCAGGATTCCAAAAGCTCCGAAGGGTTCTGGATATGAGCATCGTTGAGGCAATGGAAAAACGGATGGCGCTCGGCCCTCTGGATGATAGCTGGTACACCCCGGGCGGTTCATTCTATGGGGGAACCGGTATCGCAACGAAGGCAGGCTCCAATGTTTCAGAGATGAATGCGATGAAACTGGCCGTCGTGTGGTGCTGTATCAGGATACTCTCTGAAGATACCGCATCGCTTCCCCTTCCCCTATACCGCAGGTTGCCGCGCGGTGGCAAGGAACGTGCGGTAGACCATCCCCTCTATAACCTGATGCACACACAACCCAACCCCGAAATGACTTCTATGGCCTTCCGAGAGACATTCAATGCTCATATTTTGACGTGGGGCAATGGGTACGCTGAAAAGGAATATGGTCGCGGTTCAGTTGGAAGTGGCAAACTCCTTGCCCTCTGGCCTATAGGCCCTCACCGGGTCACGCCATATCGGGAAAAGAAGCAACTCAAATATAAAATCTCAATGCCTAACGGACTTCCTAATGTTGTTCTTCCCCGAAAATTGATGCTGCATACTCCAGGGCTCAGCTATGACGGCATTCTCGGCTACTCTCCGATAGCGGCGGCAAGAGAAGCAATCGGCCTGGGAATGGCCCTTGAAGAATTTGGGGAGCGGTATTTTGGGGACGGAACCCACCCTAGTGCAGTTCTAATGCATCCCGGCCAGGTAAAAGACAAAAAGGCATTAAGGGAGGCTTCTGACGAGGTTTATAGCGGCCTTGGAAACTCTCACCGGCTCATGCTCCTTGAAGATGGGATGAAAATAGAAAAGATCGGCATTCCTCCTGAAGACTCACAATTTCTCGAAACCCGGAAATTTCAGAATATAGACATCGGAACCCGGATATATCGTCTCCCCCCGCAGATGTACGGCGAGTTTGACAAGGCGTCTTCCTACAGGAGCGCTGAACAGTTTGCCCTTGATTATGTCACCAAGACCCTACGGGCGTGGCTGGTCCGACTTGAGCAGGGATACAACACTGCCCTTCTGACCCCCGAAGAGCAGAAGGAATACTTTTTTGAGCATTTGGTTGACGGACTGCTCCGGGGAGACATGAAAAGCCGGTTTGATGCATATTCAATAGCGAAATCGGCACGGATATATACCACTAACGAGATCAGAGAGATTGAAAACCGCAATCCGATAGAGGGCGGCGACAAACTGGATGAAAACCCGAACATGATGCCTGCGGGGAAGACAGAACCGGTTAAAAAGAATGCTATGCCAGACAGAATTATCGCCCGCAGGAAAGTTGATGGCGTTGACTGGGAAGCAATTTATGCAGAAGGAGGGGCGCACTGGACGGATGATTTACAGCCCTCCAAATTTGCACAGGACTTTTGTCAAAAACTCATTGATGAAGGCAAGAAATCAGTCCTTGAAATAGGTTGCGGGAACGGGAAGGATTCCATCCTCTTTGCTCTAGCTGGTCTGAAGGTAACATCTATTGATATGGTGCAAGCTGCTGTTGATATGGCGAAGGAGAACGCAAAAAATGCAAAGGTAGTTGTTGATTTTCAGACAGGGAATGCAGAGAAATTATCTTTTTCGGATAAAACTTTCGATGCAGTCTTCACCTTGAGCGTACTTCACGCAACCCACATGGAAAAAAGTATCTCAGAAGTTAAGCGCGTTCTACGGAATAAAGGGTTGGCATTTATTTATGTATATTCAAATGTGGAAAAAATAAGCGGTGAAATAGTGGAATTCATAAGTATTGATAAATTTGTTGACCATTTGAAGGGGAATAACCTCAAAATTGAGGATTTTTATACACTTTATGAGGACGATTTCGATGAAGCCGGGGAAAAACACCTAATTATTGTTTCTGAGGTGAGGAAGTGAAACGATCTGGAACCTTTAAGAAATGCAACGGGCGATATTTTTGCGAAGCAAAGAAATGTAAACAGTGGACCCTAGATGGCTGTCTGCTCCGTAAGGTTAGTCTTACTTGCGACAATATGGAATGTAAATTTAATGTCAGTCCAATTCCAGGCGTCTATCAGTGTGGGTGTATGGATGTCCACCTTGATGCAGATGGAAAATGTTTAGGGTTTAAGAAAACGGGAGGAAAACCCCATGAAACCGATAATTGAACGAAGAAACTTCCCGGTAACGGAACTCCGGGCGATCACTGATGAAAACGGATTGAGAAGGATTACCGGATATGCGGCCGTTTTTAATTCTCTATCTGAAAATCTTGGTGGGTTCAGAGAGAAGATAGATCCCGGCGCTTTTTCAAAGACAATCAAGACTGATGATGTCCGGGCGCTCAGAAATCACAACTCCGACTATGTAATAGGAAGAAACAAGAGCGGAACCCTGAATCTCATTGAAGATGACAGGGGGCTGAAGATTGAAGCAATCCCCCCGGATGCTCAGTGGGCGCGTGACCTTATGGTTTCGATAGACCGGGGTGATATCGATCAAATGTCATTCGGATTTCGGACCATTTCGGACAGGTGGGAGACACAAAACGAAGAGGAGATAAGAACCCTTGTGGAAGTAAAGCTCTATGATGTCTCACCCGTTACTTTCCCGGCCTATCCCGATACAGAAGTTGGACTCCGGTCTCTTGAAGAATGGAAAAAAGCCACCCCTCCGTCGAGTGGTGACACAAAAGATGGTGACCCTGATCCGTCGATCATGGAATCCCTCAAATCTGTAACAGAAGAAGACGAACTTTTCAGGACAATAAACGGAATACAGGAGGACTCAGGCAATGAATAAATGGCAAAAAATTATGGATGCGGCCTTTAAAAAGATGGAGGCGATCCGAAAGAAAGCAGAGGAAGAGAAACGCGCCATGACCGAGGAAGAGCTTCAAGAACGGGCGAACCTCAAGGCCGAAATCGCAACGGCGAAACGCGAGTGGGATGACTTTAAGGCGGAAGAGGAACTTCGCGGCGAACTCTATGGCTCCGGTGGCGGGGCGATGACGGTTGCTGATGACGCGCAGTTAACCATTCCAGACCAGCCGATTTATCGGGGTTCCAACGCAACAGCCCTTGGGCAGCAGTTGTTGGATATTCGTACTACTACCAAGCCGGATGCTTTTAGCCAGACCGAAGTAAGAGGAGCACAAAGCCGCCTTGAGCAGAGTCAGAAGCGGTATGTTGATAAACTGACAGCACTGGCGGCAAAAGAAAACCGCGCAGCGGCAACGGGCGGGTTTACAGTAGGCGTTCCCTCTGATGGTGGGTTTTTCCTTCAGGGTGAGACGGTCGTTGATCTGATGACCAACGGGTTTAACAACTCTGAAATTCTTCCCCGGACTGCGAAACGTACTCTTACAGCAACTCAGTTCGTGGAAATTTTCGGGATTGATGAAACCAGCCGTAAGACCGGTTCAAGGGGTGGTGGAATCAGAGTCTATACCAACAAGGAACTTGGAGAATTTACAGCTTCCAAAACGCAGTTCAAGATGATCCGCGTGGAGCCTAAGAAACTGACCGGTCTTTTCTATGCGTCCGGCGAATGGATGCGAAATGTCACTTTCCTTGGTCAGGAAGTTCGTGGACTTTTTGGCGAGGAATTCGCTTTTAAGTGTCAGGACCTTTCAATTCGTGGATCGGGAGCAGGCGAAGCACTCGGCATTCTCAATGCAGGATGTCTCGTTTCGGTTCCTAAAGAATCTGGTCAGGGTGCCGCAACCATCACTACCAAAAATCTCTCGAATATGTGGGCGCGTTTCAGCGGACGCAATCCGGTCTGGTTTATCAATCGAGATTGTGGACCGGAAATTGACGAGCTTTCAATCCCTTCAGGAACCGCGGCCCTGGAACCGCGTTTCGTTACATACGATGCACAGGGGATTCTTCGCATAAAGGGTGCTCCAGTTGTTGCAATCGAGCAATGCGAAACCCTTGGAACGGTCGGAGATATCATTCTCGCCGATTGGGGTCAGTACGTTGCAGCCGATCAGGGCAATATTGAGGAGGCTATGAGCATTCATGTTGAGTTCATCTACGACCAGAATACTTTCCGATTCATTTACTATTTCGACGGCCAGCCTAGATGGGCATCGACAATAACCCCGTATAAGGGTTCAAAGACGGTAAGCCCGTTTGTTGCATTGGCATCGAGAACATAAGAAATCAACATGATAAACAGATAGGAGGATAAAACAATGCAAGGAAAAGACTTCACAATAACCATGATGACCTTCCCGACGACTGACCAAACCAGCACGGTATCGTCTGATATTATCAGCCTCAAGAACTATGGCCATGCAGACCTTTACATTGCTGTTGGGGCAATCGGGAAAGCGGCCGCGGTAACGCTTGATAAAAGTGCGGCGGTAGCGGCTGCTACCGCTGATTGCCCCTTTACTAGGTATCTCGCCAGTGGAATCAGACTGAAATACACCACTCCGTCTGTTGATACTCCAGCGGCAGCGGCAGAAACGGTGGCCGGTGCTGGTGGGGCCGCAGCAACTCTTTACCGGGATACAGGGACAGAGTTGATTATGTATGGGTGGGATGGAGATACCTTTGTTGACGGTGAAACGGTTACGCTCTCAGGCGGGAAAACCGTTGTAGCCGATGGAATCCAGTTTAATGAGGATATCCTTGTTCCCCTGACGGCTGCCAACGATACGTTTAATTTGGCTGCTGTTGCGAACCGTCTCTACTGCATTCCCATAGATGCAGCGGATTTAGGCGACGGGTATGATTGCGTACAGATCGAGATTGCGGATTGCGACACGGCAACTCATTTGGCAATGTGGGCCGTACTTTCTAAACCTCGATATATGCAGGCAATATCTGAAACCGCTCTTTACGATTAATGATTAACCGGGGCGGGGGTTTTGTACCTCGCCCCAGTGAGGTATCAAGATGCGAAACGAAGAAGTTCAACAGGTATATGAAATTGCCCGTAGGGTTGTGAAGGAACATGCAACTCTTAATATGTCGGTTAAGGAATATGATGATTCAACCATGAAAGAAGAGATTGCCAAACTGAAAAGTGAGGTAATTTCCATTCAGGGTGAAATCAAGGCGCTCAAGGAAAAACCGACCAACAAAAAGAAGTAAAAATAGCATATTGGCGAAAGCCATTGTCGAAGGAGGACATTATGCAGACGCGAGCTTTTTGGAAAGAACAAAATATGACTTTTCGGGATGAAGTTTACGGCCCGGCACAGAACGGATCGTTATGGCAACTTTGCCCGCTTGTAGCACATATTGACCCATCGATTGCGACACTTTTTTATGATGATTTTTTCATCCAGCCGGGTACAAAGGCTTCCGCGGCTGGAAATTATCTTATCGTTGAGGATGATGGAGCCAGCGGAACAGATGCAGTTGGAGACGGAGCGGGTGGGATTTATACGCAGTACGCCGATGGAGATGACGAAGATGAATCCTATCTGATTTCAGCACATGAAACCTGGAAATTCGCTGCCGGGAAATCACTTTGGTTTGAATGTAAATGCGGTGTCATAGAAGGGGCTACGAATGAGGCTCAGTTTATCGTTGGATTGATGGATGCCGCTGGTGCCGATGCCATTCAGGACGCTGAAGCAGGACCGGCGGCTGAATATGACGGAGCCGTTTTTTTTAAGGTCGGCGGGGCGCTTTCTTATTATGCCGAAAGCTCCAATGCGACGACACAGACGACCTCTGATGCCCTCGGGAGCATCGTTTCCGGGACTGCAAATAAGTTTGGGTTTTTCTTTAAATCAGAATCTACATCAGACACAACGGGAACGATTCAATTCTTTGTTGATGGCGTGGCGGTTGGTAATCCCCATACGATAACCCTTTCCGGACTCGAAGAAATGCACTTTCTTATTGGAGTTAAATCAGGTGCGAGTGCCGCCGAAGATGCCTTCTTCATCGATTATGTGAAGATTATACAGATTCGATAAGGGGGTGGTGATATGACTGTTTGTCTTGAAACCACAATTCAGCGATGGAACGGGCAGGACGGAGATCAGGTTACTATCTCCAACCCGCGCGAAGGCTCGACCTTTCATGCCGTCGATACGGGAAGAAAATACATCTACCACGATGGCGGATGGGCCGAAGATTTACGCGATATTTATGTCGCAGAACACGTTTAACGGGAGGATTTAACCATGTACGGAAAAACAGAAGCAGGAGTTGGAAAACCTGTGCTGGTAGATTCCAGCGGGAGAATGATCACTAAGTCGGGATACGGTAAATATGCCGAGGCAGTCCTTGAAGGCAACGTCTTTATCGCCGCAAATCAGGCGGCGGTTGCTCTGACTGCGGCATTTGCAACAACTTATACGGGGCTGGTTATCGAGAACCCGGCAGGATCGGGCAAGAATCTGATTATGCTTGAGTTCGGTTACGGGTCCACGGTGGCAACCCCCACAGCGACAGCTCTCGGCCTTATGACCGGAGCAGACGCGGGAGATGCGGCGACGGCAATTACCCCCCGGAACCGCTTGAAAGGAAGCACGAACACCTCTGTGGCGTATGCCGATAACGGATGCACATTAACCGGAACACCGGTATTGGAACAGATAGTTGCTTCAGCATGGACGGAAGCTACAACGGCAGGCTCGGTCATGTCACCTCATATTGTTGACCTGAATGGCTCCCTGATTATTCAGCCCGGGTACTTCGTCGCTGTCTATAGTGCCGCGGCAAACACGGCTGCATTCATCTTCCATTTCATGTGGCAGGAAGTTGACGAATAATTAACCCCTCGCTCCGGGTTTTAACCGGGATTCTCCGAGGCCGTAGGGTCGGGTCCACCTCTCCTTACCCGACCCTACACATAAAGTGAATGGGGTTCGTGCAATGGACAATATAAACGAAGAGAGCAGGGTCACAATTAAAGCATGGGGCATCATCGTTCTGTTTGTCGGGATGTTTGGATTCTTCTTCATGACCGCTATGGCGCACGAATCTCGGTTGACAAAGGTCGAAACGACCCTGGAAGTTAATCTGGCCCATATTGCGAAATCACTTGATGTCTTGACAAGACATCAAGAGGAACTTAATAAAGGGAGATAGCAAAGGGTTATACATGAAAACCGGCATAGCGAAGCAGAAGGAAGAGGATCGAAGGGCGAAACGGCAGAAGCGGAAGAGGGGAAAGAAGAAATGA
>Ga0265293_10010516_pt1 | contig 12910 bp, 1 predicted proteins | sample Munlanlewell138R_FD_192505 | JGI IMG/M metagenome (GOLD analysis project Ga0265293, IMG submission 192505) | Leachate microbial communities from a municipal landfill in Southern Ontario, Canada - Leachate well 138R | ecosystem: Engineered > Solid waste > Landfill > Unclassified | place: Canada... | reverse complement strand
TTTTGTGGATGGCTATACTTTCAACATGGACAACTGGTACATGGACGACATCCACGTATTTGTTCCTGAATTTGGCACGTTGGAAGGTACCGTTACGGAAGCTACACGTGGTCCGGTAGAAGGAGCGCTGATTACTGCCGGCGATTACCAGGCCTACACCGATGCCAGCGGTTATTACATCATCGAAAATATGATGACAGGCACCTATGATGTTACCTGCGAAGCCATAGGTTATTTCCCGGTAACGGTCGAAGGTATTGAAATAATGGCTGACCAAACCACAACACAGGATTTTGCTCTTGGCTATGCTACCATATCCGTCACTCCCGAAAGCCTTTCGCAAATTCTTTATCCTGACGAAACAGCCACACAAATGCTCACCATTTCCAATGCCGATGGTACCGAACCTTTGACCTGGAGTGGTGCTATTGAACTTCTGGAAACAAAAGCACAGCAGCTATCAATTCCTGCAGTAAATCCTTCTGACGTAAATTCTTCAAGAAACGGCTTATCGAAGGGGAAAGCTCCTTTCATCAACCCAAGTCCTGCAAAGGGTTATGTTTTTGATGTCTTAAGAGGCACAACAGGCCATGGATTTGATATGTATCCCGGACAGGATTATATTAATTTCGATACCGATGCTCCCGGAACATTTACCTTTACGGCACCTTCAGCAGCTACTGTTTTTGCAGCCGATTTTGATGGTAACAATGTATTTTATGCTATCGACAACGATGCTGCAACTTTAAACACTGTTGATCTCACAACCGGCGCATTTACTTTGGTAGGAAACAGTATGGCTTTTACCGATATGGCCTTCGACTACACTACCAATACCATGTACGCTATCGACTACGACGACGTGGCGTTAACAAACGATCTTTATACTGTTGATCTGGCTACAGGTGCCGCCACACTTGTTGGCTCAAGTACCGGTGGATTAATTATTTCGATGGCGTGCGATGGCAATGGCGATCTGTATGGATTTGAAATCCAACTCGACGAGATTGTATCCATCAACAAAACCACAGGTGCCCGCACCTCAATCGGTGCGGCAGGTTTCGATGGTAACTATGCCCAAAGTATGGCCTGGGATCCTGCATCAAATATCATCTACATGGCTGCCTATAACAATACCGCCAGCCAGGGACAACTGCGTGTAGTTGACATAGCTACCGGTGCGACCTCATTGGTGGGTGTATTTCCTGGTGGTGCTGAAGTTTGTGGACTTGGTTTTATGGGCGCCATCGATAGCTGGCTCTCTATCGAGCCACTTTCGGGCATAGTAGCTCCCGGCGAAACTCAGGATGTTACCGTTAGCTTCGATGCTACTGATCTTACTCTGGGAACCTATCACGCCAATATCAAAATCAATCACAATGGCCAGGAGCTAACCGATGGTACAGTTATCGTCCCTGTAACGATGACCATCACCGAGCCAGGTGTACCGCTGCCACCATTCGATCCCTCTCCTGAATCAGGCGCTACAATGGTTTCGCTGCAGCCAGTACTAAGCTGGACTAACGGTGCCGGCACTTCAGAGGTGCAGGTTGAACTGCGCGCAGCTTCAGGCCCATTTGGATCTTTAGTTTATAAATCAGAATGGTTCTCTGGTTCGTCAATCGATCTGGCTGACGTACCGCTAACCCTGCTGCCAAATAAGGATTATTCGTGGCGTGTGTTTGTAAAGAATTCTGTGGCTTCTGTCACCGGCCCTAAATGGACTTTCAAAACCGCCGGCGTAGGAACCATCGAAGGTATCGTTACCAACGCTACCACCACCGAACCACTCGAAGGTGTAACGATTACCACTGAGCCGGAAGGATACACAACCACAACTTCGGCCACTGGCACTTACTCTTTGTCCAATGTATTGGAAGGCACCTATATGGTAACCGCCTCCCTCGAGGGCTACCTCCCGGAATCGCAGGAAGTTACTGTTGAAAATGAACAAACCACAACGGCCAACTTTGAGCTGGAGCTGGATATACCAGCCAGCGGAACAATCGCCGGTACTGTTACCGACGCACTCACACGTGGCTCCGTAGGTTACGTTACTATCACGGTTGACGAGCTTCGCTATACTACTACCACCGACGAAAACGGGTACTATGAATTGGAAGTTCCCACAGGTGATTATTTAGTAACTGCATCCAAACCCGGCTACATTTCACAAACAGCCGAAGTTACCGTTATTGTTGACGAAACCATTACACAGGACTTCCTGCTCGAGTTTGCCGGCCCTGTATTGCTTTACGCAGATGGTGGATTTGGCGAAATCAATCTGGGATGGACTGGCAACCCTGCCGCTCCGTATGACAATGCCACACGCTATTCGATTAATAACATGGAACTAAAGAATGGTAAAAGCAAAACCGCCCTTATTGATAAAGATGAGCAAGCTCACGGTATCAACAACGTGGTGCCGCAAGCAACTTCCGGACGCGCTGTTGGCGACGATTGCGATGATCCCATCATTCTTGATATGACCACACTCCCCGTTGTTGATGTTAATACAACCTGTGGACGTGGCAACAACTATACAGAAACCTGCTTAGGCAATTATGATAACGGTGAAGACATCGTTTATCAATTTACCCTCAGTGAAGCCAAGGATCTGAAACTCATACTAACTACAGTTACAAGCTACACAGGCATGTTGATTACTCAGGAATGCCCCATTTCGTTGAACTGTGTAACATTCGTTACAGGATCTGGTGGCAACAAAACTTTACTTGCTTCATTGGAGGCAGGAACCTATTATATCATGATCGACACCTGGGCAGCACCAGACTGCATTCCGGAGTTCACACTCACAATTGATGAATACATACCCCAACCCGGCGAAATCTGCGCTACTGCACTCGATTACGGCAACGTAAACGACGATCCCGAATTAGGCGTCATCGAACCTTCAGGAGCCATGTGGTACAGCTTTACTGCCGATCAAAACTACGGCTCTGTGGATGTATCGCTTTGCGGAACCAGCTTCGACAGCAAACTTGAAGTTTGGTACAACTGCGATGATGCTACCTATGCTTATTACAACGACGACAGCCCCGCATGCGATACCAAAGCGCTGCAATCGTTTATTACAACAGGACCTATGCAAGCCGGCCAAACCTGGTATGCTAAAGTTTATGCTTATAGCACCAACTCGGGTGACTACATTTTGGAAATCACAGGAGCAGAGGCTTGCGCGCTCGAAATGCCCGCCGGCGCTATTGCCGAAGGCGAACCCTGCATCGAAGATGAAGGTGAAGACGTTACCAACGGTGGCTGCAATATGGTTGACCCAATGTTTACATCCATCAATTGTGGAGATGTAATTTGGGGATCTGCAAGTACCTATATTTTCGCAACTGGCCAACGCAGAGACACCGACTGGTACGAATTGGTTATTACCGAACCTAAAACCGTTACTTTTACAGTAACTGCTGAATTCCCTTCTGTTGCTGGCATCATTGAACAAATAGTTCCGGGAGTACCGGGTTGTGACAACATCACAGGAAGCATTTTCCCGGCAGCTACTGCAGAGCCGTGTGAGGAAGCTACAGTTACTGCTACACTCGCACCGGGAACATATTACTTCTTTGTTGGGCTCACCGTCTTCCAGGGATACCCCTGTGGCATGTCCAACAACTACATCGCTGAGCTTACATGCGAGGAAGCCTTTGTTCCTTATTTTAACGTGAGCCGCGACGGTGAAATCATCGCTCAAACTTATCTGGAAACCTACACCGATACTGACGTGATACCCGAAGTGGAATATTGCTACACGGTAAATCAGGTTCTCGAACCCACGGTGGTTACACCAGAATCCAATGAGCTTTGTGCTACCGCATTGTTGATACCTGTAATTGCAGTAAACCCTGCTTCGCTTACCGAAACACACTTTACGCCACCGGCACAAATCACCACACAAACAGTAACCCTTACCAATAACGGCGAAGGTTCGCTGGATTGGATGCTGAATGTAAATACTTCCGCACTGGCAAATGATGACTACTGCACCGCATCAACTACCTACGAAGATGAGCATATTTCAAATGTGCTTTGTGGCGACATCAACAACACCAGTGGATGGCAAGGTGGGGTAGCCGATTACACGGCTCTCTCAACAAACATCTCAGCCGGTGCTTCTAAGCCTATCATCGTTACCAACGGCAGTCCCTCAAGTTCTGACAAGGTAACCTGCTGGGTAGACTGGAACCTGGACTACACTTTCGATGTTGGCACCGACGAAGAGTTTATTCTTACAACAGTGGACGGAGCTACTACCTTTACAGGCGATATTGCAGTACCTGAAGGAACACCTGATGGTGATTATCGCATGCGCGTGCGCATGAGCTATTCTGTTGCTCCGGTACCTTGCGGAGTTATGAGTTATGGTGAAGTGGAAGACTACACCATATCAGTAGGACAACCCTGGCTATCTGTTGACTTAACGGAGGGAACACTGGCTTCCGGCGCATCCATCGACATCACTGCTACTTTCAACTCCGAAGGTCTGGATGTTGGCGTTTATAACGGCGCGCTCGAATTTACGAGCAACGATCCTGTAACTCCTGAATTGGTTGTTCCTGTTGAGCTTATCGTGGAAGTGGCAACTTACGGAATCATCGCCGGCCATGTTACCGACGCCCTCACACGTGGCCCCGTAGGTTACGTTACCATCACCGTCGACGAGCTTCGTTACACCACCACCACCGACGAAAACGGGTATTATGAACTGGAAGTTCTCACAGGTGATTATTTAGTAACTGCATCCAAATCCGGCTATATTTCACAAACAGCCGAAGTTGCCGTTGTTGTTGACGAAACCATTACACAGGACTTCCTGCTCGAGTTTGCCGGCCCTGTACTGCTTTACGCAAATGGTGGTGTTGGCGAGATCAATCTGGGATGGACGGGCAACCCTGCCGCTCCGTATGACAATGGTGCACGCTATTCGGTTACCAATATGGAATTGATGAATGGCAAAAGCCATGATGCCCTTATGGATAAAGATGAGCAAGCTCACGGTATCACCAACGTGGTGCCTCGGGCAACTTCCGGACGCGCTGTTGGTGATGATTGTGACAACCCCTGGATTCTCGATCTGACTACCTTCCCTGTTGTTGATACCAATACAACCTGTGACCGCGGAAACAACTACCAGGAGACATGCCTGGGTAGTTATGACGGTGGCGAAGACATTGTGTATCAATTTACACTTACCGAAGCAAAAGATTTGAAATTCACGCTTGCTACCACCACAACCTATACGGGACTTCTTATTACTCAGGAATGCCCAATTTTGACCAACTGTATTGCATTTGTTACCGGCTCTTCCGGCAATAAAATTTTAACTGCTTCACTGGCAGCAGGAACATATTATATGATGATTGATACATGGCCCTCGCCAAACTGTATCCCGGAGTTTGTTCTTACAATTGAAGAATTCATACCCGAGCCAGGTGAGATTTGTGCTACCGCTTTCGACTATGGTAATGTAAATGACGAGCCTACACTCGGTTCTATCGAACCACTCGGTGTAAAATGGTACAGCTTTACTGCCGATCAGAACTACGGCTCTGTAGATGTATCGCTTTGCGGTTCCGACTTCGACACCAAACTCGAAGTTTGGTCCAACTGCGATGACGCTGCTTACGCATATTACAACGACGACAGCCAGATGTGCAACGCAAAAGCGGCACAGTCATTTATCACTACAGGACCTATGCAAGCCGGCCAAACCTGGTATGCCAAGGTATACGGATACAGCTCCAATGCCGGTGAATACATTTTAGAAATCACAGGAACAGAAGCATGCAGTCTCGAAATGCCCGCCGGCGCTATTGCCGAAGGCGAACCCTGCATCGAAGATGAAGGTGAAGACGTTACCAACGGTGGCTGCAATATGGAAGATCCCATGTTTACAACGATCAACTGTGGCGACGTTATCTGGGGTTCGGCCAGCACTTATCTGTTTGGAACCTCTCAATACAGAGATACCGACTGGTACGAGCTGGAAATCACTGAACCTAAAACCGTCACCTTTACAGTAACTGCTGAATTCCCCTCTGTTGCAGGAATCATTGAACAAATAGTTCCGGGAGTACCGGGTTGTGACAACATCACGGGAAGCATTTTCCCGGCAGCTACTGCAGAGCCGTGTGAGGAAGCTACAGTTACTGCTACACTCGCACCGGGAACATATTACTTCTTTGTTGGGCTCACCGTCTTCCAGGGATACCCCTGTGGCATGTCCAACAACTACATCGCTGAGCTTACCTGCGAGGAAGCCTTTGTTCCTTACTTTAACGTGAGCCGCGACGGTGATGTCATCGCTCAAACTTATCTGGATACTTATTCCGATACAGACGTGATGCCCGATGTGGAATATTGCTACACGGTAAATCAGGTTCTCGAACCCACGGTGGTTACACCAGAATCCAATGAGCTTTGTGCTTCAATTCTCTGTAATGTTGGCTGCGACTATACCATGATTCTCACCGACAGCTATGGCGACGGGTGGAATGGTGCCAGCTTTACCATCATGCAGGGTGAAACTGAAATTGGTACCCATACACTTGCTTCTGGTGCAACAGGAACTCTTGTTGTTACTCTTTGTGATGCTACAGAAACTTCTTTTATCTGGAATGCAGGCCCATACGATGACGAAGCTGGTTTCGAGCTTTTCGATCCGGAAGGTAATTCACTTTACAGCTTTGGGTTTGGCGAAGCTCCACTTGATGGAGTTGTGTTCTTTACCTTCACCACAGAATGTCCTGCTCCAATGAGTCAGGACATCGTCCTAACCGAAGGCTGGAGCGCCTGGTCGTCGTACCTTACTCCTGCTGCTGCTAATGTAGCGGATGTAATGGCTCCTGTAGTTGCCGACATGGTTGTTACCCAACATTTTGGCGAGTTGTTCTATCCTGCTTATGGTATCAACACCATGGGCATGTTCAGCAACAACCACGGCTACCTTACCAAAATGGCTGCCGAGGCTACCCTTACCATCACTGGTACCATGGCCAATCCGACTATCCAACTTCACGCTGGCTGGAACATGATTTCTGTTGTGCAGGAATGCTCCATCCTGGCCGAAGGTGTATTTAGCAACATCGCTGGTTTTGTAATCGCCTGGGAACCCACCGGAAATGGTATTTACTATCCCGCTTATGATCTCTACACGCTTACCAACCTGATACCTGGCAAAGCTTACTACGTGAAAGTTACGCAAGCCGGCGAATACACTTTCCCCGGCTGCGACAAATCAGCAGGTAATGTCTTCAGCAATCCATTGAGAGCTGCCAACACCACCTCTTGGAACGACGTACACTTTACCGGCGTTAATCATGTGGTAGTATTCGACTCAAAAGCTACCAACAACCTGCGCATTGGCGACATGATCGGTGCTTTTGCCAACCAGTCGGTTTGTGCCGGTCTGGTAGAATACACCGGTGCTAACATGGGCTTCACACTCTTTGGCGACGACTTGTCGACTCCTGCTGCCGATGGCTTCACCGACGGCAACGTCATCACCTACAAAGTGTTCCGCGCCGAAACCGGCGAAGAGTTTACCATGGACGTGGTTTACAGCCTGGATGCTCCCAACAGCAGCACCTTCGCTACCCACGGCCTGTCCGTAATTACTGACCTGAAACTGGCTCCTGTCTCCATCGGCGAAAATACGCTGAAAAACCTGTCGATCTATCCCAACCCTTCGTCAGGCATCTTCAACATCGCCGTCAGCGGACTGGATACACAAATCAACTACGTTGTAATGAATGCCCAGGGGCAGGAAATCTACAACGGTAACCTGATGGAATCGCAACAGCTCGACCTGAGCAGCGAAGCCAAAGGCATCTACTTCATTAAGTTTATCGGCGAAAGCGTTCTCAGAGTAGAGAAGCTCGTCATCAGATAGGCTTGATTAAAGTTCTGATTAAAGAAAACCCTCTGTCGAAAGGCAGGGGGTTTTTTTGTTCCCCTTCGACAAGCTCAGGGCGAGTGTTGTTTGTTGTTTTGACGTTTCGAGGTCCTGCGGACGCTCGAAAGTCTCACCCGAAAGTCTCGCCCGAAAGTCTGTGGGCAAGTGGCAACTTTCTATCGTCCGACGAAGGAGGACATAGAAACGTTAAAAGACAGGCTGGTGTTTGTTTCCTGGGTCGGGGCAGGCAGCTTCGCTCAAGTCTGTTTTTGATTTTGACGTTTCGAGGTCCTGCGGACGCTCGAAAGTCGAAATTTTGAATTAGAAATTTATTCAAACACCCGCCTTCTCCCGGCACTGGATTAGCTCCATAGTCGCGAAATTATGTTAGAATAAAGCATCCGCCTAAACAAAAGCGCTGTAGGCGCGACACTTCGGATGATTTGTTGTTTGTTGTTTTGACGTTTCGAGGTCCTGCGGACGCTCGAAAGTCTCACCCGAAAGTCTCGCCCGAAAGTCTGTGGGCAGGTGGCAACTTTCTATCGTCCGACGAAGGAGGACATAGAAACGTTAAAAGACAGACCGTTGTTTGTTGTTCGTTGTTTGTTTTTTAGAGATCCTGACGTCCAGTTTTGACGTTTCGAGAGTTCACCCAAAATTTTGGGCATAATGAGGTAATTACATGGTGGAATAGATTTCTCTCCGCCTGTTGGCGGATCGAAATGACAGGACTGCGATTGGGAGGAGGGAGAGAAAAAAAATCGCTTCGCGATTTTTTTTCTCTACCCAACAGCCACAACGCCATTGTCACCTCGAAATAGCGAAGCGATTGAGAGGTCTGTTTAATACTTGGGTTTTCAGAGTTTTATAAAAATCTATTATTGGTAGGTTCTGCGGACGCCCGAAAGTCTCGTCCAAAAGTCTGTGGGCAGGTGGCAACTTTCTATCGTCCGACGAAGTAGGACATAGAAACGTTAAAAGACAGACTGCGGACGCTCGAAAGTCGGGAGTATCAATCGTAAATCGAAAATCGTAACTCTAAAATCGTAATTCATCATTATTGATACCTTCGCGCGAAAATATCTTCTTTATGAAAAATTGGCTTGTTCTCCTTTTCGTCAGCGGGTTGCTAATGGCATGCAGCCATTCCGAAAATGAATCTACGGAAGTGATAAAAACTAAAATTAGCGGCAATTGGCAGTTCCGTCAGGCCGACAGCAGCCAATGGCATCCGGCAACAGTGCCAGGAACGGTGCACACCGACCTGCTGGCCAACCAACTGATCGATGATCCGTTTTACCGCCTGAACGAAAAGCAGCAGCAGTGGATCGACAAGATGGATTGGGAATATCAAACCAATTTTACTATTTCCAACGATATTTTGCGAAAGCAACACATCGAGCTGGTTTTTGAAGGGCTTGATACTTACGCAGATGTTTTCCTCAACGATCAACTCATTCTCACTGCCGACAACATGTTCCGCACCTGGCGTATCGATTGCAAACCTTTCCTGAAACCGGAAAATGATTTGCGTGTCGTTCTAAAATCTCCCATCAAAATCGGACTTCAAAAATTGAATGACCTGGGCTATCAGCTTCCTGCCGACAACGACCAGTCGGAAAATGGCGGGCTGGGCACACAGCGGGTGAGCATCTTTACGCGCAAAGCCGGTTATCATTTTGGCTGGGATTGGGGGCCGCGGTTGGTCACTTCCGGCATCTGGCGCCCCGTCAACATCGAAGTGTGGAACCAGGCACGGATTGATGACGTGCAGATCATCCAAAACCAACTCGACAACGATAATGCAAATCTTACAATGGTGGCTGAGATTAAGGCGGACACTACGTTTCCGGCATCGTTGGAAGTGTGGCACCAGACTAACCTTCTTTCTAACCAAGAGGTGCAGTTGCTGGCCGGATCACATTTTTATAAAATAAATTTTGATATTAAAAACCCGAAACTGTGGTGGCCAAACGGATTGGGTGAAGCGTTTTTGTATCCTATTACGCTAAAATTAATAACCAACAAAACACTGACAGATACCACACATACCGATGTTGGCCTGCGTACCCTTCGGTTGGTTCGTGAGCCTGACGCCGACAATATTGGAGAGAGTTTTTATTTTGAAGTGAACGGCAGGCCTGTTTTTGCCAAAGGCGCCAATTACATCCCAAACGATATTTTTTTGCCGCGGGTAACGCCCCGGCACTACGAGCAGGTGGTGCAGGCTGCCGCCGATGCCAACATGAACATGCTGCGCGTGTGGGGCGGCGGCGTTTACGAAGATGATCTCTTTTATGATCTCTGCGACCGCCACGGCATCCTGATTTGGCAGGACTTTATGTTTGCCTGTGCCATGTACCCCGGCGACAGCGCGTTTCTGGAAAACGTCCGCCACGAGGCTATCGACAATGTGAAGCGGCTCCGCAATCATCCTTCGCTGGCGCTGTGGTGTGGCAACAATGAAATAGAAAATGCCTGGGGGCCTTACGACGAAAACCGCGGCTGGGGCTGGAAACAACGGCATTCCGCTGCCGAGCGTGCAGCGATTTGGCAGGCTTACGACACACTCTTTCACCACATCTTGCCACAGGTGGTGCAGCAGCTCGACGCAAAAACACCTTACTGGCACTCGTCGCCTTCGGCGGGAATGGGCAAACTCGCCGGCCACGACACACCTTCCGGCGACATGCACTACTGGGGCGTGTGGCACGGGCAGCATCCTTTTTCTGATTTTAAAAAACACAAAGCCCGCTTCATGAGCGAATATGGATTTCAATCGTTCCCGACAATGGCGTCGGTGGCCAGATACACAGAGCCGCAGGATTGGGATTTGGATTCGGAGGTGATGACCGCTCACCAGCGTTCGGGCATCGGCAACCAACGCATCCGCGCTTACATGGAGCAGGACTACGTGGTGCCGCAGGATTTCGAACAACTGCTTTACGTGAGTCAGCTCCTGCAGGCCGAAGCCATACGCACCGCCATAGAAGCGCATCGCGGCGCCATGCCTTATTGTATGGGATCGCTCTACTGGCAGCTCAACGACGTGTGGCCGGTGGCATCGTGGTCGGGAATCGACTCCTACGGACAATGGAAAGCGCTGCATTATGCTGCCAGGGAGGCTTTTAAAAATACTGTGGTCATTGTTGATCAAACGGACAGTCTGCTCCGATTTAACGTGGTTTCGGATTTGGCAGAACCACGCAAAGCCGTTTTACAAATGGAGGTTCTGAATTTTGATGGAGATACTTTGTTTAATAAAAACATCCCAATCACCATCCCGGCCAACCTGGCGCAGGAAGTTTTTGCGATAAGCACATCTGAAATTTTAGCGAAAGCGAAACCGATAGTAGCGATGATAAGTGCCAGGCTGATAGAAAATGATCAGGAAATCGACAGAGCGCTGCATTATTTCGTTAGCCCAAAAGAGATGCAGCTGCCCGATCCGGAAATTACGTTGGACGTTACAAAAACAAAGGAAGGGTTGCTGATTGCGCTAAGCACCAACAAACTGGTAAAAAATCTCTTTTTGATGCATGCATCTGACGAAAGTCATTTTTCCGACAACTTCTTCGACGTGCCTGCCGGCGAAAGAAAAGAAGTTTTTGTTGCCACAAATATCTCGGTTGAAGATTTTCGGAAAGGCTTGCGCATCATGCATCTGAAAGAAACTTTGAAGAAATAAAACGTTGTTCCCTTCGACAAGCTCAGAGCAAGCCGTTGTTTGTTGTTCGTTGTTCGTTGTTTGTTGTTCCCTTCGGCAAGCTCAGGGCAGGCTGTTGTTTGTTGTTTGGTGTTTGGTGTTTGGTGTTTGGTTCCCGAATCGCGGAGTTTACCCCGATTTTCTTCGGGGCTCTCGGGATTTCCCCGATTGGTCGGGTCCCCGCACGTGCAGGACTACGCTCAAGATTTGTTGATGTGAGGATGTGCTGATGTGAGGATGTGTTGATTTGGAATCTGGGATTTGGAAATTAACACTTGCAGGCAATTTCCTCTCGCAAGGAAGTAGCTCCATAGGAGCGAAATTATGGTAAAATGAGCCGCTAAGATACAATCCAAAGCTCCATAGGAGCGACACCAGGAATTATTAAATTTCGACTAACTCAACAACCAGGTTTCGACTGGCTCAACCGACAGGCTCAACCGGCAGCATCGAGTTTTGGGATTGTTTACATCGGCTACCGACGGTTGGGATTTATTTGGAATTTGGAGCTTGGAATTTGGAATTTGTTTTACACCTGGCATTCGTATCAACGATCGATTTTCATCAGTTGCCGACGCAGCTTTTCTTCCACACTTTTCAGCAGCTCCATCCAGTTGTCGCCCGAATCGGAAGCATAAGCATCGTTACCAGAAGTTCCAACCACCAGAGGGCGGTGTAAACAAAGACAATAAGGCACCGTCAGCATCTGGTGTAAACAGTTCCAAATAAATCCCAATAATCAAATTTCAATTACCAGGTTTCGACAGGCTCAACCGGCAGCATCGAGTTTTGGGATTGTTTACACCGGCTACCGACGGTTGGGATTTATTTGGAATTTGGAGCTTGGAATTTGGAATTTGTTTTACACCTGGCATTTGCATCAACGATCGATTTTCATCAGTTGCCGACGCAGCTTTTCTTCCACACTTTTCAGCAGCTCCATCCAGTTGTCGCCCGAATCGGAAGCATAAGCATCGTTACAAGAAGTCCCAACCGCCAGAGGGCGGTGTAAACAAAGACAATAAGGCACCGTCAGCAGCTGGTGTAAACAGTTCCAAATAAATCCCAATAATCAAATTTCAATTACCAGGTTTCGACAGGCTCAACCGGAAGCATTGAGTTTCGGAATTGTTTACACAGGCTACCGACGATTGGAATTTATTTGGAATTTGGAGCTTGGAATTTGGAATTTGTTTTACACCTGGCATTTGCATCAACGATCGATTTTCATCAGTTGCCGACGCAGCTTTTCTTCCACACTTTTCAGCAGCTCCATCCAGTTG
>Ga0265293_10010514_pt1 | contig 12912 bp, 10 predicted proteins | sample Munlanlewell138R_FD_192505 | JGI IMG/M metagenome (GOLD analysis project Ga0265293, IMG submission 192505) | Leachate microbial communities from a municipal landfill in Southern Ontario, Canada - Leachate well 138R | ecosystem: Engineered > Solid waste > Landfill > Unclassified | place: Canada... | reverse complement strand
GCCAAAAGCACCCACCCGGGTGTTTTCGATCCCACAGGTCTCGAGCTTTCCAAAGTCGTTGGGCCCACCGAACTCGAAGCTTTGCAGCACCGTCGACCTCCGGCCATCCCAAACAAACGCATCTGTTTCAATCCCCAAAACCGCCACACACCTCCGAGGTAACAAGGGTCTGGAACCTGGTTTAAGCCTTCCGTCGGTTCGGAGTCTGAATCAAAAGGTCGAAAGCTGTTCACGCCTCGTGAGTTGGAGCGTACCGTGTTTCTATTGAACGCAAAGAACTTAAACCAAGCTCACTCCGGACGGCCGGGTTCTCGGCGGGACTCCACCAGGTGGCGGCCGATGAGTTCGCCTTCGTCGCGGGAGAGTTCACCGAACCGAAGCCCGCAGAGCCAACTGGCGCCGGTATGAAAGTCCTGTTCTTTGTAGGGTCTGATGTGGACCACCTGGGCGGGTAGAGCGACTTCCTTGCCAGCCAATTTCAGACTGAGCTTGACCGGTACGAATCGAGCAAACGCCTTGGGGCTTACCACGGCCGCCCCACCCAGACTGAGATCGATCATCATGCCTTCGAACTGTTGAGAGACCCCCAGGCCGATGAGCAGTTTTTCCTGAGTGGGAGTTCGCACACCGGTCCTTCGGGTGTGAAAGGCCTCCTGGGTCAGACCGTACTCGGTGAGAAGTCGAGGGATCCAACCGGCCGCGCCATCCAGATGAACCTGAACTCCCACATCCCAACCGGCACCGCTCGGCCTGACCCAACGAACGGTTACCGAAGCTTCCCGGTCCCGCCGCTCTCGATTCTGGTAAGCGAGCACCAGTTTCATCTGCTGTCCGCGGCGATATGGAGGGCGGCAGATGCCCAGCCGATTGGGTACCGCCTCGATCTGAATGCGGGCACCGTCCAAGCTCAGATCAACCAGGGTACCGGGAGTGTAGTGGTCGGTCAACTCCAGCCGCACGGGCACCGAACACAGAATACGGCTGTGCCGCCTCTGTTGGGTAAAATCTCTACCTTCCCCCAATAGAATCCGGTGAATATGTCGCCTCAGATCGGCGAGAAAGCCCATATCCGGGCGTTCGTTGTTCTCTTCCTACACCCTGTAGCGCGTAGGATTTGCCAGGCGGGCTTACGAACGGGCGAAGCCTATGAGTAAAAAGGAAAATTCCAGACACTTCATCCAACATATCATCTCGGCGGATCTGAAGAGGCCGGAGTTCAGAGGGACGGTCATCACCCGATTTCCGCCCGAACCCAACGGCTATCTCCACATCGGTCACGCCAAGTCTATCTGTTTGAATTTTGGTCTGGCCGAAGAGTTTCAAGGTCGTTGCCACCTCCGCTTCGACGACACCAACCCCACCAAGGAAGATACCGAGTTCGTGGAATCGATCAAAGAGGATGTACGGTGGCTGGGGTTTTCCTGGGGAGACCATCTCTATCACGCCTCCGATTACTTCGACAAACTCTACGGCTTTGCCATCGACTTGATCCGGAACGGCAAGGCCTATGTATGCGACCTCACTCCTGAAGAGGTCCGGGAGTATCGAGGCACACTCACCGTACCCGGTCGCCCCAGCCCCAATCGGGACCGTTCGGTGGAAGAGAATCTGGAACTGTTTGAAGGGATGAAGAACGGAGAGTTTCCCGACGGTTCGCGCACCTTGCGGGCCAAAATCGATATGGCCTCAGGCAATATCAACATGCGGGATCCGGCGCTCTATCGGATCCGCAAGGTCGCTCACCACCGGACCGGCGACAAGTGGTGTATCTACCCTATGTACGACTGGACCCACGGTATCTCCGACGCTTTGGAAGAGGTGTCCCACTCCATCTGCACCCTGGAGTTTGAAAACCACCGTCCCCTCTACGACTGGTTTCTGGAACAGTTGTCGATCGATTGCCACCCCAAGCAGATCGAGTTCAGTCGGCTAAATCTGGAATACACCGTCATGAGCAAACGAAAGTTGACTCACCTGGTGAGTTCGGCTCTGGTGGAGGGCTGGGACGATCCCCGCATGCCCACCATCGCCGGGCTGCGACGGCGGGGCTACACCCCCACGGCGCTCCGAGAGTTCTGCGATCGGATCGGGGTTAGCAAGAAGGAAGGCTGGATCCAGTACAAGCAATTGGAAGACTGTATCCGAACCGACCTGAACCTCACCACCAAACGCATCCTGGGAGTCCTGAATCCTCTCAAAGTCGTGATCGAGAACTATCCGGAAGGGCAGGTCGAGCAGCTTTCGGCGCCCTTTTTCCCCGATGAGCCGGAGAAAATGGGTCATCGGGATGTCCCGTTCAGCCGGGAAATTTATATCGAACGAGACGACTTTATGGAGGACCCTCCTAAAAAGTTCTTCCGTCTGTCGCCCGGCACCGAGGTGCGTTTGCGGCGCGGCTACTACATCACTTGCACGGGGGTGGTCAAGGATGAGAACGGCGAAGTGACCGAACTTCGCTGCACCTACGACCCGGAGTCACTGGGTGGGACCGCCGATGGGCGACGGGTGAAAGGCACCATCCACTGGGTGAGCGCCGAGCACTCGGTGGAAGCCGAGGTACGGCTTTACGATCGGCTTTTCACTGTGGAGAAACCCGATTCTCAGAAAGATGTGGACTGGTTGGAACTGGTCAACCCTAACTCTCTTGAGATCACCCGGGCCCGGATGGAGCCGTGGGTGGCCGGGGTGGAGCCCATGGATCGCTTCCAGTTTGAGCGATTGGGATTTTTTGTGGTGGATAAGGATTCTAAGCCCGGAGCACTGCGGTTCAATAGAATCGTGACCCTTAAAGACTCCTGGGCCAAAATAATGAAGGAGCAAAAATCATGAGCGTCAGGGTATCAGGCAAGTATCTCGGTGGGTTGGGAGTGGAACTTCTCCACGGGCCTTCGGGTGCCACCATGCGGACCGCCGCGCCGGTCGACAACAACGGAGATGGCTCTAGCTTCTCCCCCACCGATATGGTGGCCTCGGGTCTGGGAGCCTGCATGCTCACCATCATGGCCATCGTGGGTGAGCGAGACGGCCTGAATCTAGACGGCCTGAAGTTTTCAGCAGAAAAACACATGGCCGCCGATCCGCGAAGGATCTTCCGAGTGGATCTGGTGATCGACATGCCCCCGGGACTGACTTCCGGTCAGCGCAAGAAGCTGGAAAATGCCGCTCTGACCTGCCCGGTCAAGAACAGCTTGGCCGCCGAATCTGAGACCCCGGTGGAGTTCCGCTACCCCGATTAATTTCTGTTGCCGAACAGAGTTCAGGCATCTGAATCTTTGTTAAAGACTTGGCAAATATCTAACTCCCCATTTGTTTAAGAATGTTTTTAGGGAGTCTTGATATTTTACAACCATGGCAAGCGGCACTAAAGATAAGAAACACAAATGTTCCTGCGGACGAAGCTTTCGTCACGCGATTTCCCTGAAGCGTCACCAAAACGTGACCGGCTGTAGCGGCGAAGGTTCGGACGAAGCTACCGCCCCGGCTGAAGCCGAAGCGGTCAAAGAAGCCGCAAAAGTTGCACCCACCCCCGCCGCTGCCAGCCAACAGGACGACCGCACCGTTGTCATCACCCCTGAATTGGTAGCCGCCTGGCAACAACAAACTGGTTTTCAGGCCCGCCGGGGAAGCGTGGTAGACAGTCTACCCGAAGCTCAACCCGCAGCCACCCAGATCGACTGGGTTGCGGTGGACCAGACCTCTAAAGCTTTTCTTCAGTTCTGTGGCGAAGTCCAATCCGCTACCTTTCGCGCTATGCGAAGCGCGCTACTGGTGGTCGGACGAAGCGCCCTCTTCTTGAGCGTGATTCTGTTGACCGGATGGTTGATGATAACCGGCGTTTCGGCCAGCGATACCGCCTCCATCGATGAGATCGGCCGCAGCCAACTGGCCGCTCAGACCCTGGTCCAGGACTTTCTCCAAAATGCTCGTCTGAACCAGTACAAGCGAGCCCACGACCTGCTTGCCCCGGGCGCGCGCCAATCCGTTACCCCCGATCAGCTCAAAATTATGTTTAACAGCCTGCCCCTAAACGAGTCCCCTACGACCTGGAGCACCGATATCTCCAAGGATCTCTCCACCGCTCAGGTCACCGTGACTCGAGCCGGGTTGCAAGAGGTCTACACTGTAGTGCTGGGCGACGGCGGTTGGGGCGTCTCCTCGGTCTCCATCGCCGGCTGACGGTAAACCGCTACTAGGGCCAGGGGTATTTTCTCAAACCCCGGCAGCGGTTCACTGCTCAAGACGCAATCCGCTCTTGCTCCCAGTACCGTAGCCAGACTTTCCATCAATCTGCGAGTGCTGTTCAAGCGATAGTACATGTGAAACTCATCGAACCAGAGGAGATTGCGAATACAGATCGCCAGGTCAAAAGCCAGATAGTACCAGAATCGCTTTTCGAAGATCCTGGCCTCGTTGGCGGTCAGAGTAAAAAACACCCCACCCGGAGCCAGGCTCTCCACCACCTGCTCCAAGAGCCGGGCACGAAAACTGGGTAAGATGTGGCCCCAGGCCCCGAAACAGACAACTCGATCGAATCGTCGGCGGGGCAACTCCAATTTGTGAAGTTCTGCCTGTCTAAAGTGCAGTCCGCTATATCCGGCCGACAGTCGACGAGCTTGTTCCAGCATGCCTTCGCTGAAATCGACACCCTCAACTGAACCGCAGTAGCGGCGGAGGACCCGGGCACCCCGACCGGTGCCGCAGGCCAGGTCCAACCCATGCCCGTCTCTGCCTTCCAGGGGATATCTCTGCTCGATACGCTCGATAGCAGCCCGCACCCAGGGTACCGGCGTGGCGTAGGGGGTCTGTTCAAACTTGGGGGCCAGCAGGTCGTACCCGCGCTGGGTGCTACTGAGAGCCTGCCTGGCCAGCTCAAAAAAAGTTGGCGGACCGATCATCGACGCTCGCCGCGCAGCTCCACCACCTGGCGCTGTAGCTCCCGGGCCAGACCTTGCAAAGAGGTTGGGGTGGGGGCGGAGGTCCGCTCCCCGAAGAGCAGAGTCACCCGGGGCCGAAAGAACCTCTTCACCTTGGACCAGAACGAACGTTCGACCTGGCGAGAAAAGAGACTGTTCCACAAACCCTGGAGAGCAAAAGGCACGACCGGCACCGCGCGGCGTTCCAAAATACGCTCAAGACCGTTGCGGAACTCCCCAACCTCCCCGGTTTCGGTAAGTTGACCCTCCGGAAAGATGCACACCAGACGCCCCTGCTCCAGGGCTTTGTCGATGGCGTCGAAGGCAGCCGCCAGGACTTCCGGGTGGCTCTTACCCGAAGCAATGGGAATGGCTCCGGCGTCGCGGAATAGGTATCGAACCATGGGGAGGTTGTAGTAGGTGTGCCACATCACAAACCTGACCGGCCGGTGAATGCCTCCCAATACGATGAGCCAATCCACCATAGAAACGTGATTTCCCACCAACAGGCACGGTCCATCCCGAGGGATGGACGGTTCTCCCACCACCTTCAGCCGGTACAGGATGTGGTTCAAGATGTAGGCCAAGAAGCGCAGAAAGAACTCTGGGATCAGAGTGTATATGTAAAGACCCACCAGCAGATTGAGCACGGCCATGAGCCCGAATTTACCTAAGATACTCAGACCGAAGTCGCCCAGTTTGGACAAGGTGGCGACGGAGATGGCCATAATACCGGCGTTGAGCACGTTGTTGGCGGCGATCACACGACTCCGGTAAGTTTCGTCGGTGCGCTGCTGGATCACGGTGTAGAGGGGTACGATGTAGAGGCCCGAGGAAGCGGCGATGCCGGCAAAATCTAGCATAATTCGCCAACCCATAGGGTCTCGAACGAGTTCGGAAAGCGACATCAACTGATCGGGAGGAAGGTCGAAAGGTGACCCCATCATAGCGATGTCGGCCAGAAACAGCGAAATCCCGATGGATCCGAACGGCACCAACCCTAGCTCAACCCGTTGGTGAGAGAGCTTTCCGCAAATCACAGCTCCCACAGCCACCCCCACGCTGAAGACCGCCTGAAAGAAGTTGACCACCCCGGCGTCTACCTGGAGGATGGTCTTTCCGTACACCGGCAAGAGAGCCAGTAGACCCCCACCCAGGGCCCAAAACCAGGAGACTCCCAGGATGCTCAAAAACACCGCCCTCACCTTGCGAGCCATTCCGATCACCTGAAAGGTGGGAGTCAGAGGGTTCTTATCCACCTTCAGATGGGGGTCGGAGCGACCCACCGGGGGCACCAGTTTAGCCGTCAGATAGCCCAGCACGGCGATCAACAAGACGGTGGCGGTGCAATAGATTCGGGCCTCATCGGCAGTTGCCAGCACCCCTCCGGCCAGGGTGCCCAGCAGGATGGCGAGCTTGGTTCCTGTCTCCACCGCGGCGTTTCCCTCGGTAAGGTCCTCCTCGTCGAGCAACTGGGGAATGATCCCGTACTTCAGGGGACCGAAGAAGGCCGACTGGATGCCCATCAGGGCCAGAGCCAGAAAGAGCACCGGAACAGATTCAGTGAAATATCCGATACCAGCCAGAACGGCGATCACCAGTTCAATAATCTTCAGTCTCTGGATCACGGTGGCTTTATCAAATTTGTCGGCCAACTGCCCTGCGGTAGCAGAGAGAAGAAAGAAAGGGACCGTAAAAACGGCCAGGGCAAGCTCTGAGAGCTTATCGTCCCGCATGTCCAGGTCTCCAAAACCCTGAAACACGATCAAGATGAGCAGAGACTGTTTAAAGAAATTATCGTTAAACGCGCCCAGCAACTGGGTCCAGAAAAGGCCGCGGAAACGGGCCGACAATACCAACCTCACCCGAGTGGGTTCGGTGAGTCGGGCATCTTTTCCTCATGGACAGTTTAGAGGCACCGGGAGTGAATGACTCGAACCGGCCCCTCATGAAGCACGAAGTCGTTTTAATAGAAGGCGACGGCATCGGTCCAGAAATCGCCGAGTCCGTCCGCAAAGTTTTTCACGCCGCGGGGGCACCGGTGGAATGGCAGCTCCAGCACGCCGGATTAGCCGCTCTAGATCGGGGCACCGACGTCCTTCCCCAGGAGACCATCGAAGCGCTGAAGCACGTGAGGGTGGCCCTGAAGGGTCCCTGCACCACTCCCATAGGCAAGGGCTTTACCTCGGTCAACGTCTCCATCCGCAAAGCCCTGAACTTTTATGCCGCGCTACGCCCGGTGCGATCCATCGACGGGGTCAAGACCCGCTTTGAAAATGTGGATCTGATCGTGATACGGGAAAACACCGAGGGTCTCTACGCTGGCATCGAAAACGAGGTCACCGAAGGCGTGGTGGCCTCCATGAAGGTGGCCACCACCAAAGCCTGCCATCGAATTGCCCACTGGGCCTTTCGGTTCGCCACCCACCGCCAGCGCAAGAAGATCACTTGCTTCCACAAGGCCAACATTATGAAGATGTCGGACGGCCTGTTCATCCGTGAAGCGCGCAACGTCTATCACGAGGACTATCCCAACATTGAGTACGAGGAATGCATCATCGACGCCGGCTGTATGAAACTAGTCCAGGATCCCAGCCAGTTCGATATCCTGCTCCTGGAGAATCTCTACGGCGACGTGGTGAGCGATCTCTGTGCGGGCCTGGTGGGCGGATTGGGCGTGGTGCCCGGGGCCAACTACGGGGATGACTCCGCATGCTTTGAGGCGGTCCACGGCTCGGCCCCCGACATCGCCGGTAAAGGGGTGGCCAACCCGCTGGCTCTTATCATGAGTTCGGTCATGATGCTCAACCATCTGGCCGACGATCGCCGTGACCCGGAGTGTGCCAAGGCCGCTTCCATCATTAAGGCCGGTTACGACGCTTGTTTGCGAGAAGGCAAAAAGACCCGGGATCTGGGTGGAGAGCTCAACACCGCGGAGTTTACCGAGGAGTTGATCAAGAGGCTGGGTGTAGAAGCAGAGTCCTGAAGCCGGGACGGGCGATATCAGTCTCCATTAATCCCGGTTTGGCCCTCCGGGGTCGCCTTGATTTTCGGTACCAGCAGCTTAAAGAGCCATGGATAGATGGTGGAACTAAGAACCGCCAGGAGGATGACCGTGGCAAACATCACCTCGTCGATCTTGCCCAATTTTCGTCCTAGATTGGCCACCACCACCAGCAGAGTCAGAGGAGCCGATAGGAGAATGCCCATCCCCACCCCGATGAGAGTGGTCTTATCTTCTTTAGGCACCAACAAAAAGGCCAGGACTCGGACCGTAACCAGGATGACCAACAACTCCAAGAGCAGCAGGAGATCACCCCCTCGAGCTTTCTCGATGCTAAAATGCATGCCCACGGAGATAAAGAAAAACGGTACAAAAAATCCGTTTCCGATACTCATGAATTTTAGTTCGAGGGGCCCCTTACCACGAAAGACAAACGAAAAGAGCGCCCCGGCCAGAAAGGAGCCGAGGATGGGGTCTATCTGAAACTTGGCCGCAACTGCTACAAAAAAGAACATGAGGAAGAGCCCGCCTCGCACTCCAATCTCCGAGGGGTCGTGACTCTCCACGACCCGGGAGAAGGACTCGCTCCGCCACCAAACCAGGGTTCTTAAGATCACCAGCACGATGTACGCACCGAAAAAGATCAAGGCCATTTCCCCTACGTGGGTGGCAAACACACCATTGATGCCTCGAGCGTGGTCGTACGCCGATACCCCGGTCACCAACAGGATACTGGAAAATTCTCCGATCGACCCAACCAGCATGAGGTTTTGACCGAAAGGAGTTTTGGCCAGGCCGGTTTCCTGTAGAACGACCAATGGAACCCCGATCGAGATGGCACCGGCAACCAGCCCTAGAAAGGGATCAAAGCCGAGAGCGACCGCCGCTAGCATAGCCATGACAAAGACGGAGAGGGTTACCCCGACTCCGTGCACGAGGGGTTTTATCCCTCCAGCCTCCAGCTTTCGGAAATCAAGTTCCAGGCCAGCGATAAACATGAGCAGTAGAAAACCGAGCTCGGCGGTAAGATCTATAAACTCTGCAGGCCGAACCAGGTTCAGGACTTCAACTCCCACCAGGACCCCAAAAAGGATCTCACCAACCGATGCGGGGAGCTTGATTCGGCGGGCCAGAAGGGGCACTGCAAAAGCTCCTCCCGCTACCACCAGAAGAGATTTCGCTGTTTCAAAAAATCCAGGGTCGCTCAATTCTTCTGCTTCTTGGCCCTTCTGGTATAAGCTTTACCCAGGTCCTTCGGTAGGTACGGCAGGACCAGGGTCGAGATCGGCGAGCGAGCCGCCAGCAAGTGTGAGACGTCAGGCTTGAGGAAGGTAAATTTGCGATGCCTGCGATGGCCGGTGATCAAAAGATCAAATTCGGTGGCTCGCTCACAAAGTTGGTTGAGTTCGTTTCCCTCCAGAATCTCTTTTTTGACACCTAGGCCGTATAGTGAGGCCAGTCCGGTAGCTCTTTCCAGGGCTTCTTCAGCCTCCTGGCGGAAAGCCGCACCAGTCACATATTCGGCCGGACAAACTACCGCCACGGTCAGTTTGGCGCCCAGTTTCCGAGCCACATCAACCGCCAATTCTGCCACCCTGACCGAGCCGGAAGCAGGTGACACGGCCAACAAGATGTTCTTGTAAGGGTGAGTCCCTCGCGCGATCAACACCGGTTCGGAAGTACGCTCCAAAATCTCGTAAACAGGCCTGCGGGATAGTCCGAATTTCTGCAACCAGTTGGCCTTCCGGGGGCTGACCACGTGGGCTGCCAGATCGAGCAAGTCTCCAATCTCCTCGATATTTTGGGGCCAGCGATGGTCTAGCGAGTAGCTAGAGATGTCTTGCTCAGCGGAGGTGGGCCCGTGCTCACCGGCCTGGGAGCCTTGAACCAGCAGGCGCAGGCCGGTGGCGTTGGTGACTTCTAGCAGGTACAGAGCTTCCTCGTAGGTTCCCCTATCACCAGAATCGAGCACCCCGAAATGAGCTCCGAACTGGAGAGGAAACTCAGAAGCCCCCCTTTGAAAGTAGTCGGCGATGTCGGGTAGGATCGTTGGATCACCAATCAGTAGACAGCGGTCGTTCTCTTCAATCTCGGTGTTACCGTGGGGCACCACCAATCGCCCGTCTCGGTAAATCGCCCCCAATAGCCACGATTTAGGTCTCAAGATAGACAACGTTTTGCCGATGACCGGCGAATGGTTCTGCACCTTGACTTCAATGATCTCGCCAATACCCAGACCCAGGTCTGTGGTCGTGCGCCTGCCTGCATCGAGTTGGCTTTCCACGATCGCCGCCGCAGAACTCGGCCGGGTGATGGGCAACACCTCGGCCTCCCGAAATCGTTCTGTCTCAGTGACAAGATTGACCAGGGCTACGATCTTTTTCACCTGATACAATACCCGAGCCAGGCGGCAAAATTCAAAGTTGGCGTCATCGTTTCCCGTCGCCCCTACCACTGCTCGCGCGGTCTCGATGGGCGTTCTATTCAGAACCAGGGTGGAAGTACAGTCACCCGCCACGGTTTCGATCTCTTTGCCTTTTAACTGCTCCAGTTGAGCTTCGTCCTGGTCGATGACGGTCACTTTCCAGCGAGTCGAACAGCGCTCAGCGATGGCACGACCGGAAGGCCCGCCACCAGCCACGATCAAGACGGGTTTCATCTCTGCGCGTTCCTTTGCGCGCCTAAGTTTCCTTTTTTTGCCCGGCCAGGGTCTACTGGGCTCTTAGAGAATAACAACCCGTGGCCAAAGGTCGAAAAAAGAAAAAACATATCTGCGCCGAGTGCGGCGAACCCTTTAACCATGGTATCGGGCTTCGCAAGCACCAGAGGCAGACAGGCCACAAGGGATCGGAGATCCGGGAAGAGGGTGATGATGACGAGGACGATGGTGAAGACGGTGCTTCCCAGGTTTCCGAAGCCGTCCAGCCCGAACCTGCGGCTCCGGTAGCCGCGCCGCCAACTCCGGCACCCACTCCCCCGCCGCCCGCAGCAGCACCGGCAGCGACTGCTCCTCCACCTCCGGCCATCTCTCCCCTGGCCGAGGAGCCTGAGGAGGATGACGACCAAACCGTGGCCGTCCCGAGGCCTTCGCCCCCGTCCTCTGCTCCGGCCCCGACGACCTACGTCGCTCCGCCCCCTTCCGCCTACCCGGCCCCGGCGGCGGGCTCCCGCATGCAGGAGACAAAGACCAAGCTAACCCTTGTCAGCAAAGGTGTTTCCCGAGTCATAAGCGCCAAAGCGGCCGACGCCGGACAGCAAGCCAAGCAACTGGGCAAGGACGGGGCCGACATTTTTCGAGAGGCGCTCAAACTCGCGCTGGCCCTGATCTGCCTGGGAGCCATCCCCACGGCCATTTTTTTCTGGTGGAAGTCCCCCACCCACCAGCAGCACCAACAGCCACCCCAACCCAAAGTTTTCGATATTGAAAGCGGAGATGTTGTGGCCAGAAGCCGCCTGCTTGAGTACCTCGACAACCTGGGTAAAGGAAGGATGGAGGAAGCTTACGCCATGCTCAGTGCGGAATGGCAAAGAGATCTTTCGTTCAGCTCCTTTAAAGATGCCTTTCTGGATATCGAAGATGTGCGCTGGTCGGTCGTGGATCAGCGTCTCAATGAAGCAGGACAAGCGGAGGTGCTGGTTCGACTGGTCTTTCTTGAAGGGGGAAAACAGCGCCGATTCGTGGGTCGGTTTCGCCTGAACAGGGGCCCTCAGGGTTGGAGGATCGACCGAGCTGAACTCTCACCAGACAGCGAGTCCTGACGACCTCTACCGGGTCACGACGCTTCAGGGCAGGCTGGGCATACTCTGTTTCCGCTACTTTCGTCTGACTTTCTTGGTCACGGCGCTCCTGATCGTTGGCTCCGTATTCACGGCCCGCAACCATCTCAACCTGGATACGGACTGGTTGGTCCTGTTTCGTAGCGATCGCCCGGAGATCGTAACTCTGCAAAATTGGCGTGAGATGCTACCGGGGGCCAAAGACATGGCGGTCATCATCTCGGGCGGGACCTTGCAGGAGCGTCAGGCCGCTGCGGTCATGCTGGGCGAAGGACTTTCCCAGTACCCGGAACTGCTGGAGGACCCACTCTACGCTTTGCCCACGGAAACGTTCTTGAAGTCCGGGCTTTATTACCTCTCTCAAGAGAAGCTGGAGGAACTGAACAGACGTGCTAAACAGGCGCTAGTAGCCACCGAGGGTCTGGATTTGAGTTCAGACGCAGATCTGCCGGTATTGGCCGAACTTCTGTCTCGGAGCAAAGAAGGTTCTAGAATGCTTACCGAGGGATTGGTCGCTTTCGTGGATGCCACTTCCACCAATCCCGAAGAAAGCCGACAGGCTTCCCTGGTGCCGCTCCTGACGCCGGAGTCAGTGCATTTGCTCCGTTACCTGGGCGACTTCCGAGAAGTCCCCGAGGTCGTGGACCTCAGCCTGGATAACGGGCGCACGATCCTGGTCCTGGTGAGACCCAAGATCGAAGGACAGTTGGAAGAAGCCGCCCCCGCGGTGGCACAGGTTCGAGAACTCGTCGAAGTCCTGCGCAACCGCTTTCAGAGCCTCCGGTTTTCCCTCACTGGTGAACCCGTGTTGGTGGTGGACGAACGGAAAACTATCGCCGAGGATTCGATCCGAGGGACGATCTGTAGCTTCGTGCTCATCTTGCTCCTTTTCCAGTTCGGTTTTCGAGAGTATCTTCGGCCCAGCCTGGCCCTGGCCACCCTGGTGGTAGGTCTTTTGTGGACGCTCGGTCTCATGTCGTACACCATCGGGCGGCTCAACTTTATTACCATCACCTATGTGCCGATTCTGATCGGTCTGGGACTCGACTTTGGGATCCACATGGCGTTTCGATACTTCGAGTCTCGAGAGCAAGACCTCCCACAGTCAGCTATGGGCAAAGCACTCGATGGGGCGGGAAGGGACACCCTCTTCGGCGCCTTGACCACCTCGGCTTCCTTCGGGGTTCTGGCGGTCATCGGTTTTCGGGGTGTCGCCGA
>Ga0265293_10010513_pt1 | contig 12913 bp, 22 predicted proteins | sample Munlanlewell138R_FD_192505 | JGI IMG/M metagenome (GOLD analysis project Ga0265293, IMG submission 192505) | Leachate microbial communities from a municipal landfill in Southern Ontario, Canada - Leachate well 138R | ecosystem: Engineered > Solid waste > Landfill > Unclassified | place: Canada... | reverse complement strand
CTATCATTTTCTTTTCTTTCTCATCAATATAAATATTTTTAACTATCATATTTATATCAATACTTTCACTATTATTAATTTTATTATGTATATCAGTTTTTACTTTTTCTATTAGTTGTTTTTCCAAATCTTGAACAAATGCTAATGAGTTAGATATTTGTGATGAATCGATGTATTGTTTTATTTGTTCTTGTGTTATATCAATTTCATAATAATGATCAATTTGATTATCCATAGTAAACTTTACTAATCTTATATCAAATTCTAATTCCGACAATATTTTAATACTAACAGGTAAATAATTTTGTGTATTGTTGATATTATTTAAATATTCAACAAGCTGATGATGTTCAGCATATTCTGATATTTTTTCTTTGTAATATTCTTTTACTTTTAATTTATCCAAAACTGGGTTCCATTTTTTAGTTGCTTTTTTAATGTCTATTTCTACCTTCACAATATTCTATTTAATTTTTTTAATCTTATATTTTCTTCATGATTTTTTATTATATGTTTTAACTTAATTCTTTTAATTGTTCTACTTTAGTTTTCATATTTTCTGATGATCCTTTTTGATATACATCAATATATTTATGAATGAAAGTGTACATTTCACACAATTCATTATATTCTTCTGTGAGTGATTTATGATTAATATTTCCATTTATAGATTGTGTTGTTGATATTGTGTGTTCCATAATTTTTATTTTCTGAATCAATTGTTTTCATATATTATTCTATTTAATTTTTTTAATCTTATATTTTCTTTATGATTTTTTATTATATGTTTTATAATATCTAAAGTTTCATCTAAATCTTTAACAGGTATATAGTTTTGATTTATAAAATAATACCATTCACCTTCTTCTATTTTATAGTGATTATCTGGTGTTAAAACAGAACCAATATCAGAATCTTCAAATATTGGTTCTATTTCTTCGCCTAATATGTTATAGTATAATATCATTTAATTTATTTTTATTTTGATAAATTGTCGTTCTGGATAAAAACCAATACTTTCAATTTCATAATAATCAATATTATTTTCGTCAGTATAATAGAATAAAACTAATCCTGGTTGTTCAGAATTATTTTTTCTATACAAATAAATATCATCTACATCTTCAAATAATATTTCAAATTTTCCAATATAATCAGATATATTAAATTTATCATAGTTTTCTTTTGAAATGATCATATTTGTTGCTTCTCCAATTCTACCGTTTGTTGCAATATATAATGATGCATTGTTGATTTTACTCATACATTTTCTAGTCTTTGTTTCTTCTGTTTCATTTTTATACATTTCATCACTATAAGAAAACTTTTCTAAAATATCTTTATCATGTTTTTCAGATAATTCATAGATATTTTTCAACATCAAATCTTTAATTTTAGATTTTTTTATTTTTTCTAATTCCCTTGTTTTTGTAAATGTTTCAATTTTTAAATCTTCTGTAAGTTTTGTTAAATCTGGTAAATCTACAAAATAAACTTCAAGGCTTTTACTGTCACATTCTTTTAATGTGATCCATTTTTCTAAATTTTTGTTCATAGGTTTCTTTTATTTTTTTTTTATCTAATTTTTTTTCAAATTTTCTGTAAAAGTTGAATTTAAATCATAAATAGAGTTATTACAGAAAATTTGAATCTAATTCATGTGTAATAACTCTATTTATGATTCTATTTATTTTTTTTAACTAATCTTAATTTTATAATAACATTTATCTGGAAAAAAACCTAAATCAGTAATAGCAATTCTTAGATTTTTATTGTCTTTTAATCCTTCTTCATTACTAATAACAACAATACCTGGTTGATCCATTTTTGTCTTATAACCAAAAATAATTTCATTGTCCAAATCTGAACTTTCATTTAATGAATAATCTTTACCATATAGTACATTAAGAACTTTTTTATCTCTAAGATTTTCTGCAACAATTACAAATTTATCATTATTTTTAAAATTATCATTTTCTGATTTTAATTCATTTATAAATTTATCTAATGTTAATGGTATAATATTATCAACTTTATCTAATAATTTTGAATCAATATTAATAATATTTTCTGATTTGATATTCATATTAACTCTTTGTATGAAAAGGGTTTTTACTAGTTCTCTAATATTAAAATTTGTATCATCTACTTCTATTGAGCCACACGATACAAATTTTGAAAATACGTTTGCACTACTTTCATTATTTTCATTCAATGAATAATCAACATAGATTATTTCACTTTTGTCTAAGTCTTTTGTTTCTCTAAATGAAACAAAACTTAATTCTTTTAATTCTTCTACTTTAGTTTTCATATTATTCTATTTATTTTTTTTACACAAAATATGTTCATCTTTCAATATATCAAATATCATTTCAAAATTCTTTTCAATTTTTGTTCTCTATAAAAACTTTCACATTTTGAAAGTTCTTCATTTTTTATTTTTTCAAAATATTTATTTCTCATTGTATGATCAATAACACTATTAAAATCTGCTTTCAATGAGTTATGTACATGTTTTAATGCAATTGTTCTATGTTTATCTGATAGATCTACTTCATCAAATTCTGTTGGATGATGAATTTGTTTCCTCTTATATTTTCCAAAATAAAATTTATCACTTTTAACATGATAATATATTGAATTATTTTTATTATATATTTTTTCTATTTCTGGATATAATGAACAATTATGTACTCTTGATACATGTCTATATTCATCACGATAACAACCAATATATGGTTCATATAATAGATACTTGTGGTATTTTTTTATTTCTTCTATCATTTCAAAATTCTTTCTAATTTCCTTTGTCTGTTAAAATTCTTTCTATATTCTCTTTTCCTGCTTTATATTCTCTTATTTTCAATACTTTTTCAGTATATTTTTTGATACCATCTTCTATTGTTTCATCTTTTTTAATATCTATCCAACATTTCTTCATAAATGTTTCTTTTTCATAATCTTCCAAATCTTTATAGAATTCTGATTTAGGATCGTGTGTTGGTATTTTAATGTCTTCATTCTCATGAAAAAATAGATTTTTACCTTTATGTTGGAAAGGTTTCATATAAAATCTTTTATATGTTTTATACCAATATCTGTAATTTATTTTAGCTTTTTCCCTACTTTCAGGTAAGTCTATATAAACTTCTTTTTTTTCTTCTGAATCAAGAGTTACATATTTATAATCACCTATAAAAAATTTATCTAACCAAAGATATTTATGGTAAATTTTCTTTTCTTTATCAGGATACCAACTATCTTCACCATCATGCCAAACATATAATGATATTGTACTCCAACCATATTGAGATACACCTATTATTCTCGAAGCTGTGTCTAAGTAGCCACCTTTACCATTGTTTGTACAAGAATTCCATTCTTTTGGAAATTTCTTAAATATATTATTGAAACTAATATAGAAAACCCAAATGAACCAGAAACAAAAAATATATCTTTGTTCAACACCATCAAAATCAATATAAGCATTAAAAGGATCAAATCTTAATGACCATTCAATACCTATATTTTTATTATAATCTTTGCTAATGTAATACCCGACTCTACCTTGTTTCAATTTACTTTCTTTATCTTTAAGTTTGTCCATATAGTATTCTTTTTAATTTTTTCTCTCTAAAATAATTATTAAATGTTTCGCAAGGTATGAGTAGATATTTTTGGTAAATCCCTTCGAACCATTCAATGTCATAACATTCTAAATTGATGTGTTTTTGTGTACCATCACTCATTTCCAAATATTTAATTATAACTCTTTTCTTTTCTCGGATATCATCTTTTATTATATTATCAAACTCCATTAGAATTTTATCTGGTATATCAACATATTTTTCTAATTGTTTAGAACCCCAACTTTTAATGTACTTACCACCTGGGATATATTTCATTCCTTTATTTTCTATCATTTTAATATTCTACTAAACTTTTTTCTCTTAGATAAGATTTTATATTGCAAAATTTGGCATTTGTTGGTTTTTCTGCATGAAAAATTTGTAATCCGTGCTCATATATTTCTATTTTGATGTAAGGAATCTTTGGGTAATAAAAGTCTAATAGAATTTCTTTGTCATATGTTTGTATAAAATAATCACATCTTTCTAAATCAACTATATCTTTCTTGAAATAATTGAAAAGTTTTATTGCTTCGTCTTGTGTTTCTGGAAGTTCATACCATAGTACATCAATAATGTTTGGATCTTCAAGCCAATCAATTTTCATTACTGATACAATTTCAGTGAAATTTTTATTCGTCATAGTCATTCAAGATTCTTCTTAATTTTTTCTCCCTCAAATCTGCGGGATATAGATTCTTGAATATGCTTTTCCGTATTGCGGAAACTTTAACTAAAAATGATACAGTGAAGTCATTATCTATTGTGCAATTAGGTATATTATTTTCGAGTTTTTGTACTAATTGTAACTGTAGATACTGTTGATAATGTGAAAATCTTTTGCCTTCCATTCTTTGTATTTGTAGTATAGGGTAACCATCGATTCTAGATTGACCTTTTTTTGTCTATGTTTAACTTTCTCATTAAATATATATATTGAAAATTCAATACCTAAGATTATGTCCAAGAATAAAATGTTATATTTAATATCTGAAAGGTCTTTTGAGACTATGCAACAACTTGCTATCGCAGCCTATACCCACCATAAAGAAAAGAAACCATTCTGTTTCGAATCTTATTTTGAGTTAGCATATAAGCAAGTAATTAATTATGCGTTAGAGTACCTTAAAATAAAAGATGTAGAAAATTATAGAGATTTATACTATAAACATTTTAAGGTTATATATGACATGAGTGTAAATACAGGTGTTTATACTTCAAATAGAAAAATGGTCTTTGCCTATTGGCAAGACCATAATAAAAATTTTCTAAAAGATGTTATGGATATTTATTCTAATGAATAATTATTGGTTAGAAAATAAAAATTCACCTAAATCTTTACCTTTCTTTTCGATACCATAGTACCAAGTTCTTGGTTCAGTTGTCTCAATAATCATATCATCGTACCATAATATGATCCATGAATGTTGTCTCCAAATACCATCATTTGACAAAGCCCAACCTGTTAATAAACCTATTTCATCTGGTGAATTGTGTTCATCCATCCAATTTTGGTAAAATTCTGCAACATTTCTGTGACATTTTGATGGTGACATAGGTACTTGTTTCATTACTAAATCATCTGAATAAAACACACCTCTATTTATTAGTTCATCTAAATCTTCTTCATATACTTCTTGAACCTTATCACCAGCCTCATTTAATAATATTTCTTCTAATTCCTTGAAATCAATATCATTACCAATAAAGTGTTCATATTTTGTTATAAGTTTCATGTTATCTGATAGTTAGAATTTTATAAAAAAGGTGCAAGATCATGATATATTACTATATTACTATATTATTTATTATTTCTTTGTTTTAAATCTCTAATTGGATTTATAACCCAAGCATATACTAAAGCAATAAGTAAATGTACTGCTAGTCCTGCTGCACCAATTAACATTATGACCCAGCCTACATTTTCGACTGATGGTATATTTGTTAATCCGCCACCACCTAATAATAGTAATGCGAAGAACCCCATTCTTGATAAATTGTGGAATACAATCATTTGCACAATTTTACCAAAAAGTGTTTTACATTCTTTTGTTTTCTGCTCTCTGAGCCATTTTTTAAGTTTCATAATAGTATATTTAATTTTCGATGATAATAGAAGTACCAATTCTATCAACATATGGTATTACTTGTTCAATTTGTTGTGAATTTCTTATTCCTCCTGACGCTTTAATTTGTATCTTTTCAGGTAATATTTTTCTCATATATTTAATTTTTTCTAATTTTTCATCGAATGAATCCATTTTTGATGCAAAACCAGTTGAAGTTTTAACAAAGTCAGTACCAGCATCTTCACAAATATCACAAGCAATTTTTATTTGATTATAATTTAATTCTTCAATTTCAATTATAACTTTTATTAATTTACCATTTTTATGTACTATTCTTGCAACTTGTTTTATGTCATCTACGAGTTCTTCATAAAGTTCTTTGTATTCTTCATCTCTATTATATGATAATTCTTTGAGTTTCTTATAATCCATAACCATATCAATTTCATCTGCACCATCTGTGATTGATTCATCTGCTTCTTTAACTTTATTCATTGTTGAGTCTGTACCTTTTGGAAAAGAAATAACAGAACATATTTTAATGTCAGTTTCATCTAAAAAGGCTTTAGCGGTTCCAACAAAATTCTTTTTTATACATATTGAATAAAAATTATTTTCAATAGCATCTTCACATAGTTGTTTTATATCATCTATTGTAGCATTATCGCTAAGAAATGTATAATCAATCTTATTATTATAATTGTTTTTATTTTCGTATAGTCTGTTCCAATTGTTGAAATTATGAATCATAGTAGAACTTTTTATTTAGTATTATATATAAAAAAATGACAATCAATTTAGTGTTGGTCATGTTAGAATTGATATATAAATAAAAATAAAAAGTAGTTAATGAAATTGCTTATTAAATTCCCTACGAGAGGTAGAACAGAAAAATTCTTTACGGTTTTAGATAGGTATTATAATTTATTGAATGATAAAGATAATACTGAATTTTGTATTACTATTGATGAAGACGATAAAACTATGAACAATGATAAAGTTTTAGATAGATTAGATTCTTATGATAATTTATATTGGTACATGGGAAACAGTAAAACTAAAATAGAAGCGATAAATGCTGATATGGAAGATTTTGATGATTTTGATATTGTTCTTCTGGCATCAGATGATATGATACCACAAAAACAAGGTTATGATGATATTATTAGAGAAAATATGAAAAAATATTTTCCTGATACTGATGGTATATTGTGGTTTTTTGATGGAAATAGAAAAGATCTAAACACATTATGTATTCTTGGTAAAAAATATTATGATAGATTCGGTTATATTTACCATCCTGGTTATAAGTCATTTTATTGTGATGATGAATTTACACAAGTTGGTAATAGATTAGGTAAACAACAATTTATAAATGAGATTATAATAAAGCATGAGCATCCAGATATGCCACAACATAGAGACAAAATGGATCAATTATATGCAACCAATAGTAAATATTATCCAATCGATCATAAATTCTTTATGTTAAGACAAAAAAATAGATTTGGTTTAAAATGAAGAAAGTAATATGTTTTAGTTTATGGGGTACTAATCCCAAATATACAGTAGGCGCAATAAGAAATGCTGATTTATTGAAAAAGATATATCCTGGTTGGATAGCTAGATTTTATTGTGGTACTTCAGTACCTAAGGATATAATTAAATATCTTGAATATAAAGAAAATTGTGAAGTTATAATGATGAATGAACCAGGTGATTGGAGAGGTATGTTTTGGAGGTTCTATCCTGCAAGTGAAGATGATGTTGAAATAATGTTAAGTAGAGATACTGATAGTAGATTAAATATGAGAGAAAAATATGCAGTAGATGAATGGTTAAAAAGTGATAAATCATTTCATATTATGAGAGACCATCCGTGGCATGGTACTGAGATACTTGGTGGTATGTGGGGTGTTAGAGGTGATATTCTTAAAGATATGAAAGATATGATTGATAAATATATTAAAGGTAATTTTTGGCAAGTTGATCAAAATTTTCTCAAAGAACATATTTATCATAGAATTAAGGATGATTGTTTCGTTCACGATTCATACCATAATTATGAAAAATTTAAGAAACCATTTCCTGAAAAACGTGAAGGTCAGCAATTTGTTGGTGAATCGTTTGATGAAAATGAAAGACCAAATATGCAACATAGGAGTATGATAAATTAATTATGTCTAATATTAATATAAAATATAAAAATGTATTTGTTCATATACCAAAATGTGCTGGTACATCAATGGAAAAAGTATATTTTGTTGGTGGTGGTGGACATTCAAGTTTAGATGTGTGTTCTAAGGATCATAGATTTGATGAAGATTATCTAAAATGGACATTTATTAGGAATCCATTCGATAGAATTGCTTCTGCATATTTTAAACATTTCAATATACCAAATAGCAAAAATGATATTGGTATAAAAAATAATTCTTTTAAAGAATTTATAATTAATATTGAAAAATTTATACCAATAGATTATCATTATAGTAAAGATCACTATAAAGTATATGATGTTAAAAAATATGCTCCACAAATTTTACCAATAGATTATTATATATTATCTGATAATACTGAAATGGATTTTATAGGTAAAGTTGAAAATATACAAGAAGATTGGAAAAAATTGTGTAAATTGTTAGGAGTAAAACAAGTAAAATTACCACATATTAATAAAACAAGTAATAAACAAAAGTATCAGAAATTATATGATAATGAAATGAAAAATGTGATTGAAAAAACATATAAATATGAAATAAAAAGATTTTATTAATGAGAAAGAAAACTGTACATATAGATGAAATAAGGGCTCATATAATAACGAATTATCCACAAAAAGAATTAATTCAATTGAAAGATTCGCCACACTATAAATTTTTGTGTGGTGATATTAAACCATATATTGACTATCTTAAAATAGCTAACCAACCTGATCATTCAGTATTGAAATATGAAAAACTAATACAACAATTTTCTTATTTGAGTAGTAAGTACGAAAACGATTATATTGTTTGTCTTAAAAAAGATGATGTTTATATAATACAAGATGGTTTTCATAGAGCTTGTATTTTATTGCATACTGGTAAAAAAGAAATAGATATTTTATATGATAACTTTTAAGAAATTAGGAGATTATGGTAGATTGGGTAATCAAATGTTTCAAATTGCAGCAACAGTTTCACATTCATTAAAGATGAATGAAACATATGGTATAAAAAAATGGAAATATGATATATATTTTGATTCACATTTCAATTATGTATTAGATAATAATTTAATTTATAAGGAACCATTTTTTCATTATAAAGAAATAAAAGGTAAAAATATTGATCTTAATGGATATTTTCAGAGTGAAAAATATTTTATACAATTTGAAGATGAAATAAGAAAATTATATAATCCTAAAAAAGAAATAATATCTGAATTAAGAAAAAAATATGGTGATTTATTAAAGAATTCAATATCTATACATATCAGAAGAACAGATTATGTAGAGAAACAAAATTATCACCCATTACAAACAATAGATTATTATAATGAATCTATAAATTATATTAAAAAAAGAAAACATATAGAAAATATTTTAGTTTTTTCAGATGATATTAATTGGTGCAAAAATAATATGAGTAATGAATATGATTATATTCAAAATAGTGAAATTGAAGATATGTTTTTAATGTCATTGTGTGAAAATAATATAATTGCTAATTCATCTTTTTCTTGGTGGGCTAGTTGGTTAAATCAAAACACAAATAAAATAATTATTGCACCAAAAAAATGGTTTGGTGTAAATATAAACACTAAGGATTTATATAGAAAAGAAATGATAATTTTATGAGATATGATGCATTTATAATATGGGGTAATGGTGTATATCACAGAGATGATATAATAAAAATGATAGATGATGATATTAATTTTAAAGTATTAAATGTTGTTGATATAGATAATATACCGAATATAGAAAATTTTGTTAAAGATGTATATAAATGTGATACCGTTCCTTGGTCTCATTTAATTGCTAAAAGTAAATATTTAATGTCTGCGCCAAATAAGGTCACGTTTATATTAACTGAAAATATAAATCCTGATGCTAAACAAGTGGGTGGTGGTGCATTCAGACACATACAATGTATGAAAGTAACTGAACTAAAAGTAAAAATTAGAAATAGATTTAACCCACCTTTCCCAGACAAAAACCATCAAATATTGCCGCTAAATAAAGGAGTATCACATGAACATGTTATACACGGTACAGATTACCAATCACAAGTAGATTATTTATTACAATATCTTAAATTACCAAATTTAGATCATTATAGAAAATTTTCTAATAAAGTTGATGTAAGATATATTCTATCAGGACTACCAAAATATACTATAATTAAAAAATGGGATGATTTTCCAAATTATATGGGATATAATGATATAGATATATTGTGTGAGAATAAAAAAGAGTGTCTTGATTTTATAGTCAATAAATCTAAACATTATAAGAATAAAGGATGGAAAATAGAAGTGAAAAATGCTAGTCACACTCATGTAGATTTTATACCACCAAATTCGGATAGGTTGGATTTCAGGTTTGATTTAATTTCTAATCTAAATAATTGTTATAATAAAATAAAAGTATCAAATGATTTTAAAGTTGATATTCTAAATGAAAGAGTTTTATCTGATGGTGTTTTTATACCAAAAATAGAACATGATTTGGCATTAAGGTATATGGAATATAAAGAACATATACAACAAAGACCAGATAAAATAAAACATCTGAATTATTGTAAAAAATATAATATTAATTATAATACAATATTGAAAAAATATACAAATTTATAAATGACTTTAACAATTCTTATGTGTGTGCATAGTATTAATAAATCTTATGATAATATGATTATAAGAGCACTAGAATCATTAAATAGACAAACATATAAAAAATTCGATGTTGTTATTGTTCTAGATGAATGTTGGGAACACACCAAAGGAGAAATAGAAAATAAAAATTTCTTTTTTGATTACAAAATTATAGAAAAAGAAAAAAAACAAGGACTGGCGATTGCTAAAAATGTCGGTCTAAAACAAATAAACAGTGATTATGTTGGATTTATTGATGGTGATGATATGTATGTTGAGGACAAACTAGAAAAACAAGTAAAATATTTAAAGTATAATGATGTTGATTTTTTGGGTACACTTTGTTGGAACTTAGTTGGTGGTGTGAAAAGAGAAAGTTGTTTCAAGTATGGACAATATGAGACTCATGAAGATATTAAAAAAAGATTACCAACAGAAAATGTTATAACTCACGGTTCAATGATAATTAAAAGAAAGTGTTTAGAAGAATTAGATTATTATAATAATGTTAAAGGTGCTGAAGATTGGGATCTGTGGAAAAGAGCAATTAAAAAATATAAATTCTATCAATTACAAGAAAGATTGTATATATTGAGTATTGGTACAAGCGTACCAAGATAAAAATAATTAAGTTGAATGTTTAATTTAGATAATGTTGGTTTTTATTGTATATCTATGAACAATGAGAATGGAAAAACAAAATGGGAAAGAGTAAAGACTATATTTAATCAACAAAACATAGATATTAAAAAAATTGTTGGTGTTAATGGTAAAGAAATGGAAGTACCAACAGTTTGTCCAAATACCCAAACAAAGTGTAAGTTGAATAATGGTGAATATGGATGTTATCTATCTCATATTAATGTGATAACAACAGCATTAGAAAATGATTTAGATTATGTTTTTATATTTGAGGATGACGTTAAATTATCAGATGATTTTTACGACAGAATAAAATATTTAGAAAAATGTCAAATAGATTTCGATATGTTTTATCTTAGTGGATCTTTTAATCAATTCACAATAAACGTGAGAAAAACGAAACACGAATATGTTTATGAATATGATGGTGCAGCTGGTACTCACGCTTATATTCTAAATAAGAAAATATTTAAGTATATCTTAGATAATGTTAGGTTTGATAGAGCGATAGATGGTTTTTATGCTACTGTTATAGGTAATCAACCAGATAAAAGATTAAAGGATAAAAAGATGTTTGATATAAAGGGGTTTATGCCACATGCTTGTGGTTGTTATTCTCAATATTCTTCAATATCAAATCAATATACAGATAATGGTATGAATAAATATTTCAAAAATGTAATAAATTTATGATAAGTTTTAACGATTTTGGTAAACATGCTCGATTAGGTAATCAATTATTTCAGTTGGCTACTATAATATCTTTGTCATTAGACAACAATGATGATTTTATGATTTCTAATTTCTTGTATCAAGAATATTATAATATGAAAATAAGAATAGGTAATTCTAATTTCGATAAATATGTAGAGGAAGATTTTTCATATAACAAGATTCCTTATAAAAAGGATTTGGATATTTTTGGATACTTTCAATCTGAAAAATATTTTAAACATAATGAGAAATATATCAATGAATTTTTTCAGATAAAGAAAAGGTATGAATATTATCTGAAAGATAAATATAATGATTTATTGAAAAATTCACTATCACTTCATATAAGAAGAGGTGATTATGTAAATAGTAAAGCCTATATGGATCTCACCAAGACAGATTACTACACAAAAGCAATTGAATATGTGAAATCAAATAAAAAAATTGATAATATCTTATTATTTTCAGATGATATTGAATGGTGTAAAAGAAATATAAAAATATCTAATATTCATTATATTAGAGAAAAAGATATACTAGAATTATATCTTATGAGTTATTGTGAAAATAATATAATTGCTAATTCATCTTTTTCTTGGTGGGCTAGTTGGTTAAATCAAAACACAAATAAAATAATTATCGCACCAAAAAAATGGTTTGGTGATGTTAAAAAATTATCAACCAAAGATTTATATTCAGAAAAAATGATAGTATTATAATGAAAGTGTCAGTAGCAATAGCAACATATGAGATGGGTGATAAAGGAGAATATTTTCTTAAAAAATGTATTGATTCGATTATAAGACAAGATTATTCTAATATAGAGATTGTTGTGTCGGATCATTCTAAAGATGATAAATTGGAAAGATAAAATAAAGAATTAACATTAAAAGATAGAGAGTGGATATGTCCTTCATGTGGTTGTATTTTAGATAGGGATTTAAATGCAGCAACAAATATAAGGAATGAAGGATTAAAAGGAATGAAAGTAGGGAT
>Ga0265293_10010512_pt1 | contig 12915 bp, 13 predicted proteins | sample Munlanlewell138R_FD_192505 | JGI IMG/M metagenome (GOLD analysis project Ga0265293, IMG submission 192505) | Leachate microbial communities from a municipal landfill in Southern Ontario, Canada - Leachate well 138R | ecosystem: Engineered > Solid waste > Landfill > Unclassified | place: Canada... | reverse complement strand
GCGATTCATCACGGCGGGTCCGTTCCTCTCCCAGAAAGAGCAATTCCTGACCCGCCGCGTCGAAAAGCTGAAACCCCTTCGTCCGGGGTTGACGCTGGATCAGTTCCGGCCAGACCGGTCGTACTGTGTCAGGGTCCATAACAAGGAGTTCCGTCCGGTGAGCATCGACGATGCGTTGAACCGTACCGTCGGCAGCGAGTATTTCCAGGTTATGTATGTGTTCGTCGTAGTAGTCCAGGGCAAGGTCGAGACCGTACCGCAAGGAAGTGCCGGTCTCGGCGTTGAAAAGCATCTGCATTGCCGAAGAAAGAACACCGATGGCGACGATCCCCTGGGGAATGGCGGCCAGCAGGACGACGACCGAAAAAAAACCGGTCAGCCGGGCCTTGAAGCCCGCTCCCGGTTTCCCCAACTTCCGGTCCCGACGCAGGCGGGCGAGACTGAATCCAATGGCGACCAGCAGTCCCAGGGGTAACAGCAGGCCGATAAACAGGATCACCCATATCCCCGGTCCGTCCAGTATCCCCGGATTTGCAAGAATCCGATTGGAAAGCAGTACCGTAAGAACAACGGTGACACCGTAGAGCGCCCCCAGGCTGGCCAGGGTTGTCCTCGACGCCGACGCGTTCCGAAACACTTTCATATCGGTAGGTAGAAAACTACTCTTCTTCGAACCGGTTATCAAAGAGTTGAGCCAACCGATCAACCGCTTCCGCCGCGTCCTCGCCTTCGGCAGAGATAGTGATGGTCGAATTATAACCGGCACCGAGGGTGATAATACCCATAATCGACTTGGCGTTGATGGTGTCGTGACTGTTTTTGAACTCGATATGCGACGAAAACTGAGATGCCGTTTGTACGATCAAGGCCGCCGGTCGGGCGTGTATGCCGGCCCGGTTCCTCACCACCACTTCTCGCTCAATCATGGAGACGTCCTCATGTGATTCCTTTTTTCTGAAGATAAGCTTTTCGCGCATTCTCGCTATCCAGCCAGCGCATAACCGTCTGGTTGAACTCCCGTGCACTGTAATACCCCATTTTTTTGAGGCGTTCGTTCATCGCGGCCGTTTCAATGATAATAGGGATATTTCGACCAGGTTTGACCGGAATTTCCAGGTATGGTGTTGCCACTTCCAGTATGTCCCAGGTCCGTTCTTCTGCACCGATGCGATCATAGGCTTTCTTGGAATCCCAGACTTCAAGCTGGCAAATCAGCTGAATCTGTTTCTTTTCCCGAATGGAGCCGACACCAAAAAGGTGGGTTATATTGATAATCCCCAGTCCACGGATCTCCATGTGGTGTCCCAGGGCGGGGTTTACACCCTGCCCCAGCAGGATATTACCGGCTATGCGACGTATTTCGACGGCATCATCCGCCACAAGGCGGTGCCCCCGCTCGATCAGCTCCAGAGCCGCCTCGCTCTTCCCAACTCCACTGTCACCAAGAATCAGGATACCGATCCCGAATACTTCGATCAGGGTCCCGTGAATAGTCTGTCTGGCCGCAAAGACATTTGCCAGAGCACGGATGACGCGCATCACAAATTCACTGGTATCCAACGTGGTCTGTAATACCGGAACGTCGGCCTCATCCGCCAGTCTTATGAACTCTTCTGTCGGCGTTAGCCCATGGGTAAAAACACAACACGGGATATCCTGGCGAAAAAACTCTTTTATGGTCGCGGTGTTTTCTTCAACCGCGAGCTTTTCCAGAAAGGCCTGCTCACCTCGCCCGAAAATCTGGATACGCTGAACCCCGAAGTTCTCAAAAAACCCGCTCAGAGCGAGGCCCGGCCTGTTCAGGTCGGGCATGGTGATCCGTCGCAACAGCCCATGCCGTGCCCCGATACACCGCAGCTCGAGATCGTTGTGTTTTTTCAGGTCCAGATCCAGAAGATCCAGCACGGTGAACTGCTCCATGGTTACAGTTTGTGCTCCTGTATCTTTTCGACTTCCTTGCGCACCTTCAGATCAAGTTTGTCGAACAGTTCGTTAATGGCCTTGTGCAAATCGTAACCACCCGTCTTGATGACGGCGTTGGAACCCCAACGGAAAGACACCTTTACCGTTACCACAAATTTTTGTCCCTTCTCCCTGGTCAGGGTGAAGTCAACGTCAACGATCTTGTCGGCGGCGAAGTCCAGTCTTTGCAAACGAGTCTCTATGAGCTCTTTTGTCAGGTCATCAGCGTTAAAATGTACCGATTTGATCGTCATGTCCATGGTATACCTCCCGTAGAGTTATCAGCGCTCGTAAGACGAGCTAATATTGAGTTCTTTGCGGTACTTGGCAACGGTTCGTCGTGCAATTTTTATTCCCCGTTGGGCAAGCAGATCGGAAATCCGCTGATCCGAAAGGAGCTTGCCGGCAGCCTGCTCCTCCTGTTCCAGGATTTCCCGCACAATCTCTTTTACACCCTCCTTGCTGAACCTCGAGTACCCGGAACTCGTACCGGCAATACGATTCGAGAAGAAATGCTTCAACTCAAAGATTCCCCACTCGGTCTGAAGGTACTTTCCATTGGTCACACGAGAAATTGTTGCTTCGCTCAGATCAAGTTCGGCAGCAATGTCCTTAAGAGTCAATGGAACGAGGTATTTTTTTCCTTTCAGGAAGAAATCCCGCTGGAATTCGAGAATCGCCCGGCCAACCCGAAGAATTGTGTTGTTTCGCTGGTCGATGCTGTTGATGAACCACCGCGCATCCCGCACCCCCCGGTTGGCAAACTTCTTTGCCTCGGTGTCGTCGCTTTCGGCTATCTCGGCAAACATCGGATTAACGCCAAGCACCGGTATTTCCTCGTCGTTGAAAACGAGAACAAACTGACCGTCCCTCCGACGTAAAATAAGGTCCGGTATGACGTACGTTGAATCATCGGCGGAAAACATCCGTCCCGGAAATGGATTCAGGGATTTGATAACTTCGATTGCCTCTTCAACTTCTTCGACGGTTACCTCCAGCATCCGGGCGATCTCCTGCAGCTTGTCCCGTTCCACCTGCTCCAGATGGTTTTCGAGGATTGGAATGACAAGTGAGGGAGCATCTACCAACTGTCGCGCCTGCACGACCAGAGACTCACGAAAATCACGAACACAGGTACCCACCGGTTCCAGCATCTGAATTACTTGAGAAACCGGGGCAATCCGTTGGTGGTCAGCTTTGGAGACCACCTTCATCGGGTCTTCCAGATGAAACCCGTTTTCATCGAGGTTGCTGATCAGGAGCTCACCAACCCGAAAATCATCCTCCTTCAGCGGCTGCAGGCGGAGCTGCCAAAGCAGATGGTCGTAAAGGGACTCCGGTTGAGAAAGGGCCCCTTCCATAAACATCCGTTTACTGTTTTCATCGCCATCATATCGCCCTGAAGTGGTAAATCCCGGATCTGAGGAATTTTCGAACATTTCGTATTCTTCATTTCCGGCTATTCGGTCTTCGTTTTCGTTGAGCGAAACACTGGAAGACTCTTCTACTATTTCCAACGCTGGATTTGTCTCTATTTCTTCCTGAATTCGGAATTTGAGATCCTGCAATGGGAGCGTCATAATCTGGATGCTCTGCAACAGCTGAGGTGTCATCCGCAGCTCCTGGCGCTGAACCAGTGCAGGGCGTTGGTACTGCATACCATTTATAATGGGAGAGGTAGCCCGCTTTGTCAATTTGGCCGGCGGTTGTAACTATGGCGGTTATCGCTGGTAGTCGTCCCCGAGATAGACTGTACGGGCCATTTCGTTGGCCTCGATCTCTTCCCGAGTACCGGCGACTACTATTTCACCGTGGTGTATCAGGTATGAATAGGTAGATATTTCCAGGGTGTCCCGTTCATTGTGGTCGGTAATAAGAACACCAATTCCCTTTTGAGCGAGGCGACTGACTATCGTCTTGATCTCATACCGCGCGCGAGGGTCTATACCGGCAAACGGTTCGTCCAGAAGGAGAAACTGCGGTTCTATAGCCAAAGCCCGGGCAATTTCGGTCCGTCGCCGTTCTCCGCCGGAGAGGGTGTACGCTTTCTGCCGTCGTACATCGTTGATTCCCAGTTCGTTCAGCAGTTCGTCTACCCGCCGGCGTCTTCCTTCCGCCGTCTGGTCCTTTCTCGGTTCCAGAACGGCCATGAGGTTCTGTTCAACCGTGAGTTTACGGAACACAGACGGCTCCTGGGGGAGGTAGGTAATACCCAATCGGGCGCGCCGGTACATGGGAAGCCGCCCTATTTCTCGATCGTTGAAATAGACTGCTCCCGCCGAAGGCGATATAAAACCGACGATCATGTAGAACACGGTGGTCTTCCCCGCGCCGTTGGGGCCCATAAGGCTCACCACCTGACCGCTTTCCATGGAAAACTCGACCCCTCTGACCACTTCTTTGCGGCCAAATCGTTTTCTCAGGTTTTCGACCCGAAGGGTGCTACTCATCTGATGAACTCTCCTCAGGATCGGTGGTCTCTTCGTCTTCAACGACGACGGATCCCTGCACACTGCCCTGCATATCGATTTCTTCCGTTTCCAGATTCATGATAATACGAGTCGCCCGGTATTCGTCACCTTTCCAGAACAGGACGGGAAAGCCCGAAAGTTCTACCACGTCGTCAATCCGGCGGTATCGGATAAACTGAGCCCGAGCGGTCAAGTCTTCTTTCAGTACCCGGACCGCCGTCTGAACGACGATCAGGTCACCGCCGCCGCGGGTTTCCAGATATTCTCCTTTGAGAAGAAGTTCGTTTTCTTCATCTTCGACGAGAACGCCGCCTTCGGCCCGCACATTTTCGGTAGTCCGGTCGAAACCCACCGACCGCGCCTGGATGCGTAGATTTCTTTCAACATCGTGAATGGTCACACCGCCCCGAAGGGCAACGTGACGAAAATTGGTACCGGACAGTTCGATCTCGTCGGCCCGAAGTTCAAAGCTGTTGCTGATCACTACGGCGTTACCCCGCAGAACTGTGCGCTCTTTCCCTTCCGTCAGTACCACTGAAGTACGATCACCGGAAAAGGTGAACGTGTCCGCACGCAGCGACCGGGTGCCAAATGCAATGAGGAATACCACTGTCAACACAGTGCCGGCAGTTCGGGCCGCTCCTATGATCACTCAGACTCCTCACCGTAGTAGACACCGGCCACGCCGTTTTTGAACTCGACAACGTTGCGGCGGCCGTCCATGCGCAGCCCCCCACCCTCCAGCCGGGTCCCGTCACCTTTTTCTATCAGAACGGTCTCGTCACCATTGGACCGCAATACCCGGTCGGCGTTTTGCCAGTAGAGAAATTCGCTCTCCAGCAGGGCGTCGTCACCTATCGATACGATACGGACCGTACCCCGCAGTTCGATATCTTCGGTGTCCAGGTACAGTACTCCGCCGGTAGCGCTGCCTTCAATCCGTACACTGCCGTCGGGTCCGTACTCCCGAAACTCCATATTCGAAAATTCCTGGATACCCTCCTCGGGATAGGTGGCAATTCTATCGGCCGTCAGCTCGACCCGGTTTTCCCGCACGATGACCATGCGAACGTCGAGTACTTCTACCTGCGGGATACCGGTCCGTGTTTCAGATTCTACCATTCCCTCCTGGTAGTCGAAGCTGCAGGAGACCATACCCAGAAAGATGATAAACAGGGTGAAAAACCGGGATGCGGTAGACCGATACAGGTGCCCCAAGGTGCCCCCTATTCCGTACCTGACGGGACGCCCTGTTTCACTGCCGCAACAAACGATTTGAACAGTGGATGGGCGTCCACCGGTTTGGAACTGAATTCCGGATGAAACTGTACGCCAAGACCCCAGGGATGACCGGCCCACTCCAGTGATTCGACCAGTGAGTAATCTTCGGTGACGCCGCTGGTAATCAACCCCGCTTCGTTCAGCCGCTGTCGATAGGTATTTGAGACCTCATAACGGTGCCGATGGCGTTCGGTGATGATCTCGGTTCCGTAGATACGGCGGATCAGCGTATCCGGCAGGAGGCGAGACTGGCTGGCCCCAAGGCGCATGGTTCCACCGTAGTGTTTCAAGTCGACTTGTTCTTCTAACAGACTGATCACCGGATGTTCACATTCGGGAGCAAATTCGGTGCTGTCCGCACCGTCAAAACCGAGAACGTTCCGACTGAACTCAATCACCATGACCTGCATACCCAGACAGATACCGAAATAGGGAACGTTGTTTTCCCGGGCGTACTGAGCAACCCGAACCATACCGTTGATTCCACGACCTCCAAAACCGCCGGGAACCAGAATACCATCGATACCGCTGAACACCCGGTCCAGGCCGGCATCGGTTTTATCCAGCCCTTCGGAGTCGATCTTGACCAGTTCAACTTTGCAGTCGTTGGCGATACCGCCGTGGTACAGCGCTTCATCTACCGATTTGTAGGAGTCGCTCAGATCGATGTACTTGCCGACAACGGCTATACGGACGGTACAGCTGGAACTGGTTACCACCTTCACCACGTGCTGCCACCCTGTGAGATCGGCCGGGGGCACCTCCATATCCAGCCGGGTCAGTACCAGCTCGTCCAACCCCTGGGCGTGATACATCAGCGGAATCTCATACAACGACGACTGTACGTCATATGCGGAGACCACCGCTTCCATATCCACGCTGGTAAAGAGGGCGATCTTCCGCCGGAGATCGTCGGGAAGAGGGATCGGTGCGCGACAGAGCAGTACGTCCGGTTGAATCCCGATTTCCCGGAGTTCCTTTACGGAGTGTTGGGTCGGTTTGGTTTTCAGCTCACCGTTGGCGACTTCCGGAATCAGGGTCAGATGAATGGCCAGCACGTTCCGTTTGCCCAGCTCGTGGATCATCTGCCGCACCGCTTCCAGAAAAGGAAAGGACTCGATGTCTCCAACGGTTCCACCGACTTCAACGATGGTGACATCCACCTCGGCGTCATCGCCGACGGACCGCACCCGTTGTTTGATGCGGTCGGTGATATGGGGAATGACCTGGACGGTTCGCCCCAGGTAGCGTCCTTCCCGCTCGTGCCGGATGACCTCCTGGTATATCTGTCCGGTGGTGATGGAGTTTGCCCGGCTTAGCGGAGACCGGGTAAAGCGGGCGTAGTTTCCAAGATCGAGGTCCGTTTCAGCACCGTCATCGGTGACGTAGACTTCACCGTGCTGATAGGGACTCATGGTGCCGGCGTCAACGTTGATATAAGGATCGATCTTGATCATTCTGACGGAATAACCACGACTCTCAAGGAGACTACCCAAGGACGCCGCAGCAATCCCTTTTCCGAGGCTGGAACATACACCCCCGGTAACAAAAATATACTTGTTCATACCGGGAGGTAATTATCCGCGCGGAACAGGGTACTGTCAACGAAGCAATTTGAACAGGAATAGGCGGTGGGCTGTGGTAAAACATCGGCGGACCGGGGTCCGCCGTACGCAGAACGAAGTTCAATATTCAAATATCTGAATAAGCTCGCGCGTTGACACGGGCATTTTGAGAACGTAATCTGTAGCGATAATGTCTGAGTTTCTCAGCGATGCCGATTTTGGGCGGTTTCGCACGCTTATTTACGATGAAAGCGGTATCCACTTCTCTGAATCCAACCGGACAATTCTGGAGAGTCGGCTGAAAGAGCGTCTTCGGCTGGTAAAACTCGATACGGTCGGGGATTACTACCGGTTTGTCCGTTCCGACGAGGACGAACTGAAAGTCCTTCTGGATGCGGTCACCACCAATCTGACGCGATTTTACCGCAACGCCGCCCATTGGGAGACTCTCGAGAAGTTTATTGTCCCCGATCTGGTGGAGTACAAGCGCAAAACCGGCAGCCGCAAGATCAAGGTGTGGAGTGCAGGTTGTTCTACCGGTGAAGAACCGTACACGATTGCCATCGAACTTCTGGAACACCTGCCCCGGGATTTCGAAATTGAGATCGTCGCCTCAGATCTCAGCCTGAAATCGGTTCTGACGGCGCAGCAGGGGTTTTATGCGGAAGCTCGGGTCTCCGGTATTCCCGAACCGATGCTTGCCAAGTACTTTGACCGTCACAACGGTGGATACCAGGTCAAGGATTCCCTCAAGAAGCTGATTACCTTTGACTATCACAACCTCAAGCACGACAGCGGGCAACGCAACCTGGACGTTATCTTCTGTAGAAATGTCCTGATCTACTTTGATGAGCCGGCACAAAAAGTCGTCATCGACAAGTTCTGGGAAGCAATGGCGCTCCACTCCTATCTGATTATCGGACACAGTGAATCACTTTTTGGCATGAAAACGTCGTTCAAGTTCATCAAGACCGACTATGCCTGTATATACGGGAAAGAGGTATAGGCGATATGGAAATCCGGGTTCTCGTCGTTGATGATTCGGCCCTTATGCGTAATCTGGTGAGTAAGATCGTTGAAAGCGCTCCGGACCTGACTGTTGTGGGAACGGCAATGAACGGTTCTTTTGCGCTGGATAAAATTCCCCGACTCAAACCTGATGTAATTGTCCTGGACCTGGAAATGCCGGAAATGAACGGTATAGATTTTCTCCGGGTACGACAGGAACAGAAGATCGATATCCCGGTGGTCATCCTTTCGTCTCTTGCACAGAAAGGTGCAAAAATCACCATGGACGCCCTGGACCTTGGGGCAAGTGACTTTATCACGAAACCGTCCGGGTCGGTCTCTCAGGATATTCACGTTGTCGGTGATCAGCTGATCGCCATGGTGCGCGGCTACGGCCGCACCTACCGGCGACATCGAGGGGTGGCCGTTCCGGTGCCTCCAAAAGACTACGCAGTCAGAACGCCTCAGCGCCCGCCGACAGAAATAGAACAGACAGGGGCCGGCAGCGCACCAAGTACCACGGAACGAGGAGAGGCGGCAGGAAGGATCACTGCGGCACCTGCCGGTCGAACACCGCGTTCAGAACCTGGTCCTGTGGAGCTCATCGTCCTGGGTATCTCCACCGGCGGTCCCAATGCCCTCCGAAAGGTCTTTGCCGAAATTCCGGGGGATATCGGCGTGCCTGTGGTGGTGGTGCAGCATATGCCGGCGGGATTTACAACGGAATTTGCCCAGAGTCTGAATCGGGTCTCCCCCCTTGAGGTGAAAGAGGCGTCCGAAGGCGACCTTCTGAAACCGGGGCGGGTTTTGATCGCGCCGGGGAACTATCACATTGAAGTTGAACGAAAAAAACTTGCCGGTATTGCCCACCTGCACCAACAGCCGGCCAGCAACGGACACAGACCGTCGGCGGGTATTTTGTTCAGGTCGGCGGCCCAGGCGTATGGAAACGGTGTCATGGCCGTTATCATGACCGGTATGGGACGGGACGGAGCGTTTGAAATTGGTGATATCTACGAGGCCGGGGGTATGACGATCGGTCAGGATGAGATATCCAGCGTGGTCTATGGTATGCCCCGTGTCGCCTTTGAGCTGGGCTACATCCACCGGCAGGTACACCTGGACGATATGGCCAGGGTCATAACCGAAACCACCGTGGCACTACGAACTGCCTGAACCGGTGATGCCGTTCACCGCGACGGACCCCCAGATTTCCGGCGGCCCTTGCCGCCGCTATCTTTATCCGCTCCCGACGGTGGTTCCGGGCAGCTTTCGCGAACAGCTTCAAATGAGGTGACATACCCGCTTACCGGATCGATATCGATCAGCACACCCTGCAGTTCCAATGACTCCCACGCCTCTTCAGAGCGTATCGGTATCTTCGTCAGGTATTTTTTTATCTCCGGGTCCGGGACTAGTCCGCTTACGCTGTTCTGACTCCCCGTTCGTCCTGCATCGCAGATCACAGCCGTTCCCGAGGACATCACGTGGGCGTCCGCCGTTTGAACGCGCTGTCCACTGCCGATCACTGCCGTCACTTTGCCGTTCAGGTAGTGAAACATAGTGTACTTTTCAGCGGTTGTAAGTGCGTGAAAGTCCACCAGTACGGCGGTACTGTCTTTGGTGATCCGCTCCAGAACGTTTTCAAGGTAGGTGAAGGGGTTGCCACCGTGAATGCGGGAGTACCCGGACTGGCCAATAAGGTTCACCACCGCAATTTTAAACGCCGGAAGTGGAGGAGAACCGGTTGCTTCGGGGGACGTATCATCACCGACGGTACCGGCGGCGACTTCACCGGTGGCGTCGTTACCCGCAGTGGGAGTCGCGACGGGAGGGACCGGAACGTCCGGGGCCACTGGAGCCACTGGAGCGACGTTGTAGTGCCGCCACCCACGTCCCGGCATTTCCGGCGGGAGGTTGGCCGGGCGAAGCATGTAGTAAGCCTTATCGATGTGCTCGGCGATGTCCTTTTTAAAAAAGGTCTGGTCGCCGCCGGTTATGACGTCAACCCCCAGCTTTTTGAGATAGACACTGTGGTTCTTCCCGATACCGAATCCACCGGTTGCCCCGTCGCCGGCGGCGATGACAAAATCGATGTTCTTTTCTCTGCGGATTTGTGGCAAAAGCGTCTTTACACAGTAAACACCCGATTTGCCGACTATCTCTGCGATGTAGAGTATGCGCATGTGTGGGGCATCCTACCGTTCTCGGGCAAAATCGTCCAGCATCACCCCACAAGAACGAACGTATCGGTAATTATCCGTACTTTTTTGTGTTATATTGGTAACGGGTATGTACCCGAGAAGCCGAAGAGCTTCCGCTGGTCGATCAGATATGATGGCGAGCGCACTACACTACAGGAGGTGCAAGATGCACAATCGCGACTACATTGATCTGGGAAGACTCCTGGATCAGATATTTCAGGCCACTGAGGAATTTACCAAATCGTTCGGCCCCTTTAGCTTTGACCAGAAAAGTAAGGCCGAACATCGAAATTACTACTCCATTTATCCCTTCCCTCCGGCAAACATCTACATGTTGCAGGATAAGACGATGGTCTTTGAATTTGCCTTGGCGGGGTATCGGGATACCGACATAAGCCTGGAGTTCCTTGGTGACAACATGGTCCTGTCGGCCCGGGCACCGGAGACGGCGACCGACACCGACGAGGTGATGTTTTTTAACCGGCGGTTGAAGTACACCGATATCCCCGAACAGAAGTACTTTGTCCCGGAGGACAAGTTTGATCGGGAAGCCGCCAAAGCGGTCTACAAAAGCGGTATTCTGAAAGTCACCGTACCACCCCGGGACGAGGTGCAAGACTCGCAGGGTGTGAAAATCACCATCATCAACGAAGACGAATAGGACGGCTCCGGCGTTGTTGCCGAACGTTATTGTCGGAGAAGCAGTTCTTCTCCGACAACGCCAAGGTCACATCCATCCGGGGGAAGGAACACCACCGGGATCAGGAGCCGCCAGAGGTTCTGCCGGGTCCACCGATCAAGTTTGCGCCATTCCCGGAACCGGTCGTTGGTGAGAATCCAGGCGGTCCCTGAGCGGGCGTACTGAACGATCAGCTCATCGGCCGGGGTGCCGGTCTGGGCGTATTCCCATCGGTCGGCCATTTCGGCAACGCCGGGGATTCTCGCGGGATCGCCGACAACATAGGGCAGATTTGCATCGGCTACGGCGTAAACACGGGTCACCTCATACCGTCGCAGACAGCTAAAGAGCGCCCCCAGGGGTTCTACCCGGGGAGCGGACGCGTTGAACGACCAGACAAGATTGCTGACATCCACAAGGACCGTCTTTTTTTCGGCCTCTTTGAGTCGCCGGAGGTAGACAGCACCGTTTGCACTGCGGAACATCGTCGCTCCCAGACCGGGAGATTCGGTGAGATAGTCCAGGGTCTCTTCATCATTCTGAAGCATTTTCAGTGCCGTCCTGACTGCGGGATTTCCAGTGTCCCACCGCTGTCGGGACGAAAGCAGGCGCAGTGTGGCAACCGATACGCGTTGGCCCGGTCGCATCGCCGACAGCAGGTCCTTCAGGCAGTCATCAACGGAGCAGCTCACTGTACCGGCGCCGTCAGGTAGGCAAGTCGGGATATCAGCCGCAGGGGAACCGACATAGTCCGTATTTCTTCGACCGTCATCTGACGCGAGTGGCCAAAATCGCGGTTCAGGGACGCCTCCACCTGGTCGGCAAACCGGCGGCTTACGATCATGGACGTAATTTCAAAATTAAGACGAAACGATCTGTTATCGAGATTGACGGTTCCCACCGTACTGATCGCATGATCGATCAACATCACCTTCTGGTGGAGAAACCCGGGTAAATAACGGAATATCTTTACCCCCGACTCCAGCATATCGCCTACAAACGCAAATGCAGAAAAATAGACCAGTAGATGGTCCGGTTTGTCGGGAATCAGGATACGCACATCAACTCCCCGGAGGACCGCCAGTTTCAAGGCATCCTGGACACCTTCGTCAGGAACAAAATAGGGGCTGGTAATCCAGAGCCGGTTCTCGGCAGAGTGAATTGCATGCTGAACGAGCAGACTGGCTGTAGAGAGGTCATCCGACGGACCGGAGGGGAGAACAAGGACCGTCGTCTCATGCACGGGTCGAACCGTTTCTGTCAGGACGGTGCCGGTGGACGTCCTGTCTTTACTTTGGCCTGGAGGCTGGAAGACGGAATCGGATCCGGCCGGTCCACCGGTGAGACACCGCTGCCATTCCAGGTCCAGGTACTCGCCGGTGGCCCAGTGCCAATCTTCCACAAAGGGTAACTGCAGTCCCGTAATTGCAGGTCCGGCAAGGTGGAGATGGGTGTCCCGCCATGGCCCAAACCGTGCGCTCCGGCCGAGGTACTCATCACCCACGTTAAAGCCACCGAGAAACCCCTCTACCCCGTCCACAACCAGGGCCTTCCGGTGATTCCGAAAGTTAAGCTGCAACCGGTTGCGGGCGCCCCGGGTCGACGAAAACGGCTGAATCCGGACACCAGCCTGCTGAAGGTCGTGAATATACTCCCGACCAATACCGAAACTGCCGATTTCATCAAAGAGAAAATAGACCGCCACCCCTCGACGAACCGTTTCGATCAGTAAGTCCTTCAGATCC